>Ga0307515_10002173_pt1 | contig 43062 bp, 6 predicted proteins | sample 17_EM_MG_FD_194513 | JGI IMG/M metagenome (GOLD analysis project Ga0307515, IMG submission 194513) | Populus trichocarpa ectomycorrhiza microbial communities from riparian zone in the Pacific Northwest, United States - 17_EM | ecosystem: Host-associated > Plants > Roots > Unclassified | place... | reverse complement strand
TATATAGCCTATTAAATCTTAGGTTATAACTTAGTAAGTAGCTAGTAAAGTTATATAGTATTATCCTATAGGTTTAAGTAGGGTATATTATCTTCTAGTTCTTCTAAGTAGTTTATAAACTAGACTACACTCTAGCCTTCTCACTGTTTGGCGTTATAGTATTACTAGTTATAATCTATCCCTTAATTAGTAGGGTTTTAGACCTAATTAACTAACTAGGACTTAAGTTCGCTGAATTTAAGGGGTATAGTAAGTTTCTTCTTATAGCGTATTTATAAACTCTTAACGGTGCTACATAGGAAGGTAAAAGCAATTAGTGTCTAATTATATTCGTTAGAGTAATATTTTAGATCTAGCTAAAACTTAGTTTCGCATTAATGGATAAAACGATTGTAGTTTTAAAGACTATTACCATTATACTTATTAGGTTCCTTTATGCGGAATTTAGATTTTTTTTTAACATTATAGCATAGTATAGCGTTGCCCCTTTAAGTCTGCTTTATATCTAGGGTATCTATACTTCCCCCAATTATCCTTGCAATTATTCTTAGTAGTCTTAATATACTTATTTTAATTATATCTCTAACTCCTTTATTTTTTTATAGAGTCTTACATAGCAACCGCTCTAATAACTCCCTAGCGGTAATTATTTTTAAGGGTCTTATAAGGTTAAACGGACTAGCTATAGGTTCTTTATAGAAAGAGGGAATGCGCTCCTTTAGGGAGACTCTCTAAGCCTCTTATAGTAGGGGCGTCGTTTTAGGGGGTAAGAAGGTATAGCCCGTTATCGTCAATTAGTAGCCATACATTCCCTCCGTAAAGGATTATAAGCGATTAAAATTATAAGAGGCTAGCTTAACTGGAACGTATAATTATCTAATTAATAGTATAGAATAAGAGTTATAGGTAAGTAAAAGATAAGTTGAGGTAGAACGATCTTTATGTAATAAAGGACAAATGCTTTCTAACCTCTTCTATTTAGAGACTAATCGCTAGCTCTTCTTAAGAGGAGAACCAGCTCCCTATATAATCCTTCTAAGACGCTAGTAAAACCCTTCGCCCCTTATTTATCTAACTATATCTTCTAAGACGTAGGTAAGATATAAATATGACATAGATAAAACCTCCTACTGTTTTATCTAATATGTACCTTCTAGGGGATTTCATTACAAAGAATATCTATCTATTAGCTATTCCGCCTTATATAAGTCACTTTCTATAACCACTTAATATTATTCTCTTCTAGCCGTTTAAGCACTACTATAGACTAGCTGTTAAGATGGCTGTGCAAACAGGCTATATAAACTTTAACACTATTAAATTCACGCTCTATACTAAGTTCGTATAGCTATATTTAAATACTTATCTATTCTATTAGGATGGGCAAAAACTAGCCTTATTCTATATAATCTTAAAGTTATATTAACTAGATTATAACGTTAAACAGCTATAGTGCGTCCGTCTACGCCGCTACCTACAACATTACAACTACTGCGGCTATGACCTATAGTGCTATAAACACCCAATATACCGCGTAGCTTGCAGATAACAATAAACCGGATTCGCAGCTTTATTATTAAGCAGCCTAATAGGGTAAAGAATCCTTTATTAATGCTTTATAAGAGCACTAAAAAAAATACCGTGCTTTGCTTATTAGCAGAGGAGGACCTATATTTAATATAGGCAGCGGTACGCGCCCGCGTAAAGCGTTAAAAGACTAACCAACGTGTTGTTTAAAAGGGAGGCTTAATATCCGCGGTAGATAAACGGCTTAAAGTATTACAACGAGTTTAAAAGGAAGTAGAGAAGGCAGGTAGGGCAGCTACACGTATAGTGAAAAAGTAGGCAAAGAAGGACGCTATATAACGTGCAGAGGCCTTAGACTTATAATATTTGGCAGGATTATAGCTAGGCTATTACTTAAGGTGCTCCACTAAGGATTTCTATATAATATATAGCCTACGTGGAAATCTACGGCTTTAAAATTATATAGTGGGGCTCGTGTTCCGTTAAGCTCAGTGTTCCGTTAAGCTATATAGAACTATAAGCGTAAGCGAATAGTCTATAGGGCGGATAGATTACCGTCTTACAGTTAGTCTTTAACTGCTAAGTTAGTAGAAATAGGTAGATGTATATAAGGTATTATAGGGGTACTTCGTAACACTTCTTATAGTTAGTAATTTAACTATAGCTATTCTTTAATTAATTACTAAAATCCTTACTAATTATTCTACTAAGGAATATAGCTATATAACTCTCTATAAGCATTATCGCTAAAGATAAATAACGGCTTATAGTTAGTAAGGATTATATAAAGCTTCTTAGCTATATTAGATTCGCTATATATATCCTAGTTATTTAAGGGCGTTAAAAAGAGCTTAGATATATAAGAAATAAGCCTATTATTACGGCACTGGTAGAACTTGGCAGAACTTAGTTAGCAGAACTTAGTAAAACTTAGTAAAACTTAGCAGAACTTCACACGGGTAAGTTACTACAGATTACCGCATATTGCGGTCACGTAACGTAAAGATCTTATAAAATATTAAGCGGCGCTACTCTTCTTCTTTATAGACTACTATTTATATAGGCTTGCGCGTCACTTTTATTATACTTATACCTTAATTAACTAAGTCGCTAATATTATCTAAAGCTCAACTACCCTTTTTTTTTAAAAAAAAAAAAAGGAACTTAAATATATCTACGGACCATAAATAGGATAAGGATATAGATTTACCTCCATATTAATAAACAAAGGTAATATAACGTCCCCTTCCTTATTACTGACCTTAGAAGCTATAATATAATTTTAGGGAGAAAATAGCTAGCCTATTTAGGCTTATAACTAAACATATAGAATGGACGTCTTATTTAGCCTAAAACTCTACCCTTAACCCCTTTCTTTATAAAAAAATTAGCATTATAATAGAGAACCTTATACGGCCTTAGATAAATACTATTTACTAAGCCGACGCTATATGTAGGGACTAGGCCTTTAAGAAAGATATATAGCTTAATCCGTAATAGGTCTGTATACTATACCGCCCCTAAACTACCTATATTACGCCGCCTACACTAAAGACTTAGAAAGTTAGCAGTAACCTACCTAAGTCCCCTATAGAGAACTTAGGCCCTATACAGCTATAAAGAAAGGCTAGAAATACTAGATACTATACTAAACTAATAAACTAAAAGGATAACTTATGAAAAATAGAACGTAAGCTAAGGAAAATTATAAACCTTATATTGTAAAATACGGCCTAATAAAAGTCCGTAAAGAAACCTACGGACCTCCTACTAGTTAATATCTGCTATATCGGCGCTATAGGATTCTACTAAAACTTAGTTTAACCTAATACCGTCGCCTTTACTACTAGCTTATACGAAATTAATTAAATAATTAAGGAAAAGGAAAATAAGCTTATAGATAAGGAGCTGGTAGAATAGAAACTACCCTATTAGTACTAAAAGTTTAAAGATATATTCTCTAAGGCAGTATCTAATATACTTCTACCTTACTAATTATATAACTATAAGATCGAGATTAAGCTAGATAAGGAAAATACCCTTAGCTATACCCCCCTCCGTAAATAATTGATTACTAAACTATAGGCTACTAAGTAGTACCTTATTAATAACCTAGTAAAAGGGTTTATTAAGCCTAGCTAGGCCCCTTTTACCTCCCCTACTCTCTTTATAAAAAAGCTAAACAGAGGACTTTATTTCTGTATTAACTACTATAAGCTTAATAATATAACCCATAAAGACTATTATCCGCTACCCCTACTTAATAAAACACTAGCCTAAATAAATAGAGCTAAGGTATTTATAAAGCTTAATATCCGTTAAGCTTTTTACTAAATTAGAATAAACCCTAGATCTATAGATCTTACTATAGTTTGGACTTAATATAAATTATATAAGTATAAAGCACTTCCTTTTAGACTAACTAATGGACTAGCTATATATTAATGATGTATAAACGACGTACTCTTTAACTACCTTAACGACTTCTATATAGCCTACCTAGATAATATTATAATTTACTCTAAGAACAAGTTAGAATATAAGGAGTATGTTTATAGGGTCCTATAATAGCTTTATAAGGCTAGCCTTTAGGCTAATATTAAGAAGTTAGAATTTAGTATAAAGTATATAAAGTACTTAGGGTTTATTATTAGTATAAACGGAATTAAGGTAGACCTAGAAAAGACGGCCGTAATTAATTAGTAAGAACTACTATGGACTATAAAAGGGATATAGTTATTCTTAGGCTTTTATAACTTCTACTAACGCTTTATTAAGAACTATAGTAGGATTACTTAGCCTCTTAGCCGCCTAACTATAAAGAACTAGCCTTTTTACTTTAATACCGTATATAGGCAGGCTTTTAATAAGCTTAAAAAACGACTGGTCTTTACTCCCTTACTCACCTACTTTAACCTAAAACGGCCCTTAATGCTAAAAACTAATACCTTAGATAGTATAATTGCTAGCGTTTATTCCTAGAAGCAAATGGATAGAAAATAGCATCCTATTGCTTACTATTTAAAGACTATAGTAAATACTAAGCTAAACTGCCCTATCTACAACAAAGAAATATTGGCTATTATCTCTAGCTTTTAGTACTAGCGAGTATAGCTAAAAGGGACCCCTAAACCTATTTAGGTAGTTTTAGATTATAAAGCCTTAGAATATTTTATAATAATAAAAGCCCTTACGGCCTAGCAGGCGCGCTAGGCGGATATCCTATCTTAGTTTAACCTCCTAATTATATATAGGCTAGGCGCTACTAACTATATAGATATACTTATAAGATGTAAACAGGACCTAAATAAATAGGTAGCTGTAAAGATCTTATTACGGACCTAGACACTACTATAACTAAAGTACCTTAACCCTTAGATACGGCTAAAATTAAGTATAAAATCTATAGAAGCTAAAATATGCTCTATTAACTCTACGGAACTTAACCTTATTAATAAACTACTATAGGTAAACTATACGGCCCCTTCTTTATAAGAGTACCGCAAAAAGGCGAAGGATACTACTAGCTTATAGTCCCTTAAAAATAGACTACTTAAGTATTAGGCACGGCTAATAGTGGTAGAGAAACAAAATTTATAGACTTAACTTATCGCTAAAGCACATACCTAGGTCTCTACGGCCTATTTTAGAAAAAATAAGACCCGTAAAATTATTAGTAACCGTTATTACTAGCCTAAAATAGTTATAGATATTAACTGTTATGTATAGAACTGTAATAATTGCTATAGGTTTATAATTTTACGAGATAAGACCCTAGGACTATTAAAACCCCTTCCGATACTAGAATGCCCCTAGTAGTATATCTCTATAGATTTTTATAAACTACCTCTAGACCGTAACGGATATAATATAGTTATAATTTTAGTTAACCGCTTTAGCAAGCGCCCGTTCTTAATTCCCTATTATAAGAATATTAATGCTAAAGAGGCGGCCTAATTATATATCTACTACGTCTACTAAATTTATAGACTACTAGATACTATTATCTCTAATTATAAGCCGTAATTTATATTAGCCTTTTAGAACGAGTTTACCTAGATCCTAGGCATTAAGCTAAAGCTTTCTATAGTATATTACCCCTAAATAAACGGTTAGACAGAGATTATAAACTAATACCTAGATTAGAGGCTCCGGCCCTTTATTAACTACTTCTAAAATAATTAGGCTAAACTGCTACCCCTTATAAACTATACCTAAGCAACTCTACCCCACGACTCTACTAGATTTGCCCCTATTTAACTAAAAATAAGCTACTTACCCTATACTAGCTTTAACTGGGAAAGACTAAAAGGACCCTAGACCGTATATAAAAAACTATCTTACGAGAAAGCCTAGCAGTACGCTAAGCGCTTAGAAGAAGCCTAAATAGTAGCCCACGCAAATTTAAAAAAGGCCTAAAAATTAATAGAATAGTAGATAAATAAGCATAGACGTAAGCCTAACTTTACTATAGGTAATATAGCCTAGGTTATAATAAAGAACTAGAAGATAGGATAACCTAGCTATAAGCTAAACTATTAGATAGTAGGACTATATAAGGTCCTTAAAAAGAGGGGTAACTTGTATAAGGTAAAGCTCCTAGATTTAATAAAGGTTTACCCCGTCTTCTCGCTAAATATGCTATATAAAGCTATAGACAACCTATTACCCAGATAAAAGAACAAACCCCCCCTATCGATTTAAGTTAATGGCAACAATAAATAGGAAATTAAAGAAATACTAGCCTATAAACTAGTAAGGAGAACGCTAAAATACCGCGTTAGTTAAAAAGGCTATAATTTAAATCCTGCTTAGTACCCTATATAGAACTTTATTAACAGTCCCTATAAGCTTTAAGAATTTTATAGCGGTTACTCTAATAAACTAGAACCCTTAAAGTACCTAGACAAGTAGATAAAGTGCTAGTATAGCGAAGATAATAGGCTACTAGAGGAACATAAAGATAAGAATGTGTTAGATAGTTTATATAGAGCTATTTATTAATAAAATGGGTTAATTAATTAATAATCTTAATCGTGTCTTGACCTGGGGCCCCTGGGCTTAAATGAAGATATTTATAATACATATGCCCTATATACATAACTCGTGCACGTCTTACGCTATATAGAATATAGATTATCTAACACACCCCCTTAGCTTTAAGCTCTTTAAGGTTAAAGCTAACCACCTTCTCGTATCTGTTAATAAGTTAATTAAACTATACTCTTATCTAAATCCTTCCATCTCGCTCTAATCTTCTCCTATAGGTCCTCCAGTTACTTCTCCTTATTTAGCTAATCCTTAATATCCACTATTCCGATCATATTAACGAAGCTTTAAAACCTCTGCTTGGGCAGGGCCTTTATAAGTCCATCGGCAATCATCTCCTTCATTACTATCTACTAAAATAGTACTTATCTCCTTACGTATTCCTAACGTAGCTAGTATTAATAGATATTAACGTATTAGAGCTTTATAATTAGCTTTACCATGTCTTTTATAATTAGTTAGAGTGTCTAGGTATTATCGCAGTTAATAATTAAGGCTTATTTAGCCTTAACGTTATTACTTTAAATAGACTACTAATAGGGATAGCTTCCTTTACTATCTGTAATAGGGCTAATAACTCGGCTTTTATGCTTAACGTCATAACCATACCCTGCTTATTTGCTCTCTAGGCAATTAATCCCCTAAATAGCTTTATAATATATCCTTATAAGCTCTTTTTATTAATAGAGTTAGGCCGTCGAAATCGGACTCTACACCTGTACGTGGTGACGGCTACAAACCTAGTCTTCGAAGTTCAGATCCAGAGCCAACGCAGAGACGTCGTATAGCGTGCGGACAGGACCTGGTGGTAGTTGTAGGCGTTAAGGGCGGTGGTGAAAAATTTTCAGATAGTGAGATCTTAAAAACCACTACTGTTGGCTCTCTACAATACGACGACCACTACGCTGTTCTCCTATCCAGGGCACCTGTACGATCCAACATGGATGCACGGTATTTAATAACATCCCCCAACCCCCAGTTAAAAGCATTAATAACCTTATATTAATAAATGAGCGGACGAGTAAGCGAACGAGTGAGTAAATATACGGCCCCTCCTAACCCCTAGGGCGATCGCCCGCGGAGCATACGGTTACTCACCGTACTGCCGTAATACTACTAAAGCGATAGCCGGATATAACCCCGTATAGTTTTCCTTGTCTCCTCTTAACAGAGTAGTACCCCTAGAGAGAGCCTAGTGACTAGGGCCTAGGCATAAAAGATACCCAGGTACACACATCCCGCTTTCGGCTTTTAGTATTAGGATAGTAGAACGGATAAATCCCCCTTACGTCTTTAATAGGCCTTAGGGGGGGGGGAGGCATAGCGTATATAGCAATGGTCTACAAGAGATAGCATATAAGGGATAGTTAAGATATGGAACATAAAGTATACAGCATACGGCAATTAATTAGCAAGGCCTAGCTAGGACGTAGTAAACCCTAGTTTAGATAAGCTAAGAAAGGAAGCAGTAGTTCCTAAGGAGTTCAAACATCTAAGGAGGACAGGACGTAGCCGTAGGCCCGTAGGGCCGCCGCTATAAACGGACACGGCAAATCGGGGTTTTTCATCCTACTGAGGTGGCTTATAGGGTTTTTCCTCCCCCAACCCAACTGCAGGGTTTTCTTTATGTAAACTATAAGTTTTCCCCCTATAACGGAGTAGTCTGCGTGGGCCAGATAGGATCCGTATCAGACGTTAATCAAAGATCTACTACTACTACTACTATTAATAGAGTTATCCGCGAATAATATATCGCTAGCATAGATAAATAATTGCGCTTTACTTCTACTGTCTCTTCCGTTATCTTGTTCTTTATCACGTATTCCTTTATCTTTCCCTCTACTGTTCGTTCCTTCCTTATCTCCTTTATAGTAGATTGCTTTACTCCTTATGCTATATAGGTACTAGATTACTCTATTTACCGCTTAATAGTGCTCTTAGCTTAGGTTCTAATTAAACCTTACTAGCTATAATACTTCAAAAGCAATATCCGGACGCGTTATAGTGGCTATATAAAGTACTAAACCTAATTTTCTCTAATATAGCATTATAGAGGCTAGTAGGGATATAGGACGGACTAATAAGTCTATATTAGGGGACGGACGCGTTAAATGGATTAATTAGTAATTAATAGGGAGGAGTTCCGATTCTGCTATAGGAGTATTTAAAAGACGCCCTTTAAGATCTATCTTATACTAGTTAGCTATCTTCTTAATATAGGCTTCCTAGGATAGCTATAGGAGCCTCTAGCTACGATTATATAGCGTATAGATTCCTAGGAACTATTTTAGCTCGCTAAGGGTACTTATCTAGTATTCCTTACTTAGCTCCTTAATTGCTTCTTAAGCTTTCTTCTTATCTGTCTTTCTATAGCAGAAAACAATATTATTAATATAGAAGAAGATAACTAATTTTACCTTTTAGCATAATATACGGCTCCTAGGGTACCTCTTTAAAACCTAATTCTATTAGCGAGCTTATAAAATTCTTCTACTATAACAGTGGTGATCGTTATAGTCCGTATAGGGCTTTTCTTAAGCGTAGTACTTTATCTTTCTTTCTATTAAATCCTGGCGGTAGCTTTATATAGATGACTTTGTTAAGATCGTAATAGATAAACGCATTAACTGCATTTCTCTATGTCGTCTCTAGGTCGAATTTATAGTGATCGCCGTAAGGGTTTAGAAGGTCGTACTCGCCAATACAGTAGCTCATATAGGTAGGTCTTATTAAGCTAAGAATATGCTATCCCTTTATACGCTTTTTTAATAATTATACCCCCTAAGCGTTTAGCAGTACTGTTCTAAGCTTAGGTATAGCGCCGAAGGCTTAAATATAATCCTTTAAGTTTGTAGCCATTTAAGGGTTCTTCTTCTCCCTAGCTCGTTGTCTAATCTAATAGTGTTAACTTTAAGGCTATACCTTAGACAAATCTATAGGATGAAATCTTTAAGCACTTATAGTGTCTCCTTCTCTTTGCTATACGTTATTATAAAATACGGGAAGGATCTTCTTAAGAAGATGTTATAGATAAGCATAACTTATACAAATCTAGCATGCGCTTCCTTAAGGTCAGTTTAATTAATATAGAGGTTAAGATAGGGTTTATTAATATTTTAATTTAAGGACCTTTGTAAGACCTAACGCTTAATCTTAGCGAGACTATAGTGTTAATATTCTATTATCTTAGGGCCTTAAAGTTTAACTCCTAAGGCGTTAGTACCTAAATAATAAAGGCTTATAGGTCCTAGATGCCCTAAACGCAGATACTATAGTTATATATTACCTTTTTAGGTCTAGACAAATATCTCTTAATAATATTCTACGCTTCCGTTTATAACGTGGCAGTTGGCTTATATTAAAAGCTAATAGACTTCCTAATCGGACGTATTTAATAGTCTATTATCTATAACATTCTTCCACTTAATAGAGGATTGAGTTATCCTTCTAAACTAGAAGATTATTATCTCCTTTATTATCCTAGTAGTACCCTTATTTTCGAAGTAGACGAAATAATACTAGATTTATATTAAAGTCCGTATAAAAGGCAACGTCTTTAAGACGTAGGACTCCCTTACTCTTATCTAGTCTTATAACTTAAATAGTAATATCGCTATAACCTAGTATAGGCACTTCTAAGCTGCCGGCGATAATATATTTATATCTTAGAGCTTTCCTAAAGTTGTAGAAATAAGAGAGATTATTAAAGATATAGAGAGTAGTTCTTAAGTTAAGAATAGTCTTATTCTTCTAATTTGCTAAGCTTAAGTCTTTCTACTTAGGCAGCTAGATCCTTATTATCCTTTACCCTTTTATATACCTTTTTTATACGTACACTTCCGGCTTTAAATCCCTTAGGCCTTTTGCCCTTAAACAGATACTAACAGTTAGGAAGGGTATGTCCTCTTATTTTACATGCTAGGCATTAGTTCTTTAACCTTTTAAAAAAAGATATCTCTTTTTTAATTAAATTTGTCTTTACTCTTTTTTAGCTACAAGATAAGCTGTTCCCTCTTCCTGTATTACCTTTAGTAGTAAAGATATCCTCTTTAGATCCTTTCAAGTCTACATTAAATATATTCCCTCTTACAGTTACTAGTAAGTTAACTTTTATTAAAAGGGTTATAAATGCTTCTTACAGCTCTATTATTACTTTATAGTATTTTAATAAGAGAGCCTTTTTGGTATTATTTGCCTATTTTGTGTATAGTATAAAGTAGGTTTCACTTATAGGTTATATTGCATTTATAAGGTCTATAAGCCAGATCCTATTAGTTATCTATAAAAGGTTATACTTCTCTGCTATCTTTATTATATATTCCTATTAGTTAAGCCATTAGGTAACCTTTATCTACTTAAGTCCCTTAAGTAATTCTATATATTATAGTTATACCTTCCTTATTATAAAGTTCTTTAAGGGCTTAGTGTCTTCTTTTAGCTAAATTAGCCATTCCTTAACTATAAGGGAAGGGTTAAGTAGTAGCTTCTTCTAAATTAATACTATAGATATAATCTAGGTGTGGATCTATTAAAGATAATCTTCTTATTTTAGGAAATACTTTATATCCTAGTTATAGTATCGTCTGCTATTCTTATACACTTTTTATTAATTTGTTAAGAGTTATATATATAAGGTTGCATTCTCATTAAAATCTATAACCTTTAGATAAGGTGGTTTTTTAAATAGACCTTCTTAAGGTGCTTTTATAGCTAGGTTAATATAGGCCTAAATTTACTAATCTATAAGGGCTTATAGTTGCTAGATTTATTGTTTTTAGTCTTCTAGCTTATTAAGGATAATTGTCGTTAATAAACTTATTAGTGAAGTTATTTAACTAATAGGCAAGTGAGGAATTAAGATGGTATTTTATTGTTAGGATTGTCCTTATTATTGGGATCGTCCTTATTATTAGGGTCGTCCTATAACAATTAAGGTAGAATCTCGTAGAATCTTATATTAGAATCGTGTCAAAATCGTCCTATAATAATTGAGGTAGAATTTCTGTCAGAGTCTGCGTCCTAAGACAATAAGGACAATAAGGTGTTAGAGTTTAATAATAAGGTAGAATTTCTTTAAATAATTAAGTAATAGTTAAATAGCTTCTTAAGTTGGCGGACCAGGCTTATAACTATTAGATAACTTATATAGAGCAGTTTATTAATAAAATGGGTTAATTAATTAATAATCTTAGTCTTTCTTAATTGTTGTGTTAGTTAATTGACCTAGGGCCCCTAGGGCTCTAAGGAGATTTACAATATACGTGCTCCATATACGTAACTTATATACGTAACTTATGTACGTAACTAACGCCTTTAGAGAATACAGATTAGGGTATAGCTAAGCATAGTCCAGAAAAAGTTAAACGTAGTTGCTAATAGGGGTTAGTAAAAGCTAAGCGTGGTCACCAATAGAGCTACCGGAAAAAGGTTAGTAGTACTTAACTTTTACCTATATAGAACGCGCATTTAACTTAAGCGACCGTATAAACCAAATATCTAGGGTATATGCTATATATATATATATAGGCATATAAGTATATAGACTTCCATATATATATATATACATATATATATATACACGTATTTATATACGCCTCACCATATTAATAGTAAGTAAAAACTATACTAAAGCAGATAAGAGTATAGCAAGGTAGCTAAACGGCTTACTAATAAGTATCGCAGCTATATACTACGCATATGCTAAGTATACGTAGCTACTCTAAATTGTATCTAGCATTAAACGCAAAGACAATAGTTCTTAAAATGGTATAATTAGTAAAGAGACTATTAAAGATAAGGGGAATAAGAAAGATAAGAAAAACAAAGGTCAAAATAGTATATAATAGCGGCTTCCATTTCATATAGGTCTCTCTAAGGTAAGTCCCTATACAATACTATATATAAGCTATATATATACTTAGAATAATCAGAGCACACTCTAAGACTATAGAGTACTTATTAGCTCCTATAGTAAGTATAAAATTATTATCCAAGAGGTAATAGACTATATTATAATGCCAGAATATCTAGCAACTAGAAAAGAAGAAATTATACACTTTATCTATAAATTAAAGCCTTTACTATCTATAGATATAGATAAAGAAACAGTATATAAGGTTATTAAAGAGTATATATTAAAGGTAAGCAATGTATATACTAGGTATATGCTGGATTTATACCTTTTCTAGATTTAATTCTTATTCTATAAAACTAGTAACCCTAAAATTATATAACTATAACTCCTTAAAGAAAACAATAATTAGGAAAGCGGAAAAGCATTTTATTAAGCGTTTAAATACAGCGGCATTAGACACTGCGAGCATGTCTATAAAAATATCCTCTATATATTCCCCGTATATAATAGGGTTAAGCTTAAATTAATTAACAACCTGCGAAAACATAGCAGTCGTCTACACTAGGTAGTAGAGATTAATAAAAAGCTTAAGCAAAGCATAGAGAGGTAAGCATTGTTTATATATATTAAGTATATACTTATAATATACAGCTATTACTACAGTATTCTATAATTATAGTAATAATATATATATCCTAATATATAAGAACGTATATATAGTAAAAGCAGACTAATAATGTTTTTTTAGTATAGAGTATATATATATTTAGCATATATATAGGTTAAATTTATTAGTTGTTCTAGCAGTAGTAATACTAAACCATAGCATACTACTTGGCCTTTATTATCAACAACTACTAGGGTAGATATTTAATACCTTTATTTACTTATTAAATATAGAGTTTAGGAACTTAAACAAGAATATACCTATATTGGTCATTCTATATTAAAATGAAAATATTATAGTAAGTAATATATCCTATATACGCAACGCATATACTAAACTTATATAGGGTTTAACTACTTATAAGGCTAAGGTAGAGTAATAAGCCGAACATATAGTATACAGTTAGATTGTTATATTCCTATTAATATAGTATAGTATCCTTATATTTGCCTTATTACACGGAATTCTTATATATATTATCTACTATACCTAATAAAATTACTAATTAATATTGCTAATAATATAGTCGAAGTAATAAGGCGGGTAGAAGTCCTTAGTCTTACTATATATATGCCCCGTATATATATAGCATATATAAATAAAACTACTTATAATGGTATAGGTCGATTTATCCTATTACCGCAGTACTATACTTTATATAAAAAGTGTAGGATAGAAACACTACGTATAGTATATAGTAGTCTTAATATTGAGGATCGAATTACTACTTTAATCTAAAAGGAGAGAATGCTATAATTCCTAAAGGGGATAGTATATGCAGGTAAGTATATATTAAACATATACTGGGTATATATAGAACCTAAGCAAACTAGGTATACTATATAAATTCTCTATTAATTAATATAAAGAGAATGCTAAGCAATAGATTCGGGCAATTTATAACTTTAATAATAAGCATTTTCTTATTATATGCTATATATATACATAAGCTAAAGCATTCCAACGCATAATATATATTAAAATGGACCTATTATTTAAAATAGTTTAAGGTAAAACGAATCTTTTCTCAATTACAGGGTGGGACAAAAATTCTAAACATATATACACCCTATGCTATATATATACTATATATAAACTAATACCAATAATAGGAATTAAAGTGTAGGTATATACCTTTCTTAATTTAAAAACACGTGCTGCGTACATAAAGACGTTTTAGCTAGTATTTAAGGTTTTAGGTAATACTGCCCAATTATTTATATAATTTATACATATCTATAGAACCGGACTTTGCACGGCTATAGTTAATATGTATAAGAAATAAGCTAGTAATAAGTATACGCTTAGTATATACCTAGCATATACTTATAATATATAGGCTTTAGAGACTACCTATATTTAATTAACCCGTCTTGTAAATAGGACAAACACCTTTAGTATATACTTATATTCTGTCTAATATATATTAAACAAAACTTTATAAAGCGCTTTCTAACTTATAAAGCAAGATATATTATAGAGCAGATATAGGAAGCGGAGATAAAGTAGATACTAATCGCGCGTATATAAAGCATATGCATACTATATCTAGAGCTTATATCTTAAATAAATAATAAGAAGAAAATATAGATACTAGCTAGGCTTATAAAGGAAAAGTTAAAGGTTCCTTATAAGTGGTAGATATATACGCGGAAATATACCAAAATTAGTAAAAGTAGTCACTTTTAAGACAATAACTTTACTAATTAAAAATTATATATGCTTACTACGGTACTATAGTAATATATACGCTCTATATATACACTATATGTTTTAATATTTTAGTATAGGCTTAAACTCTATATATAAGAAATGTTTAATCTATAAGAGCTATATAAAGAGATAGGAATAGATAATATATAGAGAAATTATAGTAACTTAAAGCGGATAGCAGTATAGCTATAGAAACAATATATATATATACGCTATAAATACACAGTATATGCTAAGTCTAAGGAGCGCAGAAATAGTAAAAAGCAGCTAAGCGGTAAGCTAAAAATCCTAGGCTAAATCTTCCCTAGAATCCTTAGAACCTATTTAACACCCCTAAGCCTATTATATTTAATAGGCAGATTATATTATAGATAAGTATAGCAGATAATAATATTATATTAGTATTAGATATATTGCGTGTATCTACCGTATATGTAGCGGATATACTACTACTACTATTTTAAAGTCAAACACCCTAAATTACGGGTAAGAGGTATAGGTCTTATTTATCTATAGAGGAGCTAGAAAAGGAAGCATATATACTATATATAGAAAATATAAAGCAACAAATTAATAAATTAAAATAGGTTAAAGAGGTATATAATAAAGTAAAGGAACTAGTAGAGCTTAAGAAGTAGGCGTAGGAGTATAATATTAGTATATAGGGCGCATATATACGGTATATGCACAGTAAATATCACGTAGAGTTCCGTTATTATAAATAAAAAATTAATTAATTATTAATTCTATTTATCGCCTAATTTAGACCCTATTCTAAGTCTATATAGGCTTCTACCTTCTATATAGGAAAAATCCCTAATTAGGGGAAAACCTAGGTATGTCCTTCTAGCTAGTTTTACGCGCTCTACCTTCGCCTAGCCTATATACCTTTATATTATATTTACCTTTTATACTATACTTTTAGGGTATCTTAGAAGATCTAGGAGGTAATAGGAGGGTTTAGTAGTTCGCCTACGTGTCGCCTTTAACTAGGTAGGAGTGTCTAGTCCCTTAGGGGCTAAAAGAAGGCGTATCCTTCGGTGTCCTCCTATTAGATCTTATATACTATCTAAAACTACTAAAGAACTCCTTAACTTATAAGCTATTATACTGCTATATATAGGCCCCTACTAGTTAAGAGCATTTAGGTAATATCGTTTATGCCCGCCCTAGTAAGTAGCTAGTCTCTAGCTATGCAGTGGTTACAGAAGAGTAGCATATAGCGTACTATTTATATAGGCCATCCGCATATATAGTGTGGTGTAATTTACGGGACATAGATGCTTACTAGCCATGCATTTAGTCCTAAAACCTCTATCCGTAATAGGAAGGCGGCCGTAAACTCTACCTTTAACTGTCCTTTATATAGGGGGAGAGTCGCTATTATCTATAGGGTGTTCCATATAGTTACTCTCTGCGTTTTCGCCGCCTTCTTCTATTGCCGCTTCTACTTAATATTTGCCCATCTCACGATATATATAGTAGATCTCTACCTATATTAGTAGCCTCCTAGCCTCTATTACTGTGGCGGCGCTCTACTAGCGTAGCGCCGGGTCTCTATTTAGTATTATAGTAGCTCCCATATTTCCTATTCTCTCTCTACCGCTTATAGCCGTAGTGCTTCCTAGCTTATATGCTTAGGCGCGTTACCTCTTTAGCAAGGCCTCGCTCCTTATATATGTTCTAGCACTTAGTGTATATCCTTCTTTACTAGGTGTCCTTATACTATAGCTGCTCTTTATATTACCGTTATATCTATATAGACGTTAAGTAGTAGTACTACTACTTCGCGTTCTATTACGGCGCGTAATATTCGCTTATAGGCTCCTATAATTCTATATAGGCATTAATTTTATAGTTTGTCTAATAGCGCTAGGGACTTTTTTACTATTAGCTTGCCGTTTAGTCTAATACCCCAAATCTAGGCGCTATATAGCATTGTTAGTCGTACTACTACCATATATAGTAATTATATGTGTCTAAATAAGGGTCCCTAGGTTAAGGCTGCGATTTATAATACCGCTACGAATACTGCTACGCCCCTAGTAGTCGCCTTCTTAATTTGCTTATTCCAGTTTAGTTTAGAGTTAACCCAGACCCCTAGGACCTTAAGGATGGCCTTTAGCTCTGCTTTACAGCCCTAGATACTTACCGTCAATACTAGGTCATTAAATGCCCTTATTTTCCTTATAAAGTAGATAAGCTCGTATTTATTTAGTCTAAATTTAGCTCCATATCGTTTTGCCTATATAATACACCTATTATATGCCTAATTTAGCCTAGTGCAGTTTTCTGCTACTATATTTCCCTATATAATAAGGTTTGTATCGTCTATAAATCCTAGGGCTACTATTTCCTAGTTGTTATTAAATATCTCTAGTAGCTTAAATACGAAGAATAGGAACAGAATTAGTAATAGGGGTAATCCCTATAGGATTCCTAAGGTTGTTAGTATTATTTCACTTTCGTATCCCTTAAATACTATTTTAGTCTTACGCCCTATTAAGAAGGATTAGGTAAACTTAATTATCTAATTTAGGAGGCCCTTCTTTTTTAGGATCTATAGGAGTCTTTTATGCGATATATAGTTAAAAGCTCCGCTTATATCTAGATTTAGTATAGATACTACGTAGCCTAGTTAGGCTTACCATGCCGCCTAGACTTAGGGAAATAGCTAATAGGGTTAATCACTTCTTTCTTACACCTATTTGTATCCGTAGTAGTAGGTTTTATAACTCTGCGGCTTCTTATATACGTTCTACAACTATCTTTTCTAGGAGTTTTCCTAGCGTGTTTTTAAGGACGATTAGTTAATAACTTTCTAGTAGAGAGTAGTCCTTATTTGCTTTTCGTAGGACAATTATAGTTGTTGCTTTATAGCATTCTGGTAGCTTACCTTTAAGTAAATAGGTAGTTACAATATTAGCTAGTAGTATTGTTAAAGCTTCTAATATAGCTTTAATTACCTTATTTAGGATCCTATCTAGGCCTACTACTTTTCTAATAGGGAGCTTCCGTATAGCGTCTTTTATTTCCTTTATTATAACTATCTGGCTTATCTCTAGAGGTATAGGGTAGTCTTAATTGCTAATATCCTACAGGTCCGCTTGGCCTGCGCTAGGAAAAAATCTCTCTACTAGTATTATTGTTTTTCCCCTATTGTCGTTTATATACTAGTCTTGCTCTATCTAGCGGAGTATAGGTAGGTAGGGATCTCCTAATATTTCTCCTATTACTTTTCTACTCTACTTTAATATACGCTAGAGGCCTTAGTTATATAGTTTAGTAATATCTAAGGTAACTTCCTCTAAGAATTAGCGCTAGCTATTTCTGCCTTCCTTCCGCATTATCTTCTTAAGCCTATTTTTTAGGGCCTTGTAGCTCTATTAGTAGTATGCCTCGCCTTGCCCTCCTTGCGCCTGCGAGTAGCTACGCTACCTTTAGCAACCACTCGCGCTGGGCATGTTTATTAGGCTTAGCCTTTAGGTAGTATTTATCTAAACAGTTACTTATAGTTCTTTAGATGTCCTCTAGTGTTGCCTTAGGGGTTATTACTAGTCTATTAGTAATTTCCTAGGCGTATTTTTCCTAATTAAGTTTTTTAATAGCGTATCTCTAGTGAGTTCGTAACACTAGGACAGCGACGTTAAGGGCTATCCGTATGGGTATATGGTCTACAATTAATACCTATATATCTTCTAGCCCGCAGAACTCTAGCCAGTTTATAAGCGCTTCTTATATAAATATAAGGTCGATTATACTCTCTTAGGTTCCTCTTTTCTAGGTAGGTTTACTAGTTAAGGTAGTTAAAACAATATCTTGTGTTGCTAGTTTGTTAAGTAGGTAGATCGCCTATGCTTCTTCTATAGCCTACGGTCCTTTTTATGCCGTATAGTATATATTAAAGTCCCCTAGGATAATTATCTCGCCTTCTACTATATTAACGGTTTATTAGAGTAAACCCTATATGGTTATCTGGGGTCTATTATTACTTAGGTTATAAACATTAATTATACTAATTTGGCCCCTTTCTATAGTTATTTATAGTTTAGCTATATTAGGGCTAATAGAGCGGTAGCTCCACGCCTATATATTAATATATTTGCTAATTAGGAAGCATATATAGGTAGCCGGGTCTAATTCGTATAGGAGGTAGTATCCTTTTAGTTAATACGTTTTTCGGGTTTACTTATTAAATGCTAGTTCCTATATTATAATTATCTAGTACTCCTCTAGGTCTAGACTATTAAATAAAGGGTATATAGCTTTGTAGTTTGAGTTTCCGCAGTTATATTATACTATTGTTATTAATTTTATAGTAGTAATTAGTCTAGTAACTTACTAGCGCCTTCCCTTTATATTTAGGGCGTCCCGTCCAAAATTATTATAATTGGGATTCTCTACTAGGACGGGTCTCTAACGGTATTAGTACTGCCTTATAGGCGTCCTACGGCCCGTTTTGCTACTAGTTGGGCAAAAGGTGCCCCTATTAGGGTAGGTAGCCTAAATCTCTTTCACTATATAATTGACTAGGTTCCGTTATTTATATTATTTGCCCTACTTATCTCCTTCTCCTTATAGGCGTTTCCCTATACCGTAGCTGTAATCTAGTATAGTTTATTACGCTTTATTATAGTAGCTTCTAGGTATACCTAATAGGTTTTACACACCGTCTTCCACCATACTTTGTATCCTTTTCCGCAGTTTATACATCTATCTCCCTTATCCTTACGGTAGTCCTTAGTGTTATATATATCGGCGTATATCCCACACCTTACTTCCTTCCCATATCCGCTTTAGGTATATCCTTACTATTAGCATCTAAAGCATTATTAAACTTCTACCCTATAGTAGTATAGTCGGGCTTCGTACCAGAGGCTGTCTATAACTACTCCTTTGCGAGCTACTGTAGCCTACATTTCTTAGGTTAGTAGGTTAATTATTAGGGTATTACGCGTTTTAGTCTTTTAAGGCCCTAGTGTCTCCCCTATATATATTATACGCTCTTTTTTATATAGCTATGCGATTCTAGTCATTATAATCCCTAGGACCAGTTTTTTAGTAGCCTTTATAATCCTTTAGATAATCTATATATTTATAGCGCCTTTCCCACTTTCTACTTATGTAGTAAGAGGTACCCCAATTATTTCGACTAGGAAATCCTGGCGGAGAATCTTATATTTAAAGGTAGAATAGCAGGTAAAGGTTAGAAATAAATTTAGGAGTTTTAGGTACTTAAAGATCTAGAATAACTTAAAACTACTACTACGCTTATCTAAATTGCAATGTAGGCGTTATGGTGGAAGATATAGTTAATTAAAGATATGTATTCTGGTGTGTCCTTCCTAATTTAGTAAGGCCGGTCGCAATTACAACCTATCCAAATTAGGGTTTTTTTAGAATTAAGTTTAAGAAACCTCCAACACCTTTATAAGGCACTACACTAGGTATTTTTTTTATTGTAGAAGTAAGTCCTAAATTATTACTATATGTCACTAAGCAGCGGCCATATAATAGGCCTCCTGCGCCTATCTACTGCGTACTATGCCCTAGAGAGCAGCAAACTATATAACGCGATAAGCCCAGTTACAGTAAGAATGTCTCGGTAAAACACTTAATATAAGATGTCATTCTTAAATAAAATCCAATGCTTTAATTAAATTCTGCTAAATTCTACTAACCTAATTAAACTCTGTTATATCTGTAGGTAGGCGACCTTAGTACGCTAACCGGTTTAGGGTTTTTTTAAAATGCCAGTCGGGCTAGCTACGAACCACTACTACAGTACTATAACAGTAAGAACTTGACATAAGATGTTATTCTTAGATGAAATCTAACGCTTAAATTAAATTCTGCCAAATTCTGCCAACCTAATTAAACTCTATCGCATGTAAATATTCAACTGCAAGTAGACAGCCTCGCTATACTAACCAATTTAGGGTTTTTTCAGAATACTAGTCGGGCTAGCTATAAACCACTACTACAAGCCACTGCTACAAAACACTTAATTTAAGATGTTATTCTCAGATGAAAACCGACGCTTGAATTAAATTTTACTAAATTCTACTAACCTAATCGAACTCTGTCGCATATATAGGTAGGCGGCCTTGTTACGCTAACTAATTTAGGGTTTTTTTAAAATACTAGTTAGGCTAGCTATAAACTACTGCTACAAACCACTACTACAAAACACTTAATATAAGATATTATTCTTAGATAAAATCCGACGCTTTAATTAAATTTTGCTAAATTCTGCCGACCCAGTTTATTAAAATATAATGCTTGATTCTGCTGCCAATACCTAACTACCTTTTAGCATGTTAACATGCCAAAATATTAAAATGTAATGTTTTAACTTAATTCATCTATCTAGGAAAGGCTGATTTACCAGCCGCCTTACGCTACTAGAAGATTAATTCTTAATACGATCGAACTCTATTATATATAAATATTCAACTATAGGTAAGCAGCCTCGCTACGCTAACCTGTTTAGGGTTTTTTCAGAATGCTAGTTATTAGCAACTTAGTTAATTAAGACACGAGCACGGCAAGAAAGATGTATGCAAGCCTATATAATTAAATTGTCTATAAACGAGGATCTAAAGCTATAGAAAGGAAAGGAGAAGAATAACAATGCTACTTAAAGTAGAGATTTTATATAATCCTCTAATTATATAATCTAATCGTATATCTGCCGCAATCTGCTATTTTTCTGTCAGCCCGTAATAATTGGCTTTTTTGGTATATTAATATGCCAAAGTCACGTGACCGCAATTTGTAGTAATCTGCTAGTACTGTAATAGTTCTGCCATCTACCAAGTTCTGCCATATTCTGCCAAATTCTGCTAGTGCCGTAACACTAGTCGGGCTAGTTATAAACCACTGCTACAGTGCTACTACAGTAAGAACTTGATATAAGATGTCATTCTTAGATAAAATCCGCGCTTTAATTAAATTCTGCCAAATTCTGCCGACCTGAACGAACTCTGTTGTATCTGCAGGTAGGCGGCCTTATTACGCTAACTAGTTTAGGGTTTTTTTAGAATGCTAGTTGGGCCAACTACGAACTACTGCTATAGTAAGAACTTAACATAAGATGTTATTCTTAGATAAAATCCAACGCTTAAATTAAATTCTGCTAAATTCTGCCGACCTAAACAAACTCTGTTGCATCTATAGGTAGGCGGCCTTATTATACTAACTAGTTTAGGGTTTTTTTAAAATACCGGTCGGACTAGCTACAAACTACCGCTATAGTACTACTGCAAACTATTTTACAATAAATCCCCAAAATCATTTAAAAAAGCTTAGTAGTAGGCTAAGGAAATACCTAACTCCTTAAGATGCAGCAAAAGCTAAAAAGCAGAGCAATTAATAACGATATTAACGAAACCTCCAACCTTAGGGACCAGCAGATTTCATCGCATATGAACCTCTACTCTATTAAAATGTTTTAGTAGAAACCCCCTAAACCGGCCTTTAAATAAGCCTTGATATTTAAATTCCTTAAAATAGCGATACTTAATAAGGCGATACTTAATAAGGCAATGTTCCCTAATCCCTGTAACTAAACTATATATAACTAAGCAAGAGCGAAAGCGAGAGCGAATTAGATATTGACCTTACTAGGCAGATCTAGTAGGTATAAATAGATAAGGAGAAATATAACGCTAAACGGGAAGAATATAAGGCGGAAGTTTCCTAACGGCTAAATAAAATGCATGTAATAACCGCCAAAATTATACCGTAACTAGATGATGTAAATAAAGCTAGCACACCCGGCAATTTGGCGATATTAGGCTTGCAGGTAATAGAAGGGTTAGGAATTACCGCCGGAGTAGAAAGGGCTAGCGAAAGAGGGTTATAGCGTTCTTTTTCAAAAGCTGCTTCTATAGATAAACCAATATTATTAGATAATAATAGTGTTGGTGCTTCGCGTGCTTTAAACAAATTAGTAGATACCTAAAAATCACAAAAAGTAAGAACCCTATCGCAGACACTAAACCAGCGCAGCTTACCTTCCCTACAATTATTAAATGGAAGTCTTGCTAAATAAAGCAAGTCGTTCCTAGCTTAAACCAATAATCTCTTATCCTAGATGAAATCTTTACTAGTAAGAGCACCTATATGCAATACGCCAACCCCGCTAGTTATCTAAAGATCTCTAAGCACTGCTTTATCTTTATGTCTTCATCCGGCCGAAGAAACAGTCTTATCTATACCTACCCAACCTATAAGTTAAGGAACACTACTGACGGCTTCTATCCCGCCTATAGTCTCTCCTATATAAGCTGCCGCTCCACCCGTTATAGCCCTAACTCTAGCTATAATAGTACCCCTAGAACCGATAGAGCGGACGGCTTTTAAGCTTGCTAAATAACTTTGGAGTTTTTAAGGCTGCACCTATAAGCAGTATAGAGAGGCAGATTAATTATACTAGCAGCACTATTAACGCCCTAACGTACATTCTAAGTGTTCTTCTTTATAGTAGATTACTACTATTATCCGCGGGCAGTATAATGGAGGAACGCCACTTCTAGACGTGCTAAGCAGCACTAAAATGATAAAGCCAGCGGACCTCCGCAATGTTAACTGCTAGGGGGCTTTTAAAGGTATAAGTTGCTTTACTACCCCTAAAGATATTAGGACTTATAATAAGAACCTGCCTAAAAACCTATGCCTATTATAACACTACTCTACCAGTAATAAGAATCGCCGTGCTAAAGTAATGTTTAATATTGATAGCATCTGCTACTTTCCCAGCAGCTTAGGAATTGCTTATTATAGGATTAATTAGTTTCCTAAAGCCCATCCTATTCTTAATATTATTGCGGATATACACTTCGGCTTAAATAAACATGTCTATATGGCTAAGCGAGCACTACAGTACCCCTGCATCTTAGTAACACCAATATTATTAACATTTACAAAATTGAGCCTTGCTTGCTTGCTTTCCCTCCCACCTATACCTTTTCTTTAGTTGCATATTTTGGGCTTTGTAAATAGATACTATAGCGATATACTTGCGTACAGGTCTATAGGCATCACGTTTAGTTAAGGCAGGGCAATCCCCTATAAATAGCCTTGCGAATATACCCATTCTCAATTAATACCTTTAAGCCTATACCTACTAATTAGATTAATTCTTAATCCTCTTCTTTATAAGCGTATAAATAATAGACGAAGCTAATACTGTATATAAAGCAGGGCACGTCCTTTAGCAGAGCAACTGGTTAATCTAGAAGGCGACAATATTACTAGCGATAAGGATTTTTTTTTTTTTTTTTTTTTTTGAAATTATATACCGTTTTAGCTGTTTATACGACGCTATACCGGGTCTTCTATATTATAGAGGCAAATCCTAAGCCACCACCTAAGATAGAACGTATACTTTAAAGCCACCGAGTTCTAAAGAGATATGTCTTATAGGGTAAGTTCCTATATAAGAGAGATAATAAAATAATTAAAAAGTAATAGATGCCCAAATTGCCTTTGTTTTATACCATATATTAAAACTAGGCCTATTTTACAGGCCTGTTTTCTTGCTATAATACTGTCCGTCTTCTGCTAATGTCGCGTATAACGTATCTACCACTAAGAGAGACTTAGTTAGTTACTTTAAGTCTATTCCTGGCCTCCTAAAACTGCCCTAGAAGGCCTGTTTATACTATATATTATACTGCCTTCTTTACTAACCATGCTTTATTTAAGATTGCTTTAATGCTCTAAGGTTAGCTATTATACGGCCAGACTGCTTTCCTTAGTTCTTTAAAATTAGGATATTCGATTAGAACGTGTCGCCCTATCTATTTATCCCCGCATATACACCTTAGGTTAGGCGTACGCTTAATTCTATAGAGGTAGCTTTTAAGGGCTACCTTACCCGTCCGGATCTACGTAAGGGTGGCAGAGAGGGCTTTTAATAAGCTACTATGCACCCTTAGCCTCTGTTTTGAGATCTTTAGTACTAGTCTATATAGTTCTCTCCCAGACTCTCCTTTTTCCTATTTACTTACCTAATAAGCTTCTAGTCTTACCTTTATTGTTCTCTTTACTATAGATAATAGGCTTTGGAGTAATAGAAAGGTAGGGGCCTTTAGTCCTATCTTTTCCTTTCCCTCTCTCTACCCTATTACCATTTTCGCCAGTATATCCGCTTATTTATTCCCGTTAATATCTACATATAATAGGACCTAGTGTATTACTACCTATATACCTATTATCTATGCTGCTTATAACCTCTTATATACCCTATGGACTAGGTACTAGCCTAAGTAGTTTTATAGTTTTGCTACTGCCTAGATTGCCGCTTAGTTATCTATAAATATTATAAGTCTCCTAATTAGTAGTAAGTGCCTAAATACTAGGTCTAGGGCTAGTTAGAGCCCTCTTAGCTCTCCTATATATACTATACTAACTTAGTTCGTTCCTATATAGCTAGCTACTTTAGCTCCTAGTTCTGGGATACATACTAAAGCTCCTACCTCTCCATTAATCTCACTGCCGTCTGTATATGCTAATATATATTCTAGGTTATTTTTAGCTTTCTATATAATCTGGTTATATCCTAGCTTACCTACTTCTATTCCTTTAGTAATATAGATCTTTAGTAGCTTAGTTTATAGACAGATAATTTCTAGACAGATTACTTCTATAGGAGGTATTTCTTCCTTAAGGTAGAGCGCTATAGCATTTTCTAGCTTCTAGAGAGGGCTGTATCACTTAAATTTTAATAGGGCGGATCTCCGCATTTGCTGGATCTTATAGTATAGTAGTAAGCCCTTAATCTAATTTAGGGACGACTTAACCGCCTAGTACAGCGCTATTTTGATTAGTGGGATATGTATCTCTACTTCCAGTTCCGCCTTAGCCGTAGTTCTAAAAGCTTCTATTATAAGATAAAGTGCTCTATACTGGATTTATAATAGGACTTAGTAGACCTTCTTTATTCTGTTAATAAAGCTACGTCCTCCTTCTAGTATATACCAGTAGGATGCTGCGTAAAGTATACGTGGTATAACTGTAGCCGTGTAAAGTTGGCGTATATATTTGGTTATAATACCCTATATAGATCCTATAATGCCTAAGAGGTATATAAGCTGGCTTATAGACCTTTCTATTACGTAATCTAGGTGCGCTTTCCCCGCTAGCTTATTATTTAGTATAACCCCTAGGTATCTAGCTTTTGTTATTAGTTATATTATTTGGGTCCTTCTGTCCTTTAGCGTAAGTACTAAAAAACGCTTACGTTCCTCTTCTAAGGCCTTCTTCCTAGGTTATATAAAGTGTATAAGCTCGTACTTCTATAGCGCGAATACCGAGGCGTATCTATATGCCTATTTCTCTGCCCTCTTATACAGCATTAATAGCGTCTTTATTATCTCTTATATATTCCTTCTATTTACTATTATACTTATATCGTTAATATATCCTATAACTAGGCCATGCCTTAGTTTATCTTCTTCTATAGTAATATTTAGGAGGTCTACGTTATAGAAAAGGTATAGTATTAGTGATATTAGTAAGCCTTAAGGAATTCCTGTTAGTGTAGGAAATCTTTCTAATATTCCTTCTAGTAATTTAATGTATATAGATCTTCCTATAAGGAAGCTTTAGATCCATTTAACTATTAGTATAGGTATTCTTCATTTCCGGAGGCAGTAAATAAGCCTTTGGTGTAATATATTATTAAATGCTCCGCTTACGTTAAGTATAAGTAAGCTTACTACGTCTTCTTCTTCTGTTTGCCACGCGGCGTATATCTTCTCTAGGAGGAAATATACTACGTATTTATAACTAGCTACTGCTCTTCCACCTATATAGGTACGTGGTAGGAGGCCGTAGGCGTTTACTATAAAGAGTATTTGTTTTATAAGCACTTTATCCATAACCTTACCTACTATATTTAGTAGGGCTATCGGTCTATACATCTTTAGGTCCTTAAAGTCTCCTTTCTTTAGTTTTCTTAGTGCTATAGTAATTAACCTTTAAAAGTATACTGGACAGTATCCCGTTATAAGGCAGTAGTTAAAAAGACGGGTTAGTGGTTTTTTTAGTTCCTATATAGCCTTATAGAGCACACGGCTTAGGATTTTATCCTCCCCTAGTGCCTTATCCGGGCTAGTTATCCTAATTACCTCCTCTACTTCCTATATTTTAATTTCCGGGACCGATAAGGGGTTTACATACTAGTAGCTGTATAGGTCTTTTAAATCTACTAGTAGTAGCGTTAGGAAAAAAGAGGCTTAAAGGGCTGTTGTCTTTCCTTCTATGGTGCGTTATGGAATATTTGCTACGTCTTTAATATCTAGTATAAACGTAGTTCTTATAGTGTTCCATTTTCGGGCCTAGGCGTATAGGGACTAGAGTCCCTTTATATCTTTAACCTCGCTTACTCTATTTCTATATTCTATTTTAGTTACTTTCCTAATAGTCTTATCCTTTTCTCGCCTTACTATTTGCAATATAATATAGTTATCTTTAGTTAGGTGTTTATTAAAGTGTCTATATGCATGTCATTCCGCCTTAATTGCTTATATATATTCCTTTATTTATCCTAGTTTAGATTACGGGCTAAGTTTAGCCATTAGCGTAGAGAGTTCTATGGCTTTAGTAAGGGTATTAATAATTTTAATAGTTACCGTGTTAATCTAATCTAGTGGTAAAACCAACGGTACCTCTAGGAGGTCTTAGAGTACATTATAAAAGATCTCCTTATTTATCTTCTTAAAGAGACGCCTAGTTAGCTCTTCTTCTTATTCTAGCCGGTATTTAAATACTGTTTCTATTAGGAGGTAGTTAGAGCCTTTATTAAGCTCCTTATTAACCCCTATTTAGATTAAGTGGTTTATTATATCTAAGGAGACGAAGCTTAGGTTAATTGTTAAGGGGTTAATACCTACTCCTTTGGCCGGTCTTATAATAAGTCCTAGCTTAAAGCCTAGTTTAAGCCCATTGTTTTCTATTACTTTATTAAGATATTCTGCTACTACCCTATAGTTATACCTGGCTTTAAGTTCTTCCTATCTAGGGTAATAGAGATTAAAGTCTCCTACGACTATAGTACTGTAGTTTAGTCCGTTTATTTATCTTAGGGCGTTATTTAGCTTTAGGAGTATACACCTTCTTAAGAGGCCGTCTAGTCAATTATACAGTAGGAGGGGGTTTAGGTTATAGATATTGAATATTATAATTATATATTGTTATTCTTCCCTTTAATTTATAATTAACACTGCTATAAGGTTGCCACCGTAATCTATAATATAAAGGCATCTAATTAGAATGCTTCTATTAATAAAAAGACACACCTATGTCCCTTAATAAGGTAGGTAATATAGGTAGAACCTATTACTAATTGGATTAATAGTTATAGGGAGGTCCCTTTCGGGTCTTTCGCTGCGCTATATCTCCTAAATGGCAATTACGTTATACTACTACGTTCGTTTATCTCGCAGGAGCTCCTATATTCTTATATAGCTTTTCCCTATATTATATTATAGAACCTTAATGGTGTAGATATCTGGGTTTTCCGTTATTAAAAACGGCCGGTTATATCTATCTATATTAATGCGGGTGTTTTCCCTTAATTTTATATAGGGTATTACAAGTTCCCTCTAGGGTTAGGGCCTTCGTTTTCGTCTTTAGTTTTAGTTTTAGTTTCTTTAACTATATTAATCTTAATTATCTCCCTTCTATTCTTATTACGGCTTATTATAGCGTTATCTTTCTACTTATTTTTCCTGCTTTTTAGACTAAGCTTTACTTTAATAATATTACGGTTACTTCTTTCCATCCGTGTTAGTAATATATCCCGTTATTCTATATTATTATCCATCTCTCCTTTTTAGCTAGGCTTCCTATTTAGGCTGCCTATTAGACTTTATATAGCTCTTCTTTTATTACTCCCATCTATTACTTCTATCTCTACCCTATCCGTTTTATCTATAGTATTTATATTACTTTTAGTTATCTATTATAATAAGGGTAGGAAGCTTAATTAGCTTAAACTTCGGCTCCCTATCTCTAATGGCCCTAATAATATATATACTAGGTTTTTAGGCCAGTATAGGTTTACGCGAAATCTAGCTTTCGCCTCTTCTATACGTACCGTCTCCTTCTTATAAATAGAGCAGGCTGGTAACTAGGCGTTATACTTACCTTAGTAGAGGCAACACTTAGCTTATTTGGCCTTATAGTCTTTTATATTATAATCTTAAGCGGTATATTGTCCGTATATCTCTATTTTATAACATTAGGTTCCTATATATCCGTACTAGTAGTATTTAAAACATCGCTTTATCTAGCAGGCGCGGTCAAATCTTTTAGTTCTCTTATAGGTACTATCCTAGTAGAGGACCTCCGCGTAGATTGCGCTATTCGCGCCTAGCGCAGTTTTAAATTCTAGTATTAGTAATACATTCCTCTAGTTTTCCTTTAGGGGCCTAAGCTACCTCTATTTAACAATCCTATAATTGCTAAGTATTCTATAGTTCTCTAGCTTAAACTTTTAAATTATAGCTTCCTTATCTATATCGGCGACGGACCGTATAGGTACGCCGTATGCTACTACTCTAAATATTAGTTTTATTACCCGGGAGCTCCTTCCCAATATCTTTTCCTACTTATCTCTATGTCTATACAGGTTATCTACTTACGCTGGCGTTTTAGCGTATATAAGTACGTCCCCTAACCTAAGGATCTTTAATATAGTAATCTGTGCTTTATTTACTAGGGCGTTATCTAATTTAGATAGCGCGTTATTTAGTTTCTCCTAGATAACTTTATATAGCTCTTTAAGGCTTTAAAGGGCCTTAGTATCTGCTTTCTTACTAAATTTAATAATGACACATCTATATTTAGGTGCGGCTAGTATTAGGGCGACGCTTATAGAGAGGCGTGACTATACGGACGGGGGTGGTGGTATAGCTGCAGCAATATTTGCCTAGCTATGGACTGCTAACTATAGGCTTCTGCTTTATGCGGTAGGGGAAGTAGCTATCTCCTAGTTATATTTAATATGTTTAACTATATTCTTAATGGCTTCTGTTTAGCGTTTAAGACGCATAATAGTCTTTTTTAGTTTCTTCCCTAAGGGCTGTTTAAGGGCTGTTTTAATAAACTTTAGTACTAAGCTAAGGAAGGGCTTATATATTTAATGCGGAAGATTCTTCCTATCTACTTTTTCGTGCGGCAGAGCGCCGAATTTAAGGATTTTAGTAATTTTAACCGTAATGTTTTAACCGTACGCGTTATGGTTTAGGTTAACGCGTCCTACTTTAGGCCAGTGACCCTTTTTTTTGGCCATCCCTAGGTATTGTTTGATAGCTAAAGGGCTTATAAGAAGAATGCAGCTTATTTTAGGGCACTAGGGGTTATAGTTATAGAGTTATTTCAAATTTTTAATTTTTATAGAGTTTGGTGTTTTTTGGGAGTAGGTAGTCAGCGATAAGGATTAAGGGCGTTAAATTAATAAGATTTGCATTAAGCTTCCTTAACACTAAAAGGTTGCCAAGACTTATATATATATACTATTAATAGTATAGTTATATACTGAAACTCCTAGGGCTTTACCAGCGATTTACTAGATAGAGTGGATTTAAGCCTTAATCTACTCCACTTTAATCTATTTCTATTACTGTCTAATAAACAACCTGTAAAGCATAACTAGATAGTATATAATGCAATAAGCGGAAAATACCAAACTCTACGAAAATTAAAAATTAAAAATAACTCTATAACTATAACCCCTAGTGCCCTAAAATAAGCTACATTCTTCTCGCAAGCCCTTTAGCTATTGAACGATACCTAGGGATAGCCGAAAAAAAGGGTCGCTAGCCTAAAGTAGGACGCGTTAACCTAAACTATAACGCGTACGGTTAAAACATTACGGTTAAAATTGCTAAAATTCTTAAATTTGGCGCTCCGCCGCACGAAAAAGTAGATAGGAAGAATCTTCTATATTAAATATATAAGCCCTTCCTTAGCTTAGTACTGAAGTTTATTAAAACAGCCCTTAAATAGCCCTTAGGGAAGAAACTAGAAGAGACTATTATGTGTCTTAAACGCTAAATAGAAGCTATTAAGAATATAGTTAAACATATTAAATACAACTAGGAGATAGTTACTTCCCCTACCGTATAAAGCAGAAGCCTATAGTTAGCAGTCCGTAGCTAGGTAAGTATTACTACAGCTATACTACTACCCCCATCTATATAGTTACGCCTCTCTATAAGCGTCGCCCTAATACTAGCCGCACCCGAATATAGATATATCATTATTAAATTTAGCGAAAAAGCAGATACTAAGGCCCTTTAGAGCCTTAGAGAGCTATATAAAGTTATCTAAAAGAAGCTAAATAACGCGCTATCTAAATTAGATAACGCCCTAGTAAATAAAGCACGGATTACCGCGTTAAAGATCCTTAGGTTAGGGGACGTACTTATATACGCCAAAACGCTAGCGTAAGTAGATAACCTGCGTAGATATAGAGACAAGTAGGAAAAGATATTGGGAAGGAGCTCCTGGGTAATAAAACTAATATTTAAAGTAGTAGTATACGGCGTACCTATACGGTCCGTCGCTAATATAGATAAGGAAGCTATAATTCGGAAGTTTAAGCTAGAGAACTGTAGAATACTCGGTAATTATAGGATTATTAAATAGAGGTGGCTTAGGCCCCTAAAGGAAAACTAGAGGGATATATTGCTAGTACTAGAATTTAGGACTGCGCTAGGCGTAAATAGTGTAATCTACGCGGAGGTCCTTTGCTGGGATAGCACCCATAAGAGAACTAAAAGATTTAACCGCGCCTACTAGATAAGGCGATGTTTTAAATACTACTAATACGGATATATAGGAACCTAATATTGTAAAATAGAGATATACGGATAATATGCCGCTTAAGATTATAATATAAAAGACTGCAAGGCCGAATAAGCTAAGTGTTACCTTTACTAAGGTAAGTATAACGCCTAGTCACCAGCCTGCTCTATTTATAGAAAGGAGACGGTATATATAGAAGAGGCGAAAGCTAGACTCTGCGCAAACCTATACTAGCCTAAGAACCTAGTATATATATTACCAGGGCTATTAGAGATAGGGAGCTAAAGTTTAAGCTAATTAAGCTTCCCACCCTTATTATAACAGACAACTAAAAGTAATATAAACGCTATAGATAAAACGGATAGGGTAAAGACAGAAGTAATAGACGGGAGTAATAAAAGAAGAGCTGTATAAAGTCTAATAGGCAGCCTAAACGGAAAGCCTAGCTAGGAAAAAGAGATGGATAATAATATAGAATAACGGGACACATTACTAACACAGATGGAAAGAAGTAACTGTAATATTACTAAAGCAAAGCCTAGTCTAAAAAGCAGGAAAAATAAGTAGAAAGATAATGCTATAATAAGCCGTAATAAGAATAGAAGGGAGATAATTAAGATTAACATAGTTAAAGAAACCGAAACCGAAACCAAAGATGAAAACGAAGGCCCTAACCCTAAAGGGAACTTATAATACCCTATACGAAGTTAAGGGAAAACACCCGCACTAATACGGATAGATATAACCGGCCGTTCTTAATAACGGAAAACCCAGATATCTACACTATTAAGGTTCTATAATATAATATAGGGAAAAGCTATATAAGAATGTAGGAGCTCCTACGAGACGAATAAACGTAGTAGTATAACGTAATTGCTATTTAGGAGGTATAGCGCAGCGAAAGACCTAAAAGGGACCTCCCTATAACTACTAATCTGATTAGTGACAGGTTTTACCTATATTACCTACCTTATTAAGGGATACGGGTGTGTCTTTTTATTAATAGAAGCATTCCAATTAGATACCTTTATATTACAGATTACGGTGGCAATCTTATAGCAGTGTTAATTATAAATTAAAGGGAAGAATAATAATATATAATTATAATATTTAACATCTATAACCCAAACCCCCTCCTACCGTATAATTGACTAGACGGCCTTTTAAGAAGGTATATACTCCTAAAGCTAAATAACGCCCTAAGACGAATAAACGGACTAAACTACAGTACTATAGTTATAGGAGACTTTAATCTCTATTACCCTAAATAGGGAGGACCTAAAGCTAGGTATAACTATAGGGCAGCAGCAGAATATCTTAATAAAGTAATAGAAAATAACGGGCTTAAACTAGGCTTTAAGCTAGGACTTATTATAAAACCGGCTAAAGGAGCAGGTATTAACCCCTTAACAATTAACCTAAGCTTCGTCTCCTTAGATATAATAGACTACCTAATCTAAATAGGGGTTAATAAGGAGCTCAATAAAGGCTCTAACTACCTCCTAATAGAAATAGTATTTAAATACCGGCTAGAATAAGAAGAAGAGCTAACCAGGTATCTCTTTAAAAAGATAAATAAGGAGATCTTTTATAACGTACTCCAAGACCTCCTAGAGGTACCGTTGGTTCTACCACTAAATCAAATTAATATAGTAACTATTAAAATTATTAACACCCTTACTAAAGCCGTAGAACTCTCTACGCTAATAGCTAAACTTAGCCTATAATCTAAACTAGGATAGATAGAGGAATATATATAAGCAATTAAGGCGGAATAATATATATATAGACACTTTAATAAACACCCAACTAAAGATAACTATATTATATTGCAAATAGCAAAGCGAGAAAAGAATAAGACTATTAGAAAAGCAACTAAAATAGAACATAAAAATAGAGTAAGCGAGGTTAAAAATATAAAGGGACTTTAGTCCCTATACGCCTGGGCCCGAAAACAGAACACTATAAGAACTATGTTTATACTAGATATTAGAAACGCAGTAGACATTTTATAACGCACTATAGAAGAAAAGACAGCAGCCCTTTAAGCCTTTTTTTTTCTAATGCCACCGCCAGCAGATTTAAAAGACCTATATAGCTACCAGTATACAAACCCCTTGTTAATCCTAGAAATCAAAACATAGAAAGTAGAGGAGGTAATTAGGATAATTAGCCCGGATAAGGCACTAGGGGAGGATAAAATCCTAAGCCATATACTTTATAAGGCTATACAGGAACTAAAAAAACCGCTAACCTGTCTTTTTAACCACTGCCTTATAACGGGATACTATCTAGTATACTTTTAAAGGTTAATCACCATAGCACTAAGAAAACTAAAGAAAGGAGACTTTAAGGACCCAAAGATATACAGACCAATAGCCCTACTAAATATAGTAGGCAAGGTTATAGACAAAGTGCTCGTAAAACGAATGCTCTTTATAGTAGACGCCTACGGCCTCCTACTACGCACCTATATGGGTAGAAGAGCAGCAGCTAGTTATAAACACGCAGTATATCTCCTTTTGGAGAAGATATACGCCGCGTAGCAAACAGAAGAAGAAGACATAGTAAGCCTACTTATACTTAACATAAGCGGAGTATTTAATAATGTATTACACTAAAGGCTTATTTACTGCCTTTAGAAACGAAGAATACCTATACTAATAGTTAAATAGATCTAAAGCTTCCTTATAGGAAGATTTATATATATTAAATTACCAGAAGGAACGTTAGAAAGATTCCCTACACTAATAGGAATTCCTTAAGGCTTACTAATATTACTAATACTATACCTTTTCTATAATATAGACCTCCTAGATATTACTATAGAAGAAGATAGACTAAGGCATAGCCTAGTTATAGGATATATTAACGATATAAATATAATAGTAAATAGAAGGAACACACAAGAGATAATAAAGACGCTATTAATACTACATAAGAGGGCAGAGAAATGGGCATACAGATACGCCTTAGTATTCGCGCTATAGAAGTATAAGCTTATATACTTTATACAACCTAGGAAGAAAGCCTTAGAAAAGGAACGCAAGCGTTCTCTAGTACTTACGCTAAAGAACGGAAGGACCTAAATAATATAACTAATAACGAAAGCTAGATACCTAGGGGTTATACTAAATAATAAGCTGGCGGGGAAAGCGCACCTAGATTACGTAATAGAAAGGTCTATAAGCCAGCTTATATGCCTCTTAGGTATTATAGGATCTATATAGGGTATTATAACCGAATATATACGCCAACTTTACACGGCTATAGTTATGCCACGCATACTTTACATAGTATCCTACTAGTATATACTAGAAGGAGGACGTAGCTTTATTAATAGAATAAAGAAGGTTTACTAAGTCCTATTATAAATCTAATATAGAGCACTTTATCTTATAATAGGAGCTTTTAGAACCACAGCTAAGGCGGAACTAAAAGTAGAGATATATATCCCACTAATTAAAATAGCGCTATACCAGGCGGTTAAGTCGTCCCTAAATCAGATTAAAGGCTTACTACTATACTACAAGATCTAGCAAATGCGGAGATCCGCCCTATTAAAATTTAAGTAGTATAGCCCTCTCTAGAAGCTAGAAAATGCTATAGCACTCCACCTTAAGAAAGAAACACCTCCTATAGAAGTAATCTATCTAGAAATTATCTGTCCGTAGACTAAGCCACTAAAGATCTATATTACTAAAGGAATAGAAGTAGGTAAGCTAGGATATAACTAGATTATATAGGAAGCTAAAAACAACTTAGGATATATATTAGCATATATAGACGGTAGTAAGATTAATAGAGAGGTAGGAGCCTTAGTATGTATCCTAGAACTAAGAGCTAAAGTAGCTAGCTATATAGAAATAAACTAAGTTAGTATAGTGTATATAGGAGAGCTAAGAGGGCTCTAACTAGCCCTAGACCTAGTACTTAGGCACTTACTACTAATTAGAAGACTTATAATATTTACAAATAACCAAGCGGCAATTTAGGTAGTAGTAAAACTATAAAACTACTTAGGCTAGTACCTAGTCTATAGGGTATATAAGAGGTTATAAGTAGTATAGATAATAGGTATATAGGCAGTAATATACTGGGTCCTATTATACGTAGATATTAACGGAAATAAATAAGCAGATATACTGGCGAAAATGGCAACGGGGTAGAGAGAGGGAAAGGAAAAGATAGAACTAAAGGCCCCTACCTTTCTATTACTCTAAAGCCTATTATCTATAGTAAAGAGAACAATAAAGGTAAGACTAAAAGCTTATTAGGTAAGTAAATAGGAGAAAGGAGAGTTTAGGAGAGAACTATATAGACTAGCACTAAAGATCTTAAAATAGAGGCTAAGGGTGTACAGTGGCTTACTAAAAGCCCTCTTTACCACCCTTACGCAGATCTAAATAGGTAAGGTAGCCCTTAAAAGCTACCTTTATAGAATTAAGCGTGCGCCTAACCTAAGGTATATATACGGGGACGAATAGATAGGGCGATACGTCCTAATTAAATATCCCAAATTTAAAGAACTAAGGAAAGCAGTCTGGCCGTATAATAGCTAACCTTAGAGCTTTAAAGCAATCTTAAATAAAGCATAATTAGTAAAGAAGGTAGTATAATATATAGTACAAATAGGCCTCCTAGGGCAGTTTTAGGAGGCTAGGAATAGACTTAAAGTAACTAACTAAGTCTCTTTTAGTGGTAGATGCGTTATACGCGACATTAGTGGAAGACGGATAGTATTATAGTAAGAAAACAGGCCCGTAAAATAGGCCCGGTTTTAATATATAGTATAGAATAAAGGCAATTTAGGCATCTATTACTTTTTAATTATTTTATTATCTCTCTTATATAGGAACTTACCCTATAAGACATATCTCTTTAGAACTCGGTGGCTTTAAAGTATACATTCTATCCTAGGTAGTGGCTTAGGATTTGCCTTTATAATATAAAAGACCCAGTATAGCGTCGTATAGACAGCTAAAACGGTATATAATTTAAAAAAAAAAAAAAAAAAAAAAAATGCAATAAGCGGGTTGAGACTAAATTATATTTTTTAATATAATTTGTTTATAGAACACCGCGACAACACCCTACGTTAGTTTAATATTCTCCCACTAATTGTTCGTCTTATAATATACCACATCGCATCCAGCCATGTTATCGTAATAGACAATTCTGCCTTTATTAGGCCCTCTACCAACCTAGTAAGCAGTGTAGTAAATCTTACTAATATAGAAGACATATCCAATGGGTTTATAACATACAGTGCGAATACCCTTTATGGTATAATACTAAATCTCCATCTTCTTAAACACCTTCCGATATTTTTCCTCTTTCCTTTTAATATCCGTCCCGAAGAGGACTGCCATAATTAGTAGCATCCGATCTACCACCAATGTCATCTTTAAGGTCGCCTCGGTGCATTCCCGCCTACGGCTGCACTTAGGATCAGTAGTATTAATAGGGAGGTCTTTTACATTAAATATATAGCCAAGCATCTGTTAAATAGATTCTCTCGAGTTTTTAAGTAACGGGTTTAGAGTTATATATTAAACTAAACGCATACCTTCCTTAATCATATATTAGTCGTCACAGCACTTTAATCCGTATATAGTCGTAAAAGAGAGCTATAAAAGCCCTATTAAACACTCCTCAAGCATAAAAAAAATGCATTTATAGGCGCCCACTTTACAGCTAGGCACCTCTACTTATAGCAATTCAACAAATATATAACGGCTCTTCTCCTAAGATTCTTAGCTAATTAAACCCTAAGGCAAGGCGACAATGTAACGCATTAGCAAAGTAAGCGGCTTAATGTTAATAACTTTGGTTACTAATAGCTGGTCGATTTAAACGCGGCCAGCATCTAATATAAGCGAAATAAATATTGCAACATCCTCGGCACATAAGTTGTTCTCCTATTTAAGAAATGTTGTATATCTTCTAAGATTATCTTCCTGGCCCTACGGCACGGTCCCGTCTATTTTGTTTTAGTCCTTCTTTACACTTTTAAGGAGCTATATATAGTAGTCGCCATATAATATACCTGTTCTTTTAGTTACATCCCGACTAACGCTAAGCTATTACGCTGTGTTTCTAAGCTCGAGTAGCATCTTTATTATTATGCCTATACGTTAACAGAATAACTAAATAGCTTTATTATCCTTAACAATACACGCAGGGTCGATTTTATATATATCATATAATCTAGCCCTAGGTAAGTTAGTTAGGGTTTAAGAATATTTAGTTAGAGGAGAGGTTGTTTATAGTAATTTATTATAATTAAGCCAATGCGATATTCCCAGCTCCAAATCACCTCTTATATCTATTAATGTCGTTATAAATAGCGGTAGAGGGTACGGTTCGGTATCTTCCGACTGCTAAGAGCTATAAGTACTTAATGCTTAACGATATCTGTTTGGATAAAGGTGCGACGGAATTCTAAGTATTTATAGCTGGTTGGTTTTAGTATAACAATATGCCAAACTTATATAACGCGCTAACATAGACTTAGTAATAGAAATCACCCAGCCAATATAATCCCCTCTATCTAACATGATCCTCTCCATCTAACACAATCCTCTCTATCTAACACAACCCTCTCTATTTAATACAACCCTCTCTATCTAACACAGCATTCCCCTTAACATAACTATAATCTCTATACAACTATAATCCCGCTATAGACACTGCAGTTAAGAGTAATCGTCTATAGTGCTCTAGACAGAAAATATTGTCCAAAGATCTAAACAGGAAGAAAGCGGCGGCTCTAAATATCAAATATAAACGGGTAGTTGCTCTAATAGTGCACTTATAGTTATGTTAAGAGGATTAACTAATTAGCGCTAGATAAAAGCCGTGATAAAGCGCATATACGAACTATCTAAGTCTAGTAAATTGATTTATAAGGCCGCCCTTAAAGGTAAGGAGCTTTCCATTATTACTTACGTGTATATATTTAACTTAATTGCAGTTATTCCCAGCAGTGCGAATAAAATCATTATAACTACTAAAGCACCTAATATAGTCGAAAAGGATAAAGAAGAGCACAGTTATATCACAGTCTCCGATATTAAATTAAGCCCTAAAGATGCTTACTTTAACTATAAGTCTGCTAATAAAGACTTAGATTAAGATATTTAAGAAGATATCTAAGGAGATATCAAGGAAGATATCGAAGAGAAAATCCGTAGCCTAGTAATTATGACTACTGAGAAACTAACACCGAGTAAAGCGAAACCTACGACACTAGTTAAGAAAGATAGCGTTAGAAGAAGGCTGTTTATAGACTCGGGAAGGAAGATAGATAATGTTTTAGGTGTTACGTTAGGGACCCGCCGCGACTTAAAAGGCGAAAAGAGAAAGCGCTAAGGACATAAGTTAAAGGGTACATAGTAGCTGTGATAGTATTTAGAAGAATGCACTTGGAATAATAACTCTATACCACTAGCTTGTATTAGACATACTAGATTATTAGAAAATTTCGGCTAAGATATATTTTATTGCACTAACTATTATCGTTTATATCTTCCCTACTCTGCATTTACCTTAAAAATCGGTTATAATTCTATACTAGTAGTATTAGAAGCTCGCAACCGGGTTATATTCTCCTTTTAGCGCATATATACTAGTTTCTCTATACCTTTCCTATCTCTACTATAGCTAATATTAGCTAGTTAAATAACTAGCTTTTACAGTAACTATATCTAGCTATTAGGCAAGAGCCTACTATTTAGAAGTCTAATTATATTTAGCTAGTAAAGCTCGGAATAAATAGACGGTTATCATTATATCTTTTTATCTCTCCTATTAATATCTTACTTAACTAGTTTTGTTTCGTATTACATTTAAATATGTAAGTTAATTTAACTATAAATTTTAAAGGTGGATAACTAGAGCGGTAGAGCCTATATTGGCGTATACAGACTACTCCGTACACTTATATATTATATAGAAAAGAAAACCGCTAGCATTTAGGGGGAAAACCCTATAAGCCACCTTAGTAGGATTAAAAAACCCCGTTTTTACCGCCTCTGCGCGCAACTTAGTAGCTACGTCTACCTCTGTTAGATATTAGATCTCCCTAATAACCGCTATATCCTTCTTCTTAGCTTGTCTAGAGCTAGGGTTTACTACGTCCTAGCTAGGCCTAGCTATTAATTGCTATATGCTAGCAGTTTCCCTATATCTTAACCGTCCCCTATATACGCCATCTTTTATAAACTATTATTTGTTTACTATGCACGCCTCCCCTCCCTAGAGCCTATTGATGGCGTAAGGGGGATTTATCCGTTCTAACTGAATCCGACGCTGTTCTAATATTAAAAGCTAAGCGGGATATATATGTGCTCTAAGTATCTTTTACGCTTAGGCCCTAGTCAATAGGCCCTCTCTAGGGGGGCTAGTCCGTAGAGAGGAGACAAGGAAAACTATAGGGTTGTTATTTAGGCTGCCAGGCAGGATTATACGGTGTGCTTCAATCTAACAGTAAGCGACCTATCTTACTCTGCGGGCGATTGCCATAAGGGTTAGAAAGGGGTGTATTTATTCATTTGTTTGTTTATTTATTCGCTCGTTCGTTAATATAAGTAACGTTAATGTCTTTAATTTAGAGGTTAGGGACGTTAAATCCGACTTGTATCTATAAGGATTTTATATAGGTAGGCTCAGGATAAGAGCTAGTAGTTATTTACTATAAAGGGGTACCGTTAGAGTGGTTTCCGAAATCTTACCGTCCTATATAAAAACTTTTCACTACCGCCTATAACGCCTTAATAACTACTAGCTCCCACCCGCACGTTATATAACGTCTCCGCGTTAGCTTTACTAAATCTAAAGACTAGTAGGTTTATAGGCTAAGTCACCTTATATAGGTACACAGTCCGATTTTAACAGCCCTTTAATATAATATACGTTAACTAAAAGGGAGATAGTTAAAGTAAGCGCCGCGATTTTCTCGCCTAGCTAATATCGGCATGTCTATATACTAAAATAAGCGACCCTATCCTTATACACGTTATCTAACTAGCCTCCTTATTTACGGTTCTTACTAATAACAAGGCGGCTATGTTATACTTCTATTCTTTATTAAAATAACATTTATTCTTTCTCGCCGAAACGTTTAATATTGGAATAGTAAGGTTGTATTAACCATAGCAATATAAGGCGGCGTGCTATATACAAAGCAGGTTTATCTCCCTATTATATTTACCATAACCTACTTACCTTATATATTAGCCGGAGTATACCGTAAGGGCTGTATTATTATATAATGGTACTTAAACTACTATAAACATTACCAATATAAAACGAAAGTTGTCGCACTTAGCTAGTCCTCCGTAACGCGTACTAGTTATATTAGTTATTATTTTAGTTATCTTTCCCTATAAAACACCTAAGAAATTAATAGGGACAAACTACGCTAGTAGTGCTAACCACTATACCTTAGAAACGGATATTAAGGTAGAGAGTGGAGATAAAGCTGGTAGAATATAGTAGATAATGCTAATAAGGAAGCTAGAAAGCGCTAATACCGTATAGGATATCTAGAGACCAGCTAAGCCTCGCCAGTTAAAGAGCCTATTTAGTACAGTTACAATTATTATTCTAAGCTAGAATATCTGTAACGTATAGAAAATAAGTAATGCGTCTACTCTTACACCGGAACGGATAGCAATCTACCAACTAGTTGGTATTATATAATAACGCTTATAAGTCTAGTAAGATAAAAGGTAAGGGAGCAGTTATATAATAAGGGTCTTAGTTAGGAAAGTTAAGGCTAACGATAAAAGTATATATAAGGGGTTGTAGCTAGGGTAGTAAGGAGTAGCTCTTATCGCGTAGCTTTACTATTAGTAAGTTTATTTTAATTTTTATACAATTTTCTACCTAAGTAAAGTTTTCTCTAGGTATTTCTAATATACTTAATATATCTAATAGTATAACTTCTACTAATATCAATATTCTTTTATTACTTGTTTTGCTAAGAAAAGCAGCTACTCCTAATTGGGCAGGCGATGTGTTTTTAGCACCCTACTTATTACGCGCCTTCTTATAAAGATAGATTTTATCTGCACTATACCTATTATAAAGCCGTGTCTAATTCTCTTCGCAGTAAGCGGTAACTATTAATTGCATCTCTCCCCCTTAATAGTACGCTAGTAGGCTAAGCCGAGCGGTAATAAAGCAGCCTAAAAGCGATAGTAAAAAAAAGGTTTATTTCCTTGTAGTTTAGAGACTCCTAGGTAATACTAACTCCACCTAGGGCTCCGACGCAGCGTGTAAAAGTCTTAAGAATGCCATGCGAGAAGTTATTCGCGAGGACCCAGATGGAGGACCTTATATACTTTATTCTACTGCACTCCTAGGTGCGTTAATATCTAGAAATTTTAGATATTAATAATTAATATAGCTACGATAGTTATTTCCACCCAGTTGGAACCCGTCTCTTTATATACTGCCGCAGTACCGCCTAAAAAGGCTCTTAAGTGACGGCGGATTAATCCTTCCAGTTATCCTATAGACTGTATCGACCGGACACTTTAGGAAACGCATTGCCTAGAAGGACTAAAGAAGCCACTTAATAAACTAGTGTTATTACTATTAACTTAGCGCTAACTATAAAGAGAATAAAGCCCGTCTATAGAGGAGCAACCTTCTATAAAACGCATTACACGCGTAGATAAGTAGGCTAAAGCCTAAAAACTAAAGCCTTAAAACCTCAGGCCCCGTACCTCTTCTTCTACTTCCGTTTTACCATTTCAGAGTACATAAGAAGGCTTACCTGACGCCCCGTACACTATAGCATCTAGTGGTCAGTATCCTATATCTTTTAAAAGGGCGCGAGCAGGAGAAAGCAATAAGTGGAAAGGCGATAAGGTTGGGTTAAATAAGATATTTACGACATTGTAACTATATTGCGATAATATTACAGAATATAGCGAGAGGATTCTAGATAGTATGCAATAATTAGCGAATATAGTAGCTCGCGTTAATGCAATAGCTAGGGGGGTTAGGTTTTGGTAGGGCTGTATTATATCTAGTATTAAATAAGCGTTCTAAATCCTAAGTGGTAGGCGGTGTTTAATATATAGGGGTGGGTATGTACAGGATATAGAGAAATATATTATAAAACTATCGTCTTTCGGCATGTAAATATGCTAAAATAATATCCTTCTACTATATATAATATTTAAGCATGTTAACATGCCAAAATTAACATACTAGTACTAAATTTTTTTTTTTTTTTTTTTTTTTGAAATTATATACCGTTTTAGCTATCTATACGACGCTATACCGGGTCTTCTATATTATAGAGGCAAATCCTAAGCCACCACCTAGGATAGAACGTATACTTTAAAGCCACTAAGTTCTAAAGAGATGTGTCTTATAGGGTAAGTTCCTATATAAAAGAGATGATAAAATAATT
>Ga0307515_10002172_pt1 | contig 43072 bp, 31 predicted proteins | sample 17_EM_MG_FD_194513 | JGI IMG/M metagenome (GOLD analysis project Ga0307515, IMG submission 194513) | Populus trichocarpa ectomycorrhiza microbial communities from riparian zone in the Pacific Northwest, United States - 17_EM | ecosystem: Host-associated > Plants > Roots > Unclassified | place... | reverse complement strand
AGCTGAAAATAGTTATTAGACCCGGCTCAATTAACTTGACACAAAGTTTGGGTTACAAATGAGGCCGGTTGGCATCTGTTGATAATTTTTTTTAAGTCAAAAAAATATCATTTAAAAAATATATAAAGATAAAAACTAATAATAGTATTAATTAAATCGAGACAATTTTAAATTGACTTTTCTTAGATACTTGGTTTTGGTAAGGAGACAAGCTAGTTGTGTTTTGGGTTGACTTGCTAGGTTCGGTCAAGTTTAATAACGGTCGAAGAAATTATAGGATTCATGATTGTATAGTTGAGATTTAGTTTGATAATTACGCTTTATTATTTATATATATAAAAAAACATGTTAATATATTATTTAAGTCGATCAATAACAATTGTTTGTCATGGTTGAGTTGGCTTACGAGTGGAACAACCTTGTGGTTACACGTGGGGTGTAAGAGTTTTCTTAATTGTGATAACGACATGTTATTTGTCACATTCTTCTCTCAAAAATAAAAAAGGTTTTTTTTTAAAAAAAAGAAAAGTCCAAGAAAAATTTATCAGATTTATTTATTTTTTATTTTTTACATGTTTCTTAAATATTACTTTAAATTTTAGTTTTAATTTAAATAATTTATTTTCCAAATTATTATGTATCTTATCTGAAAATAATAATACTAATAATAAATTATTTGATTAAAGTTGGTTTTAATCTTTACATTGATTTTAAACATAATTTTATTATATTTATAATTTTTTTAGATTTCAATTACACAAAATATAAAAACACTAGTTTTTGAGATTGTTTGTTAATTTTATTTAACAATTATAAAACATTTTTTAAAACATAAATAATGATTCAAATTAAAAATATTGCGCTAGATAAAATAAACAAGAGATATTTTAATATAATTTTTTTTAAAAAAATAATTATGTTTTCAGATTTAATAACAATATTAATTTTTTTTTTAATACCGTATGGATTTTAAACGGGCTATCGGAAGCCCAACAAGTTAACCAATAATTTCTCTTACTGGTTCCATGCCCATTTCAAAATCATGGTCGAATCCCATACCTGTAATATCGAACCTGCCACGTCGATTCCATTACCGTCCTCCATAATCAACATGTAAGAATGTTGTGAAAAATAACGGGTTTGCCCCTCTTCTTTATTACTCCATGACTGCTAAATATTCACTCATCCAATTATCCTTAAAATATAATCAGATTTAAAACTAAAATATATCAAATTAGAAATTGTTTTGTACAATCACGCACACCTTATCATAGAGATTATTATATCATTAGGCTTACCTTAAATTCAATTGTAATTATTATTTCATCAAAGCTAGGATAATTTTCTAGGAATGCAAAACTTAATTTTTTTTTTTATTAATGTAGGTGTTTAGATCAGCTTGCATGTATTTTTATTAAACGCATAAACCTTGAAATTAACAATAATATAAATTTTTAATATTTTTAAAATTTATAAAATTTAAATTAATAATTTTTAAAAAATAAATTTAAAAATCGACCGTTTGAACTAGATATAGATAGTTGCAATTACCAAACTTAAATTTCTTATTTATTGTAGAGGGAGAGTAGGCCACTATTAGCAGCTCTTCTTTAAATTGAAGAAAAAACGACGTCGGTGTTTTCTGTTTGCGTTTTATTTAATTAATTAGTAATTTTCCCTATTAGTTTTGTTTCATAGAATTAAGCTCCCTCCAGCCTCGAAGGGCAGCCCCGACAAGAGCGGCGCGTATCTTATCTCTTTGTGTGTCACACAACCATGAACTTGCTGGTAATCTCCATTTATGTTTTCAAAAAACGACTCCTTAAACAACAACTACAGCAGCTTCTCTTTTAGTGTTTTTTTTTTTGTTCTGTTTCTCTACTTATTTATTTATTTATTTAAAAAAAAAACACAGGACAAGATTAAGATGCAGAAGAAGGAGCCTGACAAAACACCAGAAATTCCAGTCTACTGGATCGAAACCTCTGATTCTGTCTCTCGTCACTTCCAGTTTGAACCCGACGGTCAACTCTCTGTGAGTCTTTTCTTGTTTTCTTTCTTGGAATTTTCAAATCCTGATCCCCTCTCTCTTTTATAAATTTTTACGAACACTTGGTGTGCGTGATTGTTTCACTTGTGAAAAATAATCTAGTCTGCGTAACTGTGAGCAATGTCTACAAAATTAAATTGTGGGTTTCTTTGATTTTGTTAAAAGAAGCCAATTCAAAATAAAGTTCGCAGCTTGGGGAATTTGAGTTCAGTCAGTGATATTTGTATGCAAACAACAGATGAAGGTAGTTGATGATGCAAGACCAGTTTATCGTAGAGTGGTTGAATCTTTCTTGAACAAGTTTTTTCCATCAGGATATCCGTACAGGTTAGTTGGTACTTTGCCTTTTCCTTGTTGGCAGTGCAAACTTGGCAACTGAATATACACTGCTGGGAAGCTTTATTGTTATATGTGTGTGTTTTGGTGTTTCGTTTTTTGCAGTGTGAATGAGGGATATCTTAGATACACTCAATTTCGTGCGCTGCAACACTTTTCTAGTGCTGCATTATCTGTGCTATCTACTCAGGTCTTTTTCTGGGCCTATTCTGAACTATTACGACTTCAATTTCTTTGTCTTAGTTTAATTTAGTTTCTTGTCCCTGATGGCTAGAGATACTATGCAATGCTGATGCCCCTCTATCTTTGTTGATTGTCTGAAATGGATATTTTGTTTGTGTTCTTTTACTAACGTTGTTAACATTTATTTATGCAAGGTGAACATGTATTCTAATTAGCTAGCATGATTCCATAGTTTTTTTTATGTTTTTTAATCCTATGGAACTAGGGCTATAATTTGGGGGTCTTTTCTTTATATTCTTACTGCTTTGCAGTCGCTACTATTTGCTGCTGGCTTGCGACCTACACCTGCACAAGCAACTGCAGTGAGTTGGGTAAGTTGCACTGGTGAAACGATTGATAGATTCTTTGTCCTGGTTGCTTTACTCTTTAGTTCTTCATTGAATTTTGTTGATGAGCAGATACTGAAGGATGGGATGCAGCACGCAGGAAAGCTCATATGTAGCAATTTGGGTGCTAGAATGGACTCAGAGCCCAAACGTTGGAGAATCCTAGGTTTGTTTTCTTGGGTCAAGAACCTGAGTTTTTCCTTTTGTATTTATGGACTCTTCTCACTTCATGAATGTGGATAGGAGTTGGTTGGGGTCATACTTTATTTTCGTCAAGTGTCTAACTAGGATGGGTTTTCTGTGTTGCAGCTGATGTGCTTTATGATTTGGGCACTGGCTTAGAAGTTCTTTCTCCTTTATGTCCACATCTTTTTCTTGAGGTGGCAGGGCTTGGCAATTTTGCAAAGGTATATTTTAGGCTAACAACCACTTAAATCTGCATAAAAATATTAACGTAGCTCATTATGGGTGTTGTTGGGTTTTGTCTTCTTCTCTATCTTTACTGTCCTACATTTTGGCATAGACCAATATGTTTAGTTTGCTTCCACTTCCTTGGATTTGATAGGGGATGGCAGTGGTTGCAGCAAGGGCAACAAGGTTGCCAATATATTCTTCATTTGCCAAAGAAGGCAATCTAAGTGACCTATTTGCAAAAGGGGAGGCCATCTCAACACTTTTCAATGTTCTTGGACTAGGAGTAGGAATTCAGTTAGCATCCACTGTCTGTTCATCAATGCAAGGGAAGGTACACTGTTTATCATTGCTGTCTGATACAAGTACTTGATATGTCTTTTTGCATTATGCATATGTTCTCGAAAGTGAGTGCAAGTAGCCATTTCCAAAGGTTGCTGATGTTTAGGAGATCACTATTATGACCCAACACTAAAGCTGTGTTTTGGGATCCCTGTGCCATATTCATCTTCTTGGTTAACAGGCTCAAAACTGTGACCAGCAGACTCCGTGCTTTGCTGTGGTGTGGTCTATTTGAGGCCACGACCTCAAGTGGAATGTGGTATCTCTTAAGCCAGTTTTGAATCAACCACTGGCATGTTTAAGTTAACAAAACAAACTGAAACTCGTGCTGATTAAATAGTGTATTTTTATATATATATATATACACTTCTGCCACTAGACTTGCTCAATTCTTTGCTTGTTTTATTCAATATACAAAAGTGAACCTCTGCAATTTATGGGGAATATGTTTTATAATGTTCTGATTTAGTAGTTTATGTTGTCTAAGTGACTCATGGGGGATATATTTTGTAAAGGGCTGATTTAGCAGTTTATGTTGTCTAAGTGACTCTTAGCTTCTATTTTCTAATATTTCTTGCAGTTTGTTGCTGGGCCTCTTCTTTCTATTGTACATGTTTGTTGTGTTATTGAAGAAATGCGAGCTACCCCTGTTAATACATTGAATCCACAGAGGACGGCAATGGTTGTGGCTGATTTTGTCAAGGTTTGTTTCACACTTCAGCACGACTTGCTTTTTTATTTCCACTTGCCTAATTTCGTCAACTGTCATCCAACTCAGACAGGGAAAATATCAAGCCCTGCTGATCTTAGGTACCATGAAGATCTCTTATTTCCAGGCCGACTTATAGAAAATGCTGGCAATGTAAAAGTTGGGCAGGCTTTGCACAGGGCGGTGAGGCCTTCAAAACTTCGTGAATTGAAAGAAATATTTCCCGGGGAGAAGTTTATTCTAAGTCCTGGGAATAAATGGACTGATTTGGTATTGGAGCAAAATGCTAGTGGTGAAGATGCATTAAGGGCATGGCTGGTGGCTGCATATGCTTCGAGCATGAAGAAGTCTTCTCATGAGTCTACTTCTGTCACCTTGCAAGATGCTTATGAGAAGATGAATAGCGTATTTGATCCATTTTTATCTGAGCTGCAAGCCAAAGGGTGGCATACTGATCGTTTTCTTGATGGAACAGGAAGCCGGTTTTCATGGTAGCATTTTATAGTTTTGGGTAGTATTTCAACCCTTCAAGATAGTTTGACCCGCTGGTTGAAATTCAAATCGAGTAGGCAGCGATTAAAGGTGGTTCTTGCCTTTTTACATAACATTTGTATTTGTTTAGGGAGGCAACAATTATTTTTTTGTCCTTTTCACTGGTTTCCTTTTTTCTAGCTAACCTACCTCCCTCTTTCTCAAAAAGGACCGAGTAAAGCTCAGATTAAAGGATTGAAGTCATGTCGAACTCCAGTTATATTCAAAGAATCATAAAATGTTGGTGGACTTGAACGACCGAAACAGGAAATGTATTATTTGCTGAAGTGATGCGGAGTTTAATGATACAATAATTGAAAACAATGCAGGCATATTCTTCCAGCCAATATATCCTGTACCTTCTGCTGGAAGGCCAAGTTTCAAGTGCGATTAGACGTAGCAGCAGCCCTTTTATATTGAAACACTAAGCTGGAAAGATTAGGAACAGTAATCCTATATGTGCAGCAGCCGGTGTAGAATCAGCAAGATTCTTTGTAAATGGAACTTGATTGCCAAGGAACTATTAACCAATAATACTTATACAACTTATAACATAATGAGATACTTTGATCATTGAGGAATACCAGAAAGGTAGGCTTACTTTCACGATTGATATCCATCATTTTGCCACTTTAGCATATCCACGACTATGCTCGTCTCGAGGACTAATATCCGCATCTTAATTTACCTTTTCGTTGCAAGAGCTCTGGCAGATCAAGGAGAATCCATATCCAAATCAAGATTTATCCCTTTTCTTATGAAGAGAAAGGGTACAGATGCATGACAAGCTCCGAAAGAGTCATTGTAGCCCTCCAAATCGGGCTCTTTATTCAACTAGGCCCTCCAAATCCCCGATTGAAAGAAAGCCCCTCCCAGACTAGCGTGACAATTCCTCCCCTGTCTTGGTAATTGGGGATATACAAATCTCAGTGAGGGAGATCTTTCCACCACATATAAAGCATACTTGACAACATTAACATGGTTCATCGCTTTGTGTTCGACCAGGAAACAAGCCTTCTTTGAATGAAGACTTTTAGCCTCTAATTTCTTGCCAAAGAGATGAGGTGGGCAATCGAGAGGAGGTTGTTTAGTTGACTTGATGCTATTATACAGGCAGGCACATAACTTGATGATTAATGGAACTGGGTCCTGCTTTCGGAAATCATTGACATCAAGCACCACCTATTGTTATGATATGGGTCAAACTATCATTTTCGTAAACTTATCAAAGACAGCATTGTTGATCTGCCGGAGAGAATGAGGAAATTTTGTAGCTTGCATTCACACCGCCTGCCCTTTCCAATCAGAAGATCATCACTGGTATAACCTGTAGTCATCGATGGTATCATCATGCACCGAGTTATGGTCGTCTTACGCTTTGACTTGGACTCCAGCACGCATTGAAGTCAGCCTAAAATGATTATCGGGAGCTCAACTTGAAGCCCCATTACTTTTGCATTATTTTTAGATTTTTCTGTGCTGGTTTTGATTTACTAACTCTATATGGTTGGATTAGAGAATTCATTAACACACGATAAAAAATAAAAAAATTAAACAAATCCCTGATCAGCTCGTAAGCGAACGTGATAGTATTTAATTAATTTTTCTAAACACTTTGTTGACATAGATTATTTTTTCAAATTATTATAAGCATTCAAGTGGGGTACTTCACAGCTCAATATCGCTGAATTGCAAGGCCACGAGTCCAAAACTAGTGTGAATTCTTGGTTTGGATTGCGGTAAATGTTGTTTTTTATTTAAAAATATATTAAAATAAAATAATCTTAATATTAACAAATCAAAATAATTTAAAAATATTAATTTAAAATTAAAAATAAACTAAAAACTTTCAGAAACCTGATTAAACGCAAAACCAAACCGGAACTAAATCAAAAGGATCATGTCACTAAATGCTTATTAGCACCATTACTTAGTAATAGGAAATGCTTAAAGTAAAATCCAATAAGCTCTTTTTGATAACGTAAGCACAACTACAAACAATTACAGCTAGCGTTTCTAAATCAAAAGAATCATGTCACTAAGTTTGACAATTGAATGATCTTCGAAAAAGATTTTCCTTTTCATATGGTGATCGATGGTTACTAATTGATTTATTTTTGAGTGTGTCATAATATATATAAGTTTAATTACAATTGATTACGCACGTTGCAATCCACAATTTGGAATTGGAAAGGTTCATCTCCGGATAGTGACTCATAGCTAATTCATATGTTACCTGTCTCCTGCCTGCTGTCTCGTATATGTAATCATGCATGCACCGAAAAAGTTTTATATATATATACTTTTTATGTAAGGGAGTAATTAGCAGTATTTTATTTATTAGTTATTTTTTAAAAATAAATATAAGTAGAGGAGAGAAATTCTATGTGAAGATATTTTTATTTTTTTAGTAGGTCATGAGTTTTTTTTTTTTTGTATTTGTCTTTTTAAAAAAAAAAAATTCAATGATAAAAGAAAAACTCCACTAACCTTAATCATGGAGCATTGCCAAGAAAGATAGATGGTTGTATTATCTCTTTTTTATGTCGAGACAGTTTTTTATTTCCCTCTTTGAAAGTAGTGATAATGCATTGAATTCACTGTTACCCTAACACTAGGACAGAGATCAAATGATGTTTGTCTCCAATATGTTTTCATATTTAATTTTTCCAAAAGTTTTTTTTTTCTGGACATTAATATATTTTGTTCTTAAGAATTAATTATTGAGATTCAAAATCCTTTTATCTTAGCGTGGAGTACCTTTCTTTTCACATGCGTTTTACAAACAATTTTTTTTCATATTTTTTTATGGTTTTAACAGATTAATACTAAAAATATTAACATTGATATATCTCTAAATAAATAAAAAAAAACACTTTGCCGACCGTATGGTATTTAAGGAGTTATTCCTTGTGAAGAGAACGCTTAATTCCGAGGACAAGACATGTCGACTGTGAAAGAAACGTTAACCGAACAACTTGCTCTCAAATCGATGTTAAAGTGCCTTTTTAGGGGAGCCAAATCTAATGAGGATAGGTCATGGATCACGGATTTGACTAGGTTTTTTTCCACGCCTCGAACTTTACTTCTATTCCAGCCAAGAGCTTGAAGGTCAGTTCCATTCAAAAGCTTGACATAAAAAAAAAAATGAATTACAGCTGCAATTGATGGCTTGCACTCCATCGACCATAACTTGGTCTTCATACAATTAATGTGAAAGAATATCTTCAACAATAAAACGTTGAAAAGAGCAGTAAAGAGATTACAAAGCGACTCCTGCTCTGCAAGAGCAAATTATATATGTTCCCTTTGCAGCCGTTGGCAGAGAAAAAAACACAGAGAACAAGATACGCAAAAGTTAAATAAAATCAAGAAGAGAAAGTTTTTCATGAAAAAAAAGAGAAGAAATTGCAATTTTCACACTGCTAGTTACGAGAAAGAAAGAAAGAAAGACAGATCTAATTTTTAATAACTAGTTGGGTGAAATTATTTAACCTCCCAAATAATAAACAGTAAAAAAATATTATGTTTGTTTAATTTGCACCGTTTTGATATTGTTTATAATGCATTAGTCACCGAAATGAAATAAAAAAAAAATCAAACAATGGTCAATTCCGTATACTATGCATGAGTCCATTTTTTAAAAGAATTCAGATATTGATCCCGAAAATGAAAAAAAAAAAGAAAAAGAAAAAGAGAAGACCCATTTCTTCTTAAAATATTTAATCTCTTCAAGTACTGATTTTTTTTAAGGTGATTCCATTGTGTTTTAGAGTTAAAAATGAATTTACAGAAGTTTTAGGGTACGTGTTTTGATTTAATTTTGGATTCAAGAACTTGGATCCTAATCATCTCTAATGCTTAAAAAACAAATCAAATGACGACAAGTTTTTTGTCTGAACAAAAAAAGAAATTGGACTGAAAAATACAATTTTAAGGGATCAATATATATCTTCATTCATTGAATTCTAATCTTTGAATAATTAAGCATTCAAAGATGAATGCACTAGATGATGATACATGGAGTATATTTTTAAATCATTTAAATAAAGAATTTAATTTTAAATAATATACAAACTAATCAGAAATTAAATACTCGTTATGTAAAAAGAAAACCCCCTTAAGTCAAAGATAATTTTTTTTAAAAAAAAACTGAGCATCTTTTATTTTCTTCGCTAGGAGTTAGAGGGGAGAGTTCTTTATTAAACTCTTTTGAAATTCAAGATGACACGAAGAAAATATTTTGGGCCAGTCCCAATCAACAATCCTTTCTTTCCCGAAAGAATGGTCCTTTGTGTTTTTTTTTTTTTAATTATTATTTTAGTTCGCCTCCCTACATGTTCCTGGGAAGGCAACGACCGGCGTCCACTTTGGACATTCTCTTTTAAGCTTGAGGTTAATTTTAACTTTAATTCGCCTCCCTCCCTACATGTTCTATAAAATTTAATTGACGAAATTGGAATTTATAAATATTTTCGTCACTGTTTTTCACAGAAATAGTCAAGAAATCGAAACTACAATATCAGTATTAAGAGGACCAAATTCTCTTGGTTTTGACCAGTGTTTGTCTCATCCCTTAATGGCTAATCAATTCAGACGACCTTCACTTACAATAGATTACACCTACTTATTACAACATTTTTACCTAATACACTAGCCTCTTTCTTTGACCTTAAATGCAGAAGCTCTTTACAATAATACATACTTTAATCAATGTGAAAATTGAAAATATACATGTATATATCCTAAAAACGTATATATTCTAAGAATCTTAAGGGGCGTAGCTTAACTGATCAAATTCTAATTAAGTTTGCTCCCTAAAAATCATCAGTTCGAGTCTCACAAACCTCATAACCATTGAAAACTTACATGGTTATTAACTTTAGAGCTCGTGGAATTAATCTAAATGAACATAAACTGATCCGAACACCCACGTTTTACACACACTAAGAACATGAACATGTAAGGACATATCATGAGCAAGACTCTGAATTCAAACCCATTTCTAGCATCTTCTCGGACCCAATCAAAGATAGAAGGGAATTATTCTCAAGCCGCCCCCCAAAAAAAAAAACATAAAAAGGAGATTGTTGACCTCTTAAACCCCAAAAATAGAATTGTAATTTTTCACCAAACAAAAAAGAAATTTTACTTATTAAAATAACTCCAAAACATGTCCTCGACTAGAGTATTAAGCAATAAAAAAGATTAAATTATAAAATCTCATTGCACACTGCCTACCCATATATTTAGTACAACGTTAATTAAGTGTCCATGTATCCTTAGGTCGTAATTAGATACATCTTTAATAAAATTACTTAGGGCGAGCAGGAAGAAGTCAGGTTTACTCGAATTAATCTCTTTCCATGAAGAAGAAAACAGAAAATCCGCTCACAAGCTCAATATTTATTATAGATAATGCTTTTAATTTTATTTTAAGAGATTGTGCGAAAGAAACCATTTTACGTTTGCATAGTGATGGTTTGCTTTCGAGCTTTTTCCTCCCGACATATTCATTGAATTAATTTTATTTTAAAATAATATTGAGTCTTTAATTTATCAATTTTTTGTCCAAGTTTAAATAATTAATAATTCATATGATTTAATATTATATAAAAAGTGACAACTTTAGTAGACGAGGGGCTCACCAGAGAGAAAGAATGATTGTATGAGATAAAAGGTTTTAAAGAAAAAGAGAGGCACGCGGTGTTTGTAAAAAAAAATAAAAAAATTGTGTTCATCACTTGCTTTATACATAACTGAAATATCTATAGAATTTATTTACTATAATTTTAAGTCATATTCATGATTTAATTAATTAGTTTGGATGAAAAAAATTAATAAAAAAATATTGGAAATCTGATTATTTTATAAGAATAAAATTGATTTTGTAATAACATATTGAAAATACATGTTAAATCATTATTAATTGAGATTTTATGGATTGTTTTTTAAAAATAACATAATTTGCTAATAGCAGTTGTTTAGCTATATTTCAAAAATATATTTCTTTTACAAATTAATTAACATAAATAAAAATCAAACTAAAATTTTATGAAGATTCAATTACCAAAAAATAATATGCAAGATTCAATAGTTAAGAAAGAAAGAGAAGATACGATGATGTGGCATGAGAGAGAAATAGAAAAAGAAAAGAATGAATGAATCATTAAGGACATATCAGAACTTTGTTTTTGACACATTCAGTACTGTTAGAATGATCTCGATAAGATGATTTTACCTATACCTTGGAAGAATACCAAATGAGATCGTAATTAACCCTAAATTAGCTTTGAACAAAATCCATAACAAATTACGATTATTTTTTGTGGTTTTTCAAGGTGTGGTTAGAACATTTCATTAATTCATTGAAATCTTTCTAACGGTATTAGGTATGTCAAAAACAAAGTTTCGGTGTGTTCCCAATGACCTATTCTTTATTAGTTATTAAATCTTTAATCTTATTTCTTGACCATTAAATCTTCATAAAATTTTAGATTAATTTTTTTATATGTTAATTAAATTAAAAAAAACATGATTTTTGAAATAAATCGTTATTCCTAATCATAATTACGTTCAACTGAATAGCAGTTATGTTTAATTATATTATTTTTCTAATACTTTTCTAATTCGTATTATTTTTTCAAAACTTTTATATGTTAGAATTCTAAAATACACAAATTTTTTTTCTTTACCGCAAAAATTGGCCTTTATTCTTTCAATGGCGCAAGAGGCTTCGGACTTTGATAGTTTTTGCTTAAAAATCTCTATATCTCCAACCAATTCCTCGAAGAGATTATGACAGTAACTTGATCCATCCAAAACTTTCTATTGAAAATATCAAAGTTTCAACTATTGAAAATTAATGCCTTCCGAGGAGAAATTATTTGGCCTTCAATAATTTGAGCTCATCTGCATCCCATGTTCATGCTTGCACATGCACATAGCCACCATGTTCACATCTGTTTAAAGCAAATGACCACGTTTTTATTTGACCATTCTGCGAACCAAATAGCTGCACAACACTAGAGAGAGAAAGATATTTCCTAGAAATTGCAGGCTGATATTTCTTTCGAAAAAAATGGATGGGCTGTACTTTGTAGTATATTATATAAACACACACACACACACCCGCATGCTCTTGTCATGCTATATATATACCCACTACCTCTTCGTGGTCTTGCTTCATATTTTGAGCATTTAGTGTCTTTCATTTCTTTGCACAGAACTAGCCATTCTTTCCTTTCTTTCAACCTCTGAGGTATAAAAAATGGTGAGAGCTCCATGCTGTGAGAAAATGGGGTTGAAGAAAGGTCCATGGACTGCTGAGGAAGATCAGATTCTCATCAATTACATTCAACTTCACGGCCATGGCAATTGGCGTGCACTGCCTAAACAAGCTGGTAATTTACACATCGCTTTCAAACAAAAATTGCCTGTTAAAAGCATATACTCATCACGCATTAGTACTAAGAATAAAATGAAGATTCTGCCACACATGTCTGTGATTTGAAGTTGGAATTTCACAAGTAGGTGATCCTGTTTTTTGTGCTTTAATTATAAGATCAGTTAGAACTTCTGAAGTGAATTCTAAGAAATTGCATGGATTACTAAGTAAAATTGATCATCTGAAAGTTTTGGGAAATTACAAGAACTGCATAATGTTTTGGTTTTGAATCAATTCTCTTTTCACTCCCTTTTCAGGTTTACTGAGGTGTGGAAAGAGCTGCAGGCTCCGATGGATAAATTACTTGAGGCCCGACATCAAACGAGGAAATTTCAGCAGAGAAGAAGAGGATACCATCATCAAATTGCATGAGATGTTAGGAAACAGGTATGCAATGTTAGCATTTCAGTCAAACTACTGTTTATCATAATTTACATGGTATAATATTGACAACACAGACACAGTACTGAATGCTAAGTTAGGCTCTAGGCAAGCCATTCAGCTAAGGGAAGGATAGGACGGCTTCGCCGGAAAAAAAATTATGCAAGGAAGCAAATATCATTAAATTAAGGTTAAGATTTGCTAATGGGGCATTGTTCTAGAGCTGAAGAACATAGAATTGATACTTAGTGCCTCGTATGGAGATGGGAGATAGGCTAGGCATAAAACACATATTTCTCATGTGATTAAATGACTTTGTCATTTTAGCCGCCACCCCACAATCTCCCCTAGACCAAAAACTAGAAAAAAAAAAAAAACTAGAAAAACAAAAAACTCAACTTGTCATTTTAAAGTTTTTTCCCCTCATGTGATTGACCAACATGTCAATTTTTTTTCATGGTTGTATCAGAAACATGTGTGTCTGAACAGATTCCTAGCAGTTTCCATTAGCGTATGCAAATAAAAAAAAACACTTTTTTCAAGTTGAAGCACTCTCAAACAAGATTGGCACACTTTGGTTAATGGACACAATAGTAATCATTCATGTGACATGATACATGCCAACAAGTCATTTAGCATTTTAAATTCTGCAAATCATAGAGGATCAAAATAAAGGTTAGTGCATATCTTGACATGATTTTCTTTTTTTTTTTCTATTCAGATGGTCTGCAATTGCAGCAAGATTACCGGGACGCACGGACAACGAAATTAAAAATGTTTGGCACACCCACTTGAAAAAAAGACTTGAGAAAAATCATGTCACCCCAGAAATCAAGGGAAGATCCGTTGATATTTCTAGATTTGATCACGAATTAAATACAGATCAAGAATTACTCGATTCATCAAATCTTGCAGCAGGATCTGATCAGACCGAGGAACACAGACCAATCTCCCCGCAACAATGTTCAAGTGACACCTCCTCTTTGATCACAGGTGATATTGATATCAGTAATAACATGTGCATGAAGATCGAGTCGTCGGATGATTTTCCTGAAATGGATGAGAGTTTTTGGTCAGAAGTATTGTCTGCTGATAATTCAAGAATTGTGAGTGATTTTTCGGCCATTGGCACTGAGCCACAACTTCAATTTCCATTTTCTCCACTAGTAATTGAGGTGGAACAAGTCTATGCCACTAATTCAAATATGTATGATAGCACTGAATATTGGCACGACCTTTTCACAAGAGCTGGGGGATCACTAGATTTACCAGAAATTTGAACAATTGTAACCTTTTTTCCTCCTTTTATATTTGTTTAGTTAGATGGCAGATGATCATGGATTGTTTCTGTCCAGTTTGTTGACTGTTTAGAAGGAAGACAAAAATATTATAGAATTATAATAATAATAATAATAATAATAATAATAATAATAATAAAAGAAAGGAAGAGCACAGATACTCGGCAAAACTGTCCCGTTTTTTGAACCAGAAGTTCGTTTTTCCAGCAAGCAATCTTTTTCCAAGCAAGGAAAACTGGAAGAGAAAATGTATAAGCATAATCATCTTGACGGGTTCGAAATTGAGGATTAACATTCTACTAAAAAAATCCTGCTGTTGCCGGTAAATAAAACCGAGCAAAACCAAGCATAATGAGGCTTGCTCTTCAGGGAAAGCAAGGAATTTGCCATCCTTTAATCATTTTATCAACAGATTAGTAATTGAACTCGAGCTGAATGAATCTTTTCCTTATCACTTAAACCAACTCCTTGAGATTACGATGTAATTAATGAGATATACTCTATTTTAAGTTGATTCAAAGAAAAACATTCCACTCTCCTCGGATCAATGAGTAAATATATCGCAACTATAAAGTATAAGCATGGTGATCTTCCATGAAGTTTCCAACTAAATTAACACTCACTGAGCCAAGACAGAATTATACATAATGAAAACCCCCGGTCTTGAATGATGTTAGATTCTTGTGGTTTCAACAAGTTGTCACGGATTTTGAATTCTACATGAAGGACTGCCCTTTTGTCAGATCTTTAACTTATTCCTATATTGAACATTAATTCAAATCTTGAAAAGGGTACTTGTGGAAAAGCTTGAAGCTAGCTTCAAGAGATATTTAGACCTTTTCACAACAGATTGATTAAGCTAGGAGGGTTGGAGATGATGTGCTGAGCTTTGAGAGTTGGCAAAGAAGAACTGGGTGGGTAGTCCACAAATTCTCACAAAATAAATCCATTACGTTAAACTTTCTGATACTTAAGAAAATATATTGCCTTGAATGCTAGGTATAATGTGTAGAAATATGCTTGAAGTAATGTGTAGAAATGGGGAGTGAAGTAAATAAACATGAACAAAGTAGGAGGAGAAATATTCTGTGTTGTAAGAACTCTTTTTTACTTGTGTCTCATGAGGCTTTTGTACCCATGGAAAACATCAAATTGCGTAGAGACACGGGCAAAAGTGGTGAAACATTATCTAGCCTATTTTAAGGGCCATTATGCAGAATATTAGCTTCTAATGGATGATGGAGCTATGTTACTAAACACAAAACTAGCCTAGTGTGACGTCCACTGCTGTGTGGGCTCATGTGGCATGCAAACCACAGAAACAAGTACTTTTTCCGGAATTGAGCAATGATTGATCCTATCCCGAGCCGGGATACTTGGCCGGAAGGAAGGGGGATGGCTGTCCTGGTCCTGTGCTAACTCCTAGGCTTGTAGCTGCACTTGACTTGCGATAAAAAAATCGGGGTGGCATGCAAACCACAGAAACAAGTAGACTTTTCCGGAATGGAGCGATGATTGATCCTATCCCGAGCCGGAATACTTGGCCGTAATGAAGATGGCTGTCCTATTCCTGTGCTCACTCCAACAAGCCATAGAAATTACTAATTTATTGTTTCTTGCTCCGCTGTATTTTTAAAATATAAAAATTATTAAGAATACAAAAAAATAAAATAAAATTGAAGTGTGTTATCAAATCGCTTAATGAAATCAATTTTAAAATCTTTGAATCTCTCTTTTTTTTTTTTTTTATCTAACTCAGGTTTCAAATTAAATTATATAAGAATTCATCTAAATTAAATTGATTAATTTTATGTATCAAAATATAATTTTAATGATCAGTAAAAATATAACTTAATTTTTAACAAAATTTCAAGATGATAACTTTTTTCATAAAAACTATGGAGACAATGACAGATTAGATCGATCTCAATCCTCAAACAAACCGTGTTATAGACTTCATTGAGTTTAATAATTTGTTTTTTATTAAATATTTTTTTAATTATATAAAATTAAATACCAACCTAAAATTAAAAACTTATTTGAGACAATGATAACTTTAAAGAAAGTAAAAAAATAAAAATCATGTAATTTATTTCTCAACCAATCCAATATTGAAAGATAAAATAAAAAAAAATATTAAAAAGAATTAATGAACCAAAAACTAAAAAAACATATTCGGCCAGTTGGTGAACTCGTCAAACCTATGAATCGGGCAACTCGGGCTAGCACACCAAACTTGTAGACCTGATTATGAATTCAAGTGGGATTATAATTGTTTTTACTAAAACTGTTTTTTATTTAACTATATAATAAAAAAAAATATACAATCGCAAAATAAAACACCAACATAATACTGAGATGCTGTAAACAAATTAAAAGATAAATAAAGATCAAAATATTTAACATTACAACACGAGTAATTTACTTTATTTTGTTTAATGAATTTTTCTATCAAAATAAATTTGTAATAGAAAAACACATAAAATTTATTGAATAAAAACAAAAAAAAATGCAAGGTTGCACATATGAAAAATCTTATATAAAAAAATTTAATATATATATAAAATTAAGATAAAATCACAAATGAATCATACATACCTATTTAAAAATCGAACACACCCAATATTATTAAAAAAATCATCACAAACTAATTAAAACATAAACTCAAAATTTAGTTGAAAAAAAATATCAACTAATTCATCATGATTTTTTTTTAAAAAAAGAATCAGGCCAGACCTAGTGCCTAGCTCAATCAAACAATGGCCCACACGATGGCTTATATTTTTTTATGTTTAATGGGATGGACAACGTGTTATCAGCCCCATGCATAAAAAAAAATGACACGTTGTTTGTTCATCATAAAAAATCAGCCACTATGATGGCTGGTAAAATAGGATCCTTTGTTTTTTTATTAAAAAATTTATTTTCAACCCAGTTTTGATCCAAAACACATAGGAAACATCCTATACATCTTGTTAAACCAACTCATGGTTATGAAAAATGTAAACAACTGCCCTAAACTTGAAATCCACTAAAAACAAAAAAACTTTCTAAGCTCATATTTGAATTTTTCAGGTATTTTCAAGGTAAAAAAACATGTAATCTTAACTCTCCTTATCATATGAAATCATTTGACAAAAAAAACCTTAAACTAACTTCAACATCCGGGGATTATTTTATAGATAACATCCACATTCCAACCTATTATTGTTCGAAAAAAGCCTGATTTATAAATTTTTTTTTTTAGCTTTATCTTTATACATAATCAAAACTAAAAAATAAAATTATTAGACTATTTTAAAAGCATAACCTCCATTTTAGTTTAGAAAATATATTTTTTTATTAATTTTTGAACTCATAAAATCAAAAAAAAGAAAAGAAAAGAAAAACTTTTTAAACACTAAACTTACTATTTGATGCAAGGTTGTCAATTCTGTTTCATTCCATCTGGAATGGCCGGTATATCTTATTCTAGTTTAAAAAATAGAACAAACTGAACAATTTCATCTCGCTTAGAATCTCCGCCTGTTCTAGAAATTTCATAGAAATTCCGGATGAAATGTTCTGATTTCATTTCGGCCAAATAATTTTTTTTTTGCTTTTTTTTAAATATTATTCAATTTTACAGTATCAATTATATCTCTTAATCTGATCGTTGGATCTGGATAAATTTTTACAGGGACATTACATATTGTTATATCTCAAGTTAAAATTTTAGAATAATCGGAGCTTAGAAGGGCCTTGCAAGATTGAATGATATTTTTGCAATTTTGATTAAATTCATAATTTTGTTCGGAAATGTTATTTTATTGTGTTCTTTTTTTAGATTGATTTTTTTTTTAATTTTATCATTCAACAACGAATTTATTAGTAGTCAAACAATATTTTTACCACTCGTCCAGGTTGTTCTTGAACTCGTCGAGTTAATCGGGTTATATCGGTTCAACTCCTACTTTTTTACTTTTTGGATTTGAATTAAAATTATAAATTGACAATCTTAATTTGATTGGATGAAAGAGTAATGATAAACTTGTAAAAGATATAAATTACCCCAAAAGCAATTAAATTTAAGAAACAGGCATGGGATCTGCTGACCTCTCTTGTCAAAGAAATAGTAAAACAACTATATGGATGAAAATTGTGTGATGCCTCTTACGTGCTTATTATTAGGTGGTTATATACAAGCCATTTCATAGACTTGGAACCATCATTTTCATAATGGTCAGGAGTGCTTTTATATGCAAATCATTTCTTTTTTTTGAAAAACACAAGAAATTTAGTTTAACTATTAAATTACATTACAATATATATATATATATATATATATATATATATATATTAATTCTTATATGGAGAGAAAGAGGAAATCTAAGATTGGATTTCTAATTTAACCAAACCCAATGGGACATAAGTTTGGCCCAAGCCGAGCAGCTCATGTTTTGTGTCTCTATTAAGAATGGCTGGTGGTTCAAGATTGGATTTCCGAATCCCACAGGGCTAAAGAGTGTAAGCCCAAACTGCCTTGACGAAAGGGAGCTGTACAAAACGCATGGTTTCGCTGAACCATTTCCCAATTTGCGAAGGTTAAGAAGAGAAAAATAAATGTATCAGATCCAACTTAAAAGTTTTATTTCATCTGTTTCGTTCCAGTTTTGAAAAGCCATATACAAACATGGGCCTTGCAAAGGTTGAGAAGCGTGAACATCAGGGGGTGGGAGCACAGGAACTGTTTGGGATTTGCGATACGTGAAGCTATATACAGAGAAATATCTCAGGAATTTCATCTCCCTGCTCGCGCTACAAACCCATCAGCCACCAATATAGCAGCTTTCAAAATAGTTCGCCGAAACTTGAATATGGGGATATAGGGATCTCTCGGAGCCTTCTAATTAATCTACAGACATTTTCAATTGTAGTTTTTTTTTGTTTGTTCGAAGTAATCCCATGCATTCACATAAAACTCAAGTATCTCCCAAATTAATAAGCAGATAGGCTCAGATTTATCATCTCTAACCCAGCTCGATCTTCAATTAGCCTAGGATTGGGCTTCTATCCATCACCATGTTGATCCCCAACTTTGGATTGGGTAGATCGTCCTTCCCATCTGGGTATCCCATACTCGGATAGGATCACCTTGGACCCAGGCATGACCGTCTAGGAGGCTCAACGGCTCAACCTATCCAACACCCTAGTTGCCTTCTAATAGGCTCGGGGTCCTTTCTCTTTCTATAAGGTCTTGCATCTGCAACCCCGAATGAGGTCACTTGCCTCTGTAGCCTACACATCAATTGTCACGTTGGACTTGTTTATGCTCAGTTAACAATTGATAAGATCGTTTTCTTCTAATATAATTAATAGCATTACCCATTAGTGACTATAAATCTAAATAATTACTATCCGCTTAGGTGTCACAATTGTTTTGTTTTTACTCTCATCATCACCATGCAAATGGACAGGGTTTATAGGTATAAATATGCATCCATGAACCTCAAGGTAGAGAAGAAGTTTAATTTCATTGTAGATCTTCAACACATTGGCCATCTTCATCTACACACAATACATATAAATCGAACATAGATACATAACATAACCTCTTGAGATTTCTCATCCATTATTGCTTTATTAACTCAAGCATTGGAGAGCCTCCACGAGGAGTTTTTTTTTGTTTTTCCCAGAAGTTTGTGATCTTCAGACCCAACAACTTATCTTCAACGTTCCAGCCCAGTCATCTACCTTGAAAAAACTTTGATGTATACATATGTCTAGAACCTCATCATAAGCAATACTTCACATGTACATAATCTTATATAACCAAGCCACAACCCCTGATCAGTATATATATGTCTACGTACCAGATCTTTTAATCAATATTTCTAGCAACTGCAAGCAAAAGAAAGCAAATCTTATTGAGAAGGTGCCTTAATTATATGAACTAACAAGGCTATAAACCTCTTTCAATCGTTTCCTGAATCTCCATCTCTTCCCTGAATGTCAAAATGAACTGCTCAGCCCTTTCATCTATTCCTTGCATCTGGGGAGATGCAAATCCCAATGACTCCCACATATCATCCGCCGTGCAGCCTCTTTCCCCTCTCATGATCTCATCTAATCCCATGCTCGTTCCTCCTGGCTCTACTGTTGTCGCAGCCTGATGATCAAGAATCTTCATAGTCTTTGTAGTTGGCGGAAACTTTGCCACCAACTCACTAGCACTTACAGGCCCTCGAAAGAGCTTATCAATATATACAGGTGCTAATTTTTTGTGTGCATGGCCAAAGCGGCTGCTACGTTGTTTGAAAGGAAGTGCACGACGCTGGTATGCAGGCCTCTTTCTGGTTTCATCACGTTTATGATCAAACGTGTTGTTAATAATATTGTTTGTTCGATATTTTGATTTCTTGATAGATTTGGACATGTTGAGTTTGTGGAGTTTTCTTTGGAATTTGGATGTGAAGCTCTTCCATACCTTCTTGGCTGGCGGAAGCCTCAGATTCAGGCAAGACATGAACGAAAGAAAGAAATGGGGATGAACAAGAAAAGAAGATGCGCGCGTTCAAGTACAGATCAACAGATGATGTGTTAAAACCTGTGCTTTATAAGAAGAGTAGCTAAGATTGTTCTTTCTGCACTGTATTTGTTTTGTCTGACGGGTACGGGATTCGTATTCGACTTGTGCCATAAATTTTCTGTGGACTCAGGACTGGCTTAGTCCATACGCTAAATGTTTGACGTGAGAAAATACAAGTAGCGATAAATGGACCCGCTTACTTCTTACGCTATTATAATCAACTAATCAAGTTCGGTAGAAGAGGAAATCAACCAGTTCGGTGGATCAACTTAAAGCTTAAGACTAAATATAATATAAATTAGATATTCACTTACCGATGGTTATTAGCTAGATAATCACTCCACCTTTTTTGGTTTTGTGTGGAACTACATATGTGAAGTAAGGGGCGGAACTGAAATTATATAATAGAAAAGGTGAAAACTCAATATATAATTTATTATTAGAAAATTTATTTATTTAAAATAAAAATATATTAATTATATTATTCTATATTTAAACACTAAAAATTTAAAATATTTTGCATGGGACAGGCCCTGCTCGCCTCCCCCTAGTTCCCTAGCTAGTTCCGCCCTGTGTGAAGTTATATACCCATTTTACGCACGAAATGGCCACCTGCTGACAAAGGGAAATGAAAAGCTAGCAAAGGGAACATTTTATGAAACTACGATTGACAGATGATTCTAGGAAATTTAGCAGATATTAATGTATAGGTGATGAAGGATTCAGCTGACTATATTTGTTCTCTAAGCGATAACGCGTAATATCTTGCATTGTGACTAAAGAATAACCTCTTTACTGCAGTTCTATCTGATAACTTTTGAATTATGATCCAGAAGTTGTTTTTCTTAAATCAGGCCAAACGGACTCGTGATTTTGTTTTGCCAGAAAGCATTTTTCTTAAATCAGGGCTTCTTAATTAATATCTGCCTTAAATAGATCGAACAGCTTTTAGTCTAGGCCTCACCTGAGTTTACACTTTGCAAGATACCGAAGGAATCGAAATTTTCGATAGGGATTGATATATGCCTTTCCAGTTCTCTACAACATCTGTGATTGTAACGCATCTTTCTTTACCAACTCAAAGATTCCACCGTCGTGTAGAAGTGTTCAGCAAAAAGTGATCTTTATTCTCCATTTTGAAAGCTACATGCATGGTAGCGAGAAATTTAAATAGGATAGATTCCAATCTTATTAAAACCACTGTTTCTTCTCTCTGTCATAGTGTTTACGAATCTAACAACAACAACGTGCAATAATAATTAATCACAGAATACTTTATCAGCACAAAGTGAACCATAATGGTGTTTTCTGAAACAAGAGTTCTTGATCGAAATTGGATAAGAAACATTAGCATGGCTAGCTAGGCTTTATTGTTAAAGAATAATATAAATTATATTTTAAAGTTGAATTAAGATAATTTCTTTTAATACGATATTAGAATTTTATTAATTAAGTAGTTAGGAGTTCAAATTTTAAAATTAAATATAGAATAGTGATGAGTTTGCAAGTTCTAAACTCAAATAACTACTCGAAGGAATGTATTAAAAATACTGAAGATGCTGCCAAAAAGCAATAGGAATTTGATCACAATGAAGTCTCTCTATGGACTGCATTGCATCTCTTTGGCTTAGTGTAATCCGCCTAAAATATTTCACAAAAAGAATCATGTAAACTACCAATGCTGAGTTCATGCCGCATAGAGAAGCCGGCATTTTGTGTACAACTCTGTGATTAACGGTAACAATGCTTAACTGGTTTGTCTCTACCATAGGTTTCAAGCTATAAATAGAAGGATTGAGGTATATACTTCTCCTCAGGGTGTAAGAATTAAATTAACATAAGCCTCGGAGAAAGAAAAGATACAGAAGATATGGCCAAGTCTAGCAACAAAACAACCCTGCTCTTCAACTTGGCTTTGATGCTGTCTTTTCTCCTCATTGCGTCTGTCGTCGAAAGCAGATCAGTTCTTGGCAGTAAGTCTTAGATCAAACACTAGTGTAATTTAAAATCTTTGATCAATTTTATCTTTCTCTTGGCCATAAGGATAGCAGGCAATATTGCAGTATGAATTGATGCCCTTAGTCTTGTTTTCGGGTTTTTAGGGGCAGCAGCATCCACACCAGAGTGTGTCTCAGTGCATGGAGTAGTAACTGGAGACACTTGCACTGCTGTTGAAAAGCAGTTCGACCTAACTGCTAACGACTTCAAAGCAATCAACCCCAACCTCGACTGTGACAAGCTCTTTGTTGGTCAATGGCTTTGCGTTGAAGGCACATCAAATTAAGCTGCATGCTAGCTTTCCAAGTATTCAAATCTTATTGTACGTTTTTTTATGTCTATGAGGACATGAATAAGGAGATGGTCTCCATGTAGCTAAGCTAGGCTTCTCTGTATTACTGGAAATTATGTGCCAGTGATCATTACACTTTATTTTTCTCGGAATTTCAACTGTTTGGCTTCATGATAAAGCTTCGGCCTCCTATCTCTCCTACTCGTTTCCAAGGACTGCACTATCACCATAAAAATAAATTTTTCATACAAAAAAATAAATAAAAAAACAAGGAGAGAGTTAGATATTTGGGATTTTCAGTACGAAATTATCCCCCAAAAAGTTAGTATTTTATATATATATATTTTTGGATAGAAAAGTTTTGTTATAAAAGGATTTTGGTAATTATCCCGCAAAAAGGGAATACTGATGAGTGCTGACAAAGAAGGCAGCCTGACGTTCAAGGCCCACTCACTCCAATACAATAAATGGGCCAACAGGCCCAACACAGCTCTTGGTGCTGATTTACAGGGCTGTAGGAAAGCCAGCACAGCCCTAAAAGACACGTGCCAACATCAGCACTCTTGCGCTCCCAAGAATGAGAATTTTGTTGCCGAGACTTCCCTTTCATGTAGATCGAATCCTCGAAACATTTACCTCATTGATAATAAGAGGTTGTCATATCATTTATTCATACACAACAGCAAGACTAAGGTTTTTTGCGTCACTTGTATAAGTTGTATTATCTCCAAGCTTAATATTTCTTGTGGTAAAATCTCAGTTAGTGAAATGGGGGGCTAGAATGTGTAGTTTTTTTTTGTTTGGGGGCCATTTTATAAGAATACCTTTATAAAATTGTATGAATTCAAGGATGATTTTGAAAGAATTTCAAACTTTGAGGGCCACTCCCTACATTCATCACTGGTTTAACACATCCGTAAGAGGTTAATTCTACATTTGTCATAGAGCTTGTCACCCACACCGATACTTCAGAAAGCAAAGAAATTAAATGAGCACTGGTTGGCTGGCTGGCTGGTTTGATTTCTCTGTTTCTGTGACAAATAGAAAAAGCAAAGACAAGTGGCGGGTGCAAATATTGTTCTTAGGACGTTAGCTAGGAACAGCACCACGTACACTAGATGGCCTTACCAGCTCAACTTGCAACCCAGGCGAGGTGGCGAATCGTTTTAAACATCACGACAATGCCTCCATGCAGAACAAACCAACCCTCCATGCCACACAACCCCGCCAGCCACCACCTCTTTCACCCTATAAAGTGGGCTTCAAGTGCCAGCCCAAGTCACCACTTCTCAGTTTTTTCTTCTTACTTCTGCTGCCCAGTACACTTCCAGCATGACTAAACTTGTTGCATTATTGCTTCTCTCTTTGCTTGCTTATGCAGCTGTAGCAAGCACTGAAATGCAGCAGAGGGAAGCACAACAATGCCAGCTCCGGAAGATCTCTACCAGCAAACCTTCTCATCGGATGAGGTCCCAAGGTGGTGTGACTGAGATTTGGGACCCAGAGGAGGACCAATTCCAGTGTGCTGGGTTCGCTCCCATGAGGGACACTATACAGACTAATTCCCTCTCTTTGCCCAAGTTCTTCTCTGCCCCTCGCTTGGTGTACATTGAGCAAGGTAAGATAAACGATTTTACAAGATCAGGCTGACTGATAATATGGACCAATAATTAAGAGCTCATTTGTATGCTCTTTGAGAAAAGGTAGCTAACATGAGAAGTAAAATGGAACAGGTAGGGGAGTAATGGGAGTCAGCTATCCTGGATGCCCAGAGACATATCACAATGATCAGCAATTTTCAAGAGACCGAGGCCAAGGCCAGAGAGGAATGTCAGGAGACCAGCACCAGAAAGTTCACAGGATTCGCCGCGGAGATGTCATTGCCGTGCCAGCAGGAGCAGCCCATTGGTGCTACAATGATGGTAATGAGGAGCTCATCGCCGTCTCTGTTCTTGATCTTAACAACCAGGCTAACCAGCTGGACCAGAACCTTAGAGTAATATTTCTCTCCATTTTCCTTCGAAGTTCCAGTAACTTTTAATCTGTGGTGAGCGAGCTAAATGTTGGTAATTGTTCATGTTACAAAGGGATTTATGCTGGCGAGCGGCCAATCCAGTCATGGACAGGAAAGATACGAGAGAGCTTCTCGGAGATATGCAGGTCAATCTGAGAGGAGCCATGAAGAGACCTTCCAGAACATATTCCGTGGATTTGACGAAGAGTTGATGGCTGAGGCCTTCAACGTTCCAAGAGAGACTGTAAGGAGAATGCGTCAAGATAGTAACAGAGGACTCATTGTCAAGTGCCGAGAAGATATGAGAATCATGTCACCCGATCAAGAGGAGGAGGAACAAAGCGAATCTTCACCTCGGGACGGCTTGGAAGAAACTTTCTGCAACATGAAAATCAAACAGAACATTGAACTCCAAAGAGAAGCCGATGTTTACACTAAACAGGGCGGAAGAATCAACATTGCCAACCAGCAAAAGCTTCCTATCCTTCAATTCATTGACATGAGCGCTGAGAGAGGCCATCTTATGCCAGTACGTAACATTTAACCCAATTTCAACCCTTAATTTACAGTGCATTTTTTTAATCCAACTTCTTAGAACCATTCCTCTCGCAGAATGCATTGTACACGCCACACTGGTCCATGACAGACAACAGAGTCGTCTATGCTCTCCGCGGTGAGTTGAACGCACAGGTTGTGGATGAAAGAGGAAACACCATAATGAACGAGAGAGTAAGGCAAGGTGACATGTTTGTGATCCCTCAATTCTATGCTACATTGATGAGGGCAGGAAACAATGGTTTTGAATGGGTGTCATTCAAATCAAGCAGCCAGCCAATAAAGAGTCCCATGGCTGGTTCCATTTCCGTGATGAGGGCCATGCCCATTGATGTCATCTCCAACGCTTACCAGATTTCCCCTAGAGAAGCTGAACAATTGAAAATGAACAGAGACCCACAATCCATGCTGCTGTCCCCTACCAGGACCTCATCTTGAACAGAAATTTTGTTCTGCTAGCCACTTCCAGTACTATTAGGGCCACTATTACTAAGACATCCCTTCTTGTTTCCTTAGAGAAGGATCCATCAACCCAGAAGCTTCTGTATATTTAGTGGGCGAGTGTAAGAATGCATGTAAGCCTTCTTTTATGATCAATAAAACGTGGCCTTCTTTTATGACAGCCTTCCAGTTCTACATGGACCCTGGCTCCGATAATCTTTCTTCCCCTAACATTGCCCAGGTTAACGAAGAACAAATAGCCACTGAAAATATCGCATATCCTGGAATGACAGCATAAACTCTGCAGTACTATTCTGAAAACGACGGCCAAGAAAACTTTCTGGTGCAAATAACAGCAGCCATTTCTCAGACAATGAATTTTGTGATTTTTTTACTTGGTAAATGATTTTTTTATTTGATCAAATGAAAAATAAATGCTAGCTAAGCTTTCCCAGGCCACGTGAAAACCCTGGGAAGTTAAGGCTCAAAAAACAAAACTGGAAAATAAAAAAATTCAGTAAATTTCAATTGTACAACATCCATCAGTAACTTGAAAATATGAAAACTAGATGAGGGATTGGACTCCAAGCTGTTGCATTTCCATTAGCTTCCATATTGGGTAGATTGCACCCCCACCAAGTTCTTCTGCATCTACTTGTCGCATAGCCCATGCATAGTATACAGTATGGATTGTATCCTACGATAGCCATAAATACCAAAAAATATATTCAAACTCTCGCAAGCAAGAAAACAAGCAGAAAGAAGAGTGTTGATTTCTAGGAAAAACGTTTTGAGAAAGAAGATTCATATTTACCTGACCCCCTTCTGTTATTGCACCATTTTGATCACGAATACAATGGACTTGCTGTGTCTGGAACTGCATTTATTCCAAGAAACATGGCCATCAATAGGCAGAAAATCATTTAATGATTACAATAAAGTTACCCAAAAAGGGATGCATACCGCCACAATGATTAGCGGAGAGGTTCCCATCATTTTGATCTCCCTTACTTCCACATCAGATATATGTAAAATCTGCACCAATCATAAGGATATTTTTTATCAACTTATCAAACTGGAATATACCATGCATTCCATCTAAAAACAATATACAAATAACTGCAGTCTGCATCCAATACCTACAAGCCATGACAACTACGAGTTCTTTCCCAACTTTGAGAAACATATCCAGCCCATTAATTACCTAGCTATTTTCTAGTCTCAAATTGCTCGATAAACCCACCAAATGATGTAAATGTAGCAAAATCCCTCAATATTAGATGTGCACACACTTGTCACCATACCGTCATTGTTTATTCATTCTTTGTACTCATCATTTAGTAATTCTAAAAACAGTTATATACTGAATAGGCAATACAATAACATTAACTATTATGTCTGATGAATCACTTGACCACATGCTCTATCACTAAAGCAATTTGAAGGTCAACAAGAAATGCAAATGGATTACTTCATTCATGACATGCATGCTTTGCACGTACACCACCCTCTACCCAGGCACATGTTTATGATGCTAATGATGAGATAGAACTCGGCACCCATGACATCAACAAATAACTACAGTATGCATCCTGATACGTGATATTGTCAATTTTGATTATGACACCAAGTTCTTTCTGACTTTTAGAAACATATTTAGCATTAAAGGCCTAGCTATTTTCTAGTCTCAAATTACTCAAGAAACTTACCAAATTATTGTAAATGTAGAAAATCCATCAAATATTAGATATGCATACACTGTGGGTAAGAGTCTCAACATACCCTGTCATTGTTTCTTCGTTTTTCGAACTCGGCATATAGTAATTCTAAGAACAGTTATATATAGCACAGCACCACGGTCTAACTTGAAGCGGAAATGTGATAGAATAACTATCACATCTGATAACTCATTTAAGAGAATTAAGTTAATAATTATGCTTGGCAAAAGCATCTACAGAGTCCTCTAAAAATACAATAATTGAAATGAAAAACATTTGCCTTTACCATGGATAAAAAAAAATATTAAGAAGGAATGTGCAAACCCACTGGAAGACAAAGACATTCTTCTGCACGAAAAACTAAGCTCAACAAAATGGCACTCCAATCAGCTAAATGCAGCAAAAGCCATGCCATTAAAAGCCTTGAACATTGCAAAATAAAGAAAGTGTTTTAAAGTGGAAATTGTTACCTTGTTATCAAAGAATATACCATGGGCCTCAAATGCCTTATGTTCTGCTTCACGCCGATTAATCACTTCAGAGGTGCAGTATTTCTTCAAAGTTTCTATATCCCCCTGTACATAGAGAGCATTAGTTAGTTGCTGATGAGACAGAATTTCAATTACTCATATGGGCAAAAGGTGGAGAGTCGTGATAAATGAAATTTGTGTTCACCTTCATATAAGCATTAAGGACAGGTCTAATAGCTTCCTGAACTTCTGCCACAAAATCCATCAAAGAAAATGATCTGGTAAAAACACATACGAGGAACAAAAAAGTTCATAAATTTAAGATGTTGGAATACAGAACATTAGTTTGTGAAACAAAAAAATGAAGCTCGTACAGATCTCGACGACGTATTTCCTTGATTGATGCTGCAGCGTCACTTTCTTGAAAGATGGAATCACTGACACTGTCAAGAAAGGAAAATGTTTTATGAACTCTTTAAGGTATTCATCCTCTCTAGCAAGAGCACAGAGGAGAGAGGGAGGGAGAGAGGGCCATACTCCTGGATTTTGTGAACAATGGGACTATCACTTGTCTCCCATCTGTCCCGCATGTCCTCTGCAATCTAGGAATTTCAACCAAAAGGGAAGTTACAAAAACAATTTGAGAGGGGCACGGTGAACTAACACCTCGAGATCTGATATGAAATAATAGAAGATCAGACCTCATGACCCTTTGTCACAACAGGTTCACTGAGACCAGCAAAATGCTTGAATAAAGGATGACCTTGCATCTGGGTTTAAAAGATCAGAAAACATTATCATCGCAGTGAAGAAGCAAGACAATATAAAATAAGTAGCTTTATTTTGTAACGAAAATTCATGCAGCATTAAAAAAATTACTTTTTCTCTTATTGCCTCCCATTTTTTACTCCATCGAGACTGTTTTGAGGGTAGAACAGCAATGTCAGTTTTTGTACTTATTTCACCGCTGAAGGAAGGAGGAGGGGTATATTCCAGGTGCTTTCTCGTATTGGTATTACCATATAACTCATCCTTCACAACATCATATCCTTTCTTCATCATTTCACTGACCCTTGCTTCTTTCAATTTCTGGAAGGCTGAAGACACTTTTGAGGAAGGAATGCTTGATTTAAACTTTCCAAATAATGTTTCTGTTGTATCACTGGTTCCAGTCTGCTTGTCTGCTTCTTCACCAGGAAAGGCCTTTCTACATTCTTCAGCACCAACACCATCTTTAGCCGACGTGCCAGCAGACTCAGATGACTCTTCTTTCCCAATCCCAAAAGTTTCTTTGACCTAATCACCCAGGATGTGAAAAATAATTACTTCATGGCCATCACTCCAAAGAATAGGCTGATAATTCAAAAGGTAAGCATACCTCCTCTGTGGCAGCTGAAACCTTTTCTTTAACATTGGCAGAAACCTAAAAACAACAAACAAATGCTAATAGTAAATTATATCCAACTAACACATGTGTTATTATTACAAACTCAATAATCCTAGATTCTCCAATTCAGAGACTTCGAAACCAAGCCCACTGTCCGCCTATCTGATTAATAGGTTATAGGTCAGTTTCAAAACTCTCTGAACAGAAAGGAAAAAAGACTTTGAAACTCTCTGAATGGAAAGAAAAAATTAATCTTGCAAAATATGAACAATCTATTCACAGAAATGGAATGTTCCAAGCAAAAGATACTTCTACGGTCAACAACATCTGACGATCAATGATATGAATCACACACCTTTTTCGCAGTAGCTTCAGCTTCAGTCCAAACGCAATCCACATGCTTGTACAGCTTCTCAGTTGTCTGCTTTGTTCTGCATTCGCCATTTCATCATCTCAGGCTCTCCCTTGACATACAACGGTATGTCTCAGCCTATTAACTACTAATTAAAGCTAACAAATTACACAAACCATGAACCTGCTATTTATTCTCAAGACACACCTTACCTTACTTTGAGCTCTTCTTTCACCCCTTTCAGTTCCTCTGCTTTTTCCTTCAGTTCCTTCACAGACTGTTTAAATTCTAGATTTCTGCACCCAATATCAACGACAAATGTATAAATAAATTATTACAACTCCACAACTAACAAAAAAAAAGGGACCATAAATACATTTGAGCTTCTCCTTTAACTTTCTTGGAAAACTCATTGAAGACGCTAAATCGACGGTAGCCGGAATACGGGCACCCGTAATTTGATACCACCTGTAATCTGCTGCTTGGAACCTGCAACGCCAAAAACAAAACATACAGTCACTACCCCAATACAGAAAGACAAAGAAAGGGGGAGAGAGAGAGAGAGGCTTTCTTTGGAAAATAACCTGCTTGGATATGAAGTGAAGAAACAGGGGCTGTCTTGAGAGGACCAAGTCTCGAACAAGTTTCCTGCTCGCCATTTAAAACAGAACAATTTTTTTGGTTTAATTCTTTCCAGAGCAAGGAGGAGGAGGGGGAGGAGGTTGTCAATGTTTCGTGAGAAACAAACCAGCAACGGTAGCGGTATTTTTATTTTTTTTTGCCCTAACGTGTGTTTGTATTTTAGCTGCTGCCTATAGAGAATAAGGGAAGGGTTTGTTCGGGTAACGAGAGATCTGTGCGGAACTCAGGATGTCAGAATAACTTGAGCTCGTTTGGGTTAGCATATGAGTCTAGACCAAACAGTAACCTAGGGCCGAACTTCTGGTCTGGGCTGATCTGGTATGGGCTGGGCTGGGTTAAGAGAAATGGTTCGCTTCAAATTTCACTTCAAGAATAAGATTGGAAACACAGATAGATTAGTGAAGAGATTCACAACAGGATCAAACAAGAGTTCAACACGATTCAATCCTGGTCGCACAACACACCAGACGACAAAATCCAAGCTAAAATTTCAAGTTCTTTACATCTGGGCAACATTGCAACACAACAATAACAGAGAAACACACAGAAGGATTGGTCACAAAAACAAGTAAAAATGTATAGTAGTTTATAATTAATTACAAGCTTCGTTGGCAACAGAGAACTGCTTGGCTTGAGTGGCTGCAGCCTCCTTGGAGACCAATGCCTGTATCAGCAGAGTCTTCACTTCCCAAGCAGAGTATGGAAACCCCTCTCTAGCATATGAGTTCAGAAGGGCTGCACTCGCCTGCTTCAACAACCCAGCAAATGCGTTCTCATCGTCGTTCCTAGTAGTTGATTCCAGCAAGGTCACATCCGATCCGTACCGCTCAAATACTCCTGATCCAAACACCTTTGATACTGTTGCTCTCTGCGGGACCATCCTTGGCCATGACTCTCTCCTGCTGCTCCAGAACCTGAGACAGATCCGGGTCCGCTCATGTCACTCAATCCACAACCTTTATACATTACAATACAACACCATACGTACGTATGTAACGTACATGTACGTGGTAGGCGTTCTACATGATTCTTAAGACTGAAACTGAAGGAGAGAAGGTGGGGAACAGAGGACTTACTGGGGAGTGCATCTTCCTCTGGTTCTTGAGTAGATAAAACCAGGTCTTGTGGCTGCTGCTTTTGAAGCTGCAAAGTGAGCAACAAAGATGATGAGAACGAGTCGACTCAGTAGAAAAGGCATACCCATCGTCGTGCTTTAACTTTTGTTACGGCTGTGCTTAAGCTTCCATTCTTCCTATGATGTCGCTGTTTGGGATCTGAGTTTCTTCTAGCTATGTATCTTTGGACACGATTTCAAATTTGCGACCAGTGACTTAGTTAAACGTTGGTGTTCGGCCAGCTTTCACATTTTAATTAATCTCGGATCCCGAAGTTTCTCTGTCCTTTTAGCACGGGTAGCTGTGATTTTGGACCGGTCTCCGTTTTTCGAAAAATATTCTCTAATATAATAATGAAAAGAAAAGATTAAACAGAACATAACTGAAGCATATGGTTAAAATTTGGCGAGGCTTGATGTTTTTTTTATTTTTTATTTTTTTTAAATGATATTATTTTAGATAAAATTAAAAAAATTATTACCATGATTAATTAGTTGACCGTCCAACAATCAGAGACCAAGCCAAGATTTAAAACTATATTCAATATTCATATACTATTTATAATTATTAAATCTGATTCACTATATTAATTTGAAAAATATATGATTGAAAATATTATTTGGGTTAAGTTTTAATTAAATATAAAAATATTGATATAATTAAATTTAATCAAGTTAATTTCAAGGGATTTTATTAAAAAAAATATTATTATTTTAATAAAAATAACTAATTGATTTAACAGCGATTAAATGACTGTATATTAAAAAAAGCTATATAAATTATAATTTTTAAAAAAATAGATGAAAACAACTATAATATTAATTTTTAAAATATTATCATACCTTTATTATCCGAGTGGATTTATAAAACAGATTTAACGCCATGTCGAGTTCTTAAATGTCATCCAAGTGGACAAAAGACGAACTCTAGCAGTTAGCATCTTCCGTTGCTTTCGTGTTCGGCTACCAAATGAGATCTTGCATCTATGCAAAGCTTAATTGCGGAGACGGTTCTGCTCCAAAAGTAAAGCCAAGGGTTGAGAAGGAAGATAGCACGTGAGTTGAGATGGCATAGAAGCTCTGGAAAGCGTCCCATCACGTGCTTTCTTCCTATGTTGTCCTAGGACTGCATTAACTTTTGAACTCGTTGTTCTTGGCAGAGGGATAATTGGGGTTTTACTCATAGTTGATCGATGCAGAAAATCTAGAGGCTGTTTCTACATGTCTTTGAGTGTTTTTCACAGGAAAAAAAAAACATTAAATCCGTCACCAAATCGGAGGTTAGATTTATGGTTTTCTATTGCTTTGGGGCTTCAGGGCGGTTTTGAAATTGAATATCAAACCTCTTTTATGGATCCTTTCGTGAGCTCAATGCTTTCTATACTGATATATTAAGGTTCTTTCTTCAGAATAGCCATGGCTATAGCTCTACCAAAACCTGCCATATCTATATAATCAACGTTAAGAAAGCAGAAAGCAGCAACATGAAGTGAAGAAAACAGCTCCAGAGGCAGGCTAATTACAGGACTTCATTACTCACTTGTAAAAAGGTACAAGCAGCAGTAGTTATTAGAAAGTAGATACACAAACTCTACTTTACATAACAAGAGACCTCAAAGCCCCTTTTTATTTCTACCTTGATTTCTTTTTTAAAAAAAAAATGATACTGCCTGCATGCAGCATCAGATTAAACAGTAGCCCCATCTATACTCAACTAGGCCTCAGCCCAGCTTCCAGATCGAGTCGACCTGTGGCTAGTTAAAGTGGTTTCCTGCCTCTCGAACTTGATTCTCTTTGCATCTTCTACTGAGATTCTGAAGGCACTGGCAAGAACTTCGGCTGGCATGGCCCGGAGTGCCGAGGTGCGACCAGCCAGAGGAGAGATCATGGCATTGTCATTGGTCTTGAAGGATACCCACTCGAAACTTTGTTGATCAGACCGTTTCACAACAGCGAAATTTTGTGGCACTGTCAAGACTTGTCCCTCGCGCATTTCGCCATCAAACACAGTTCGACCACTGTGATCCACCACCTGAACGTGTGCTTGACCCCTGATTGCGTACATTATGCTATGCGCATTCAGGTTCCAATGTGGCATCATCATAGCTTCCTGTGAATTAACAAACATTAAGAACTTTTCTTTTGAGGATGGCATTAATTCCATGCAAAGAAATTTGGCGAGGATATATATATCGCACACTTACATTGTAAAGAACGCCTCTCTCGGCACTGAGTTGGATGTATCGAAGGATAGGGAGATTGTGGCTATTGACAGTGCTAATGCGACCTGCTTCTGGGGTGAACACATCAGCACGTGAGGGGTCGCCAATGTTCTCTCTAATCCTCATTGTGCACATGGTCTCCTCCAAGCCATTGCGATGTTCTCCACGTTGTCCTTGCTCTTGCTCCTCTTGTCTCAAGGGTGGCATGACAATCTGAAGTCCACCTTTCACCCTCACAATGTTGCCCCTTCTGTCACTCTCACTCTGAAGCTTCTTTGCTACTTGTTCACTAACATTGAAAGCTTCAGCAAGGAACCTTGTGTCCATTCCACAGAAGATGTTGTTGCATTGTTGCTGGCCATGCCCGCGAAATGGTTCTCGCCCTGTTCGCTGCTCGCCACGGTGGCGTGGCTGGCCTTGTACTTGCTGGAACTCTTCTTGTGGGTTACCAGCTAGATAGAAATTCTATTACAAAATCATAGAAATGTCAATAACTCTTGTGTTTGAAAAATGATTTGGTGGATCAAGTTACCATGAATAAAAATGATTTGAGTCTTACTCTAGGATTCGTGTCATCTAGCTGGTTGGCACTGTTAGCCATATCAAGGACAGTAACAGCAATAACACGCTCCTTGCCGTCATTGTAGCACCAGTGGGCAACTCCAGCAGGCAAAGCAATGACATCACCCTCTCGGAAGCGATGAACCTTCTGGTGCTGGTCTTGTAACCTGCGGCTGCCTTGACCTTGCGATTCTTGAGATTCTTGGAATGTTTCAGGACATCCAGGCATCAAGGTCCCGGTCATACCCCTACCTGAATATTAGAATCATACACAAATTAGCGAATTAATAATCTTGCTCACTTGTCCTAAAACATATAATATAGAGTAACAAAAAAGTATCCTGTATAACCAACTAGAGGTAATTAATTAAATTAATCTTGAAGTTACCTTGGACGATGTATACAAGTTGAGGAGCATTGCTATAGGATGGCAACAAAAGGCCATTGGGTTCAATGGTCCTCCTGACGACGGCTACACCAGCACATTGGAACTGATCATGGTTGGGATCCCAGGACTCTGTCTCACCGGCCTCACTCTTAATGCGGTTACCAGGCTTTAGGGCGTTGAGCCTATCAAGCTGGCACTGGCCTTGATGCTGACGTGAGCGATCAGCTGTCAAACCTAAGGAGCCATGGAAGAGAACAAGAAAAAGAGAAAAAGAGAGCAGGACATTAGTTTTAGCCATGGATGGCATAGATATAGGCTGCTTGTTGCTAGTGGATTGAGGTGAAGTGGCGACTGGGAGGTGTTGGTATTTATAGATCAGAAAGGGAACCGAGTGAGTGACACATAAGGGAGATGGCAGGTGAGATGTATTCAGCTCTTTCTCAGTTTGCATGGCTACTTGACCCTAACGTCTTACACCTCATAAGATCAGGCGAGGCAGGTGTCCCCGAGCTTCAGAGAACAGCACAAAAGGGTCCTAGAGAAAAGAAAAACATGAGACAGAACGATATTTATGTCTGTACGTATTTGAACTGTATCGAAATTTGAAATATCAGTGTTGTACATAATTAAGCTTGTCGTTTCTATCATAATCAAAACTCCGTATACTTGCTTAATATTAGTTCACACGAGCTTTTATTACCTTTCATACTAAACATCAAGGGTTGTCTGATAAAGCTTCATCACTGTTCACATGTGAACAGAAGCACTTAACTTCTTCTTCTTTTCATTTTTTAACATTTTTCTTTGAATATAATTCTCTTATAACCTATGAAATTAGTTTTTATATTATAGTAAAATTAACAAATTAAAAGAAGGAGAATTAAAATATAAAACACTGAAAAAATATATGTAAAATCTCAAATTCTAAACACCTTTTGTTGTGGTGTAAAAGTTTATTTTGTTTATTTTTCAGTTCTTATATAATTTTGAAATATGAGGGAGAAACTTGTTAATTTTAGTATACACGGTTTCATTAAAAAAAAAAGAATTAAATTTGGTGGAGCTTTTCTATAAACATGTCTTACAAAAAATATCATGTTCTGTTTTAATTTTTTATTAAGTTTATTTTTTTTATTGACTTTTAGGCTTTTAGGGTTGCTTAGTAGTTTAGAGAGGATTTTACAGTGTTTATTAGTTGTTTGTAGATGAAAATAAATTTTCAACTGAAAACCCTTATTCCTGAGTGTATGGCCATCATAGTAATGGCAAGATTTTGGCAATAGTAGAGGCTAGATTATGGCAACAGGAGGTGAAAAATATAACAGGTCATTCAAGTTCATGATCTAGGTTATTTTTTATTGATTTTTTAATTTTTAATTTTTTAATTTTTTTTTAATATTAAGTTTTTATTTTTTTATTTAATTTTATCATTTAATATTTAGTTGATATTTAATTATTTTTCATGATTTGTTTCGGTATGCTTGAGTTTTTATAGTCTCAAATAAACATCACAACATTTGATTCGTGTTTAATTTTGTAAATGTCTATTTTTACCATCATATAATTAAATAAAAATATAATTTAAAATTTTTATTATTAAATCCATTAGAGTCCATGATCTAGATTACAGATTTGATGGGTTAAGCTATGAATCTCGATTAATTTAATATATTATCGTTTCAATATTAAAAAAAAAGATGTCATTTTAATTATTTAAAAAAAAATCAAACAATACCTTTACCAATTATCTAGGTTATCTATTGACCAGATAAGTTGACTAAATCACATCGAAATATATGTTAGGGAGTAATATAAAAAATTATTTTTGAAACCTCACTTAACAACTTAAAACTCTTAAATTGAAATAGTTATTTGACAACAACTCTTATATAATTTAATTTAAAACCCGAGTTATATAAAAAATGACATACCAAGTTGAATAATGTTCTTATATATTTAAAAAACTTTGGTACCACCCGCAGCACATCACGGGCAGTTTGCTAGTAAAGCCTAAAGGAGTAAGGAGAGGAATTTGCTTCTGGGCGAATAATGTCTGAATCAGAGTTAAACAAGGTTCGGTACTTCAGCATGTATTGTGTAGTGTATGTTCATCGTCGATTCCGCAAGAGTAATCAGTGGATATATATTCGGCAAGACGAAGATGCCTGGGAATACAATTTGTGCAGTGAGTAGTGACAACTGGCTGGTTAATTGCTTTGATGCTAAGTAAATTAGTTAGTCTACTTCTGTTATACAGGAAAAAGAGAAACCAAATTTAAGACGATGCATGCAGATTCTTTATATGTGTGTGTGTGTGTGCAGCCAGACCTTTTCTGTCTTTTTTTTTTTCATGAAATGAATGTATGGATAGATCCTCATCAGAACTATGTATTTTTCATATCATATATCCAAAAATCATACGTCTATTTATGCAGAAGGGATTAATTAGATGCAAGTGGATGTATCATTTTTTTTCAAGAAACCAATGGCTAGATTCAGACATGGAACTGGATGTATCATCCTTTCCTTGTCGTCTCGACCAACCCTTGAACGCTTTCCTAGAGCATCAGATTTGTCAAATATATTTAGCTTGCAACTCAATTTTGGATAAAAATAAATGCATCAGAGAATTGGCATGATTGAATTAAACCGAAGGTTAAAGCTGTTTCTTGAAAATGATATAGGGCGGTGCGGTGGGTTTGGCTTTGGATCTGTAGTACACCCTTTTCTTCTTCAGTGTTGCATTGTCAATGGTTATCACAATCTTCCCTGGTTCACTAATGTAAAAAGAATTCCTAACACTGTCACCCATTTTCTTCTCCTTGTCCTTCCTGAGCAGAACTTCGTATGATCCCTCGTCGTCTGGGATGAACTGTTGTTTACATGTCACCTCCCATCCAACCACGGTAAAGTCCCATACAATTGTTACCCCGGCCTAAACAGAAAAGATTGAAGAAGATTAAATCATAGGGAAACGGCTCAACAATAAAATCATAGGAGGGGTTTTTGCATATTTATGAGAGGTGAGATTTGAACCATGATCTCGTAAGTTCTTATCTCACCCCTCGTGAATCTCTGTGGATAAGAAAAAAACTGTTATACAGGTAAATATTTGAATCTTTATGTAACCTTTATACGTAGCTAATCAGTACCTCAATGACTGGAATTTGGATGCAGCTAGCTGAATTTGGTTTGACAATTAGCTCTGAAGCTTTGTCCTCTGGAAAAAACTCGATATCATTCTCTCTTTTCAGACCACCATATTTAACTGGAAGGTTTTCAGGGGATATGTGCCTTGACATATGCAATCGAAGTTGGATCAAATTGTTCAAGAGACAATTGGCATACAAATAATAATAATAATACAACAAGCATATGTTATATATACTTTGATTAATTACAATGTTGCTCACTTTAGAAGGGTTTTTGTGACTTTTGATGGTCTAGCAAGAACAACCTTCTTTTTACCTCTCTGATGCTTGAGCCTGGATGTTAGAAAACGGGATGTGTAGTACCAAAATGGAACATTTATCAAAATCTGCAAAATAGTGGAAACATCTGATGTTAACTTAAAATATGCAGTTCTTTTGCAATGAGATGATTTACCCTTCTTACATGCTTTTGAATGAGCTCAGGGTAATTGGCTTGAATCAATGTGGAGGCCCTTTTGTGGACTGAACGGAACTCCTCCCTTTCTGGCCCTGGCGAGTGCTTGAGATCTGTAATCTGAAGTATAGAATCTGCCCCTCCAGCTTTGAAACTAAGTTGCTCGATGCTCTTCTCCATGAGTTGGATTCTTAATCTCAAAAACTTTTCGCGATTCTCTTCTGTTCCTAATACTTTCCTGTACAATTCTTTGTCCTTGAAAGCCCCGTACAAAATATAATACACAGGCTGACCTTGTTTTCCGACGCTATTTATGTACACAAATTTTTCAAGGCCGAGATGCAAATTCTCTTCAGGAATAGCATCTATCCTGCATTCGTTCCGCCATTTCAGAGCATTGCGAAGCATCTTGAAAGCTTCGTTAACCTTAAAGTCCGTTGCTGTCAGGAATTTTAACAGCACAAGATCGGTGCTCGCATGGCCTTTACTTGGCAATAAAGGCACACCCCAAAGGCTAATCTCCCTCTGCTGCTGTTTCTCCCTCTCTGATTCTCTCCTTAAGAAACTCTTTTTGGGATTTTCTAGAAGGTAATTATCAATAATTGCACCTTCCACCATGCTCCTGAATTTGTTCAAGGCCTTCTGCTTTCTCATCTCCAATTCAATAGAAGCAGCTGTTTCTTCATTTTCTTGAACAGCTGGTTGATCAAGATTTTCTATGTAGATCTCTTGGTCTTGGAAGGTGACTTTTTTCCCATTACCCTCTTCCTGCCCTTTTTTAATCATCCTGTCTTCGTTGTCTTGGTGTCTCTTCTCAATTTTCTCCTCCATTAATTGTTGTTGATATGAAGATTCAATCATCCGAAGAAATGGACAGTACCTACAGGGAGCTGAACCCCGAGGGCATCCAGCCGCTGGGATTCAATGAGAAGAGGAAGAGAGGGATGCAGACAGAAATTGAGGCAGAGTGGAAAAGGTAATATGAGATGTTTTTCCACTTTTCGAGGAAGACAGGTGATATATTCAGGACATCTTCGACTTAAAAGCTAGATGGTTGCTGAAGTCCAACCACTTAGGCCTGAGCCAAAATTATGCAGTAGCTAACAATAGTTGCGGTTTAGGCGCAGGATATTTGCAAATTCATAGACAATCAATGTGAATTCATAGCCAAATTCAGGACATCTTCGACTTAAAAGCTAGAGGTTTTGGGTAAGTGTTGTCTAGTTTGAGACAAAATGTAGTATAATGCAGGCACGTTGTCGTGGATAAGGTTACAAAACCTGTTTAAATATTTTAATTAATTTTTAAAAAAAATTATGCGAATGAAATTAAAATGAATCAATATGATTTTCTTTTTAATTTAGTATGCATTTTGTAGTGTTTAACACCACGTCTATATTTCATGTTTAAGTTTAAATATATTATATGAATATGTTTGATTTTGAACAATTAAGAAAAAAGCACTCTATTGGCTATTTATTTAATAAAAACAATTATAATTAGGAGTAAATAATCGAAGGAATGTGAAAATCAATGGTAAAAACTAAAAAGGTACTCGATCACTTATATTAATTTTATTTAATAAAACCATAGAAAAATCACCAAATAACCATTGACAAAATTTAATTTTTTAAAAAAAATAATAAATCATGAAAAAGGAAAATACCTTTTTTTTTAAGAAAGGGAGCTGGATCAAGCCATGCACCAGGCCCACACACTTGAACTGTACATGCGCATCCCAAGCATAAAAAAATAAAAAGAACAAAGTTGGATGACACGTCGCTGCCTGCCACTTTCAACTACTAATATTTGTTAAAAAATTGGAAATCGTTGGTTTTGAACTTCTAACCTAATTAATAATTTCTACATTATTTTTTCAATTCCAAGCACTTCAGAATCATCCCAGCCTCCACTAAGAACTATTTTGGAACCTCAGGCTCTAGAAACTCAGAAAAATCGATTCTCTCCTCTCTCAAAACACTCAAGAACCAAACAAAATTCCATTTTTTTATAAAAAATCACTTCTCTTATTTGGAAAAACAACACTGATCTTTAGATTTTCTTAATTAATAATTAATTTGAACCGAAAGACGTTTTCAATAAATCTTTTTTGCGAAAGAAATCAGTCATTTTCTGGAATCGGTACTCGTTAAAGCCAGAATATAACTTATCTCGGATAGAAGAGCCTCCTTCCATAGGAAATAGATCATCAATCATTAGTTATAAATGAAATAAGACTGCATCCTAGCACCCATAAAAATTTGGTTCGGATCACAAATCTTGTTCAGCCTTCTACTGGCAGCATTATAATTGTGGTTTGAAAAAATAAATTGAAGAAAAACTACAGGTTATAATTTTTTTTTATCAAGATTTTAACAACAATTTCAAATATATGATTAAGGGAAGAAAAGAAAAGAAAAAACAAACCACAGCACAACAACACAACGCACCATAGAAATAAAAAGTTGAAGATATGGTGCACGTGTAAATGGCATGGTAATAGAAATGCATGCTTCAATGCTTCGGTACGAGATTTCTCGGGACCTTGATTCACAAATCAGATTTTATATTCCATCTCTAAGGTCATTAATACACGTCTCGGGATTTAGATGATCAGAGGAGGTGAGAAACTGGCACAACTATCACACTGCCTAGAAAGAAAGAGAAGTAGCTACGCAGGTTGTAATGTCATATCTACAAAGTTTAAAGATTTGAGCCAACCAAACAAACAAGATGCTAATCTGCGATTGGATTCTCAAGATGGTCGATATACTGACAGGTCAAACGTCAGAGTTCTTGAGCAACTGCAGTGAGGGAAAAAAGAAAAAAAAACACTTGTGTCACAGATCAAACTTGTTGACATGCAAAACCATAACCCGATAAAGTTGCGTGAATAATGATGCTGATGATAAGATAAAGCTCACCTCCTCTCAGAGTCCCTGTAAACCCCGACCAATGCTTCGGCCTTGTCATAAAAGCTATCCTTCAGAGAGATCACGATACTCTGAAAACCACTGCCACCATCAGCATCCACAATACCCCTGGTTCCTTCACATGATCTTGCTCGAATGAATCCAGCTACCTTTGCAACATTTAAATTATCCAATGCAGCATCGACTTCATCCAGTATGAAAAATGGTGAAGGCTTGTAGCTGAAACAACTCTCCGGGAAAAGGAGTAATATTAGATTATGAGAAAATGCATATCATGTGAGGATCATCCCTGATCCTCGAGTACACTTTGCTGCTTTATTTCAGAAATTTGATGCATGAGTAAATCATCAATCCAGAAGAAGCACCTATAAACTAAAAGTTGCATTAAAAAATAAATAAGATCACCAAATGGAGGATTAAAAGAGAAGAAATTAAGGACCTTGTCGTGATAGGGGTAACTTGTATTAGTTCAAGGGAAAACTGCATTTTCTACCCATGCCAGTGTATATAAAGCATTCAACGCTTTTTCAGCATACCATCACACCACCTTTTGATGCTCAAAATCTATTAAAAACTAAAATCCAAGCCTGGACATTATATACTTGGTCACCTACTTTTACAGAGGCGCCAAGAACTTGTAGTTTTACCCCAGGAACAAGAGAGTCAAATGCAAAGGTATTAGAAACCATGCAATGTCTAACTGTTACATTTAAGAAACAGTTCACTGATCTCTAAGGACATACCTGTGGATGGAAAAGAGTAATGCCAGCGCTGCAACAGTCTTCTCCCCACCAGAGAGCTGTTCCATATCTCGAAAACGCTTTTGTGGTGGCATAGCAGTGTATTTGATACCGTGTAGAAAAGGATCATCCTCGTTTTCTAAGCTCAAATATGCCATTCCGCCCAATGGATGATTGCTGCTCTTTGTCAATTGTTTGTAAATCTTATCAATACTATTTGATATGTGGTTGAAAGCTCCCATAAACAACTCGTACCTTTGTAAACAGAAATGAAGTATGAAGTATTGTTGGTAAAATATTGGTAGAGTTACTTTGAGTTAATTTGGGCCATCAAAGTAACAAAGAAAAATATCAAGAAGCAGATGGCATTGCAAGCAGAACAAGATTGAAGATTAATAAACACAAAACCAAAGAAACTGAAAAATACATATACAGCCAGGTATATATTATCAGTAATTCCACCAACTATGATTCCCATTTAAAAAATCAAGCTATGCATTCTAAAGAATAAAGAAGTTGGAAGTAAGCCATTATCTGAAATTCTTTTTCCTCTTTACTTGTAGGAAACATGGACATGTGTATTGTATAATCGGAATGAGCATGCATTCCAGTGAATGACTGCAGATACTTCTGCCCGTGCATGAGCAATCATATGTTTTTGCAGGAGTGTCAATGCTAGATATGTGTTTATGCATTTTGTCTCTGTATGCAAGTTTATGCAGTATCACCTTTCCTTTTCCACAACACCTTTTGATGATAAAACAAACAAAAGTTCTATTATGGAAGAGAATGCAGAATGCACCACAAATAAATTCCCCATATATTTGAAAATTCTAGTTTCCTCTTTTTCTCCCCTCAAGGACTATCCTTAGGTTTCTTCTGATTAAGGAGTTTACTAAGCTAATGAGCAGATTGTTCAAGTCCCAAGTCCAAGCAGTGTGTGTTTTCCAAGAAATTCCATAAAAATAGTTGCTAATTTTTACGACAAGAAATTCTG
>Ga0307515_10002170_pt1 | contig 43090 bp, 37 predicted proteins | sample 17_EM_MG_FD_194513 | JGI IMG/M metagenome (GOLD analysis project Ga0307515, IMG submission 194513) | Populus trichocarpa ectomycorrhiza microbial communities from riparian zone in the Pacific Northwest, United States - 17_EM | ecosystem: Host-associated > Plants > Roots > Unclassified | place... | reverse complement strand
GCCATGGCTCAGCTGTATACTGGGCACTCCGGGTGAACAGACGAGTGCGGGTGCTAGGAAATGAATACAAATTATATATTAAATACGTTTAAATACATTTGCTATATTAAAGGCCCCATTGGAGCTCCGAGCGGCCCGTCGCTCGCTGGGGGGTCCGGCTCGGTGAGTGGTATAGTACTGTAGTGGTTGGGTCCAACCTCCACTTCATTCCACTTTTTTTTTTTTTTTTTTTTTGGTCAGCAGGGAAGCCGCACTGCTACCAGTTCAATGATTTTAGACTCAAAAGAGGGAAATGGTCTCCTGGCCCTCAATGAGATTCACTGTGAAAAGGTGCCCCTAAACAGGATAGCCCGTTTCCAGGGAGTTTAGACCCCAGACGTGACAAGTCCCTCAACTGGAACAGCCTGTTCGCTAGAACTCTCCCCTCTCTAACCCGCAGAAATCGGTTTACCGACCCCATTGCCTGTTGGAGGCACCAATACAGCCACCACCACTCCTCAAGGGTGAAATGGTCTCCTGGCACCCAAGAGGGAAAATGGTTACACCATTGGCTTCAGTGGCTGGGAGTGTGGGGGTCTACGCCCAGGCAGAGTGCCTTACGACATCATACCCACTAAAACTGCAGAGGGCCTCTAAGTCTGACATTGGTAATGGTGGCCCCTGCCTGCAGCTGACAGGGCATACCGTACCGGACTGCCCCTAAATTGTTTAACGTCCCTCCCTGGGCATGGGCGCAGAGCCATAAAAGCCCATGTAACCCGACACCACTATCTCCACCTTACAGCGGGAGTAGAACCCACTCCCAGAGGGTGTGAGAAGGGTGATGAGGACAAAACTCCCCACATCATCCATGCGGCATAGCCAGCACTCTCAAGGATGGGGGAGTCACACCCCCATGGCAAGGAAAAGCAACCAGGTACCAGATTCAATATCACCGGGCGAAACATCTCAGGGCACAAGGGGTCCATATGCCTTTATGCCATCCTCGCCAGGACAGCGACTTATTGCGCCAAAGGCTTCCACCCTTCAGGTACAATTGCCCTATTCGGTGGTAACGCACTGCCCAGGGGCATACACTTTTTGAACAGGAATTTTATGATGCCGGATAACCATGAGGCCCACAGTGCCTGAAGGCAACGGCCTCACACAATCATTACCGGAGCCCGTTTCCAGGGAGTACCTACAATTATGAGACCCCAGACGTGACACTCGAATGATAACTGCTGGAGTGGCTGGGGGTCGCCCCCCTCAGCTCCCACTTATACTGGATATCCCCGAAGGGGTCCGACCAATTGGTACACCTGAACATAACCAGCAGGTCTTACACATATGGGGTAACAGCCAAATGCATGTAGGCTACGGCCTCCTGGCTGCCTGACTGGAATCCTGGCGTTTCTTCAGTGCCACCCCACCCCTATTACAGCTAAGCTCAGCGCTGGTGCGCCTGGTGCTGACTGAGACAATCACACCCTCATATCCAGTGGCCTGGCAACAGATCCATACACCTAGGACCATGCACTACATGTCACCCAGCCAGGGCTGGGGAGAGGTCAAAAAAGTTGAGTGTCCAATGACGCCCAACTATGGCATAATGGGTTACATGGGTGGAGGTCCATGGATGCTCATGGGTATCCAAGGCCCCCACCCAGGCAATACACTGTCAAGGGCACATTATGTTGTGCCCTCTCTTCAGCATTGGATATCCGCGGACCTCCATGGAGGCCACATGGTGTCAGCGTGGATCTCGAGGAGGCCTTGTGGGCAACCAAGAAAATCCCGGAAAATTCAGTGAGCACTCTGGCGACCACTGGTGACCCCAGAGCAGACGTATCGGCTAAGGGGTCATGCCCGCAGGCACCCAGAGGAGTTGCCAGAGTGGCAACACCAACTGTGTTCTGATTCCCCAGGGGGCAGGGCGATGCTCTTTCAAGGCCACCCAGCCTGGGTACCACTATTCTACGGATCAAGGAGAGTCTCGGATACGGGGGAGCATGACCCCTGCACCGGTTTCCTACCTGTTTACTCACTGGTGCCCCGTTGCGATGAGGTGGCGACCATGGGGCAACAACTACATACATACAAGAAAATTCCGCTAAAAGCAGAAACGTAACTAAGTACCTAAACGAGAAGGTAACTACTGTTAGCTAGGCCCAGGCCCAAGGCCCGAGCCAGCAACCCACTCGTTGCATCCCATGATGATGACAATGACTGGGGGCCAGAGCCCAGTGTCATCTGCAACCCCTGGCCACTTACCTAGACCACCTTCAGCCGCCCTGTTGAGGACGTTGCCCAGTTGGAACTACTCAGAAGTAGTGGTCGGGTCCTCCACTTCATTCCACTTTTTTTTCTTTTTTTTTTGTGGGTCAGGGAGGCGGCTCTGCCACCGTCTTCATGGGAGTATACTCTGGGGGATATGGTCCACTTCATTCCACTTTTTTTTTTTTTTTTTTGGTGGGTCAGGGAGGCGGCTCTGCCGCCTAAACCATGAAAAGCCGGAGAGGGGGAAATGGTCTCCCGGCCCCCACCAATGACAGATCTATGGAGTGGTGCCCCATCATCTGGCACCGCCTGTTCTCTAGAACTCTCCCTACTGTCACCTGCAGGAATCTGGTTTAAGACCCCATTGCCTGTTGGAGGTGCCAATACAGCTGAACTGCTTCCCATGGGTGAGCTGGTCTCCCGGCACCCGAGGGGTAGGCTTCTGTCCGCTTCAGAGGCTGGGAGTGTGGGGGTCACCAACGGTTGGAGCAACCGCAGAATACCCACTAAACCTGCGGGGGGCCTCCTGCCCGGCATTGGTAAAGGTGGCCCCTGCCTGCGACTGACAGGGCGTACCGTACTGGGCCGCCCAAAAATTGTTTAATGTCCCTCCCTGTGACTCTGCCATCTGCCCCTAAGAGCTCAAGCGAGGCCCACTATCCCCCATCTTACAGCAGGAGTGGAACCTGCTCCCAGAGGATGAGTGAAGGGTGATGAGGACGACGTATCTGTATTGAGAAGGGTGGTCGGAAGACTACTACACTAGGCCAGGGTACAAATGTCTGCATTGCTACAGTTAACTACAGGACTGCTAGGGGGTAGCCTACATGATCACAATGTCGCAACCAGATTTAACACCGAAGCGTAAACTACTAACCACCTGAGAAACACTACATGGTCAGAGCCGATTCAAAAACCGGGGCTGGTGAGGCCTCACGGCCGGCTACACGTTACCCTGGAAACAACTTATGCAAGCAACCAGATTGTTCTTCCAGGCTCACCGACGGCAGATTATTCTGTCCTCTCAGGCCGGAAACAATTTACTATAAAGTTTCTGCCATGGCCCGCCCTGGGATTCCATCCCTGGAGTTTCCTGTTCCATGGCAGGTCAGTTCGGTTTGCCTATCGGTGAGCCTAAGCGATTGGTTAGAACGTGCACTCTAGCCGGTTCTAGGCCCGGATCCCTGTCCTAACTGCAGTTGCCATCTCGCCTCAGCAGACCAACGCAAGGCCAGCCAGGGTCACAGGCCCGATCCCATGGAGGAACACCTGGCGGCTCCACAGACTCCCCGGGGGTCACAGGGCACCAGGGGGCTTCGTTCGCACTGGGGCAGGGAACCCCATGCACCCGTTCGGGCTATGCACGTCGCAGGAGTAATGCTAAGACTAACGTCCCGCTTCAGGGCGACCGAGTCATTGCCCGAATCAGCGCGCCAACTCTTACGATGGCGAACTGGGGAGCTTGCTGTCCTGCACACGGACTACTTACGTGTTTGGGTTGTTTTCAAATGCACCTACAAGTCTTATCGTCACCTATCGCTTTAAACACCGCCGAGTGGTGGGGACCCGACTCGACGGGCGGAGTCCCAGCGTCAGCTCTGGAGTCCCCCTTAAGCGTCCTAGGAGTAGTCTAGGATGGACTTACAGCCCGACGTGTCAACGACCCCGCTGCATGCCTTGGCCCCATATCCGCAGCGCCACCACAACGCCACAGGCCTGGTAACCCCATTTACCTCCAGCTTCTGGCGACCACCTTTAGCCCGCTCGGGTTCTCCAGGCCCCTGCTTGAGAGTGGTTGCCCGGTTGGAACTACATGGAAGTAGTGGTCGGGTCCAACCTCCATTTCATTCCACTTTTTTTTTTTTTTTTTTTTGGTGGGTCAGGGAGGTGGCTCTGCCGCCAAAACCATGAAAAGTCAGAGAGGGGAAATGGTCTCCTGGCCCCAGCACTTGACAGTTCTATGGAGTGGCGCCCCATCACCTGGCACCACCTGTTCTCTAGAACTCTCCCTACCATCACCCACAGGAATCTGGTTTAAGACCCCGTTGTCTGTTGGAGACACCAATACACTAGGTTGCAGACAGGACTTACGCCAAATCCACCTTCTGCACGCCACCTAGTTCAGAGGCTGGGAGTGTGGGGGTTGCCAACGGCTGGAGTGACTGTGGAATACCCACTAAACCTGCAGGGGGCCTCCTGTCTGACATTGGTGATGATGACCCCTGTCTGCGACTGACAGGGCGCGCCGTACCGGACCGCCCAGAAGTAGTTTAACGTCCCTCCCTGTGTCTCCACCATCTGCCCATTGAGAGCTCAAGCAGAGACCACTATCCCACACCTTACAACGGGAGTAGAACCTGCTCCCAGAGGGCGCAGGAAGGGTGATGGGGACGACGTGAATGGTAAACTCCCCATGCCAGCCATGTGGCAATGCCAGCACACCCAAGGGCGGGGGAGTCACGTGCTTGCGGTGTCTGGCACTACCGACCACCAGGTTCAGCATCATTGGGCGAAACACCCCAGGGCTCCCAGAGGGACTCAGGGGTTTACTCGTCATCACCGGGCATCTTGGGCTGACAATCATCAGGCGAAATGCACAAAGGCTCCCAGGGGGAGTGGGGGTTCTCTCATCATTACTGGGTCATCCGGTTACCCTCAGGGCTCACAGATGCCAGCACAGATCTAGCCATCATTAAGTGTACTGCCACTACCTGTCTACCAGGAAGTGCCCATTGCTTTCTACACAGCAAACTCAGGCCCGCAGCCACGGAGGGATACCTGTGGAATCAGGGGGGAATCCTGCCAATAGACGTCACAGGCCCGCTCCCACAGAGGAACAACGAATAGCAGCATGCTGGGGACTTATGGCGACCCTAGAGACTTACACTGCCCTAAGACACTGCTCAGTGGGAACACTCCATGCTATACATCCCCAGTGGTAACACCCTAGGCTGGCCCACCATAGGCACCCTGCCATTTAAAGATCCATTAATGGATTTATCCACACCTGCGGCGCACACGCCCACAAGACGCTCCCTACTCTCACTGGTGCCCAGCTAGAGAAGGCCATTATAGCCAGTTCCCAGCTATTAAAAACCCCTTGCGCACAGAGTGCAATGTGCCCTCATACCCGAGACACCCGATTAGAGTGGACCGTCAGGTCAATCCCAAGTATTATGTAACCTCTTGCACTCCCGGGGCGATCACACCCTCATACCCAAAAGGTGGGTGCAACCGGCCCGGCCCGCAAGCCCATGCTCTATGCGTCACTCAACCATGGTTGAGGAGAGGCTGGAATGGGTGGTGGTCCAAGGGCCCCACCCGGGCATAACAGGGTACATGGGCAGAGGTCCATGGACACTCTTGTGTGTCCAATGGCCTCCGCCTGGGCAATATGCTGTCAGGGGCACAGCATGTCGTGCCCCCTCTTCAGCTGGGTGTCCGCGGACCTCCATGGAGGCCGCATGGTGTCAGCGTGGAACTCGAGGGAGCCTCGTGGGCAACCCAGAAATTCCGGAAAAATTCAGTGAGCACTCTGGTGACCACTGGTGACCCCAGAGTGGACGTATCGGCTAAGGGGTCGTGCCCACAGGCACCCAGTGGAGTTGCCAGAGTGGCAACACTGACTGTGTTCTGATTCCCCAGGGGGTGGGGCGATGCCTTTTCAGGATCGCCCAGCCTGGGTACCACTATTCCTATGGAGCAAAGAGAGTCTCGGATACAGGGGAGCACAACCCCTGCACCGGTTTCCTACCTTTACTCACTGGTGTTGCATCGCGATGATGTGGCGACCAGGGAGCTAAAACTACGTACAGGGAAATTCAGCAAAAAGCCGAATATGTACCTATGTAACTATACGAGAAGGTATCTATGAGCAGGGACCCATGCCCGCAGTCCTGGGTCAGGACCCTGCCCATTGCCTCTTGCGATGGAAACCACAGCTGGGGGCCAGAGCCCAGGGTCTTCTGTAACCCCCAGCCACTCACCTGGACCACCTTCTGCTGCCCTGTTGAGGACGTTGCCCAGTTGGAACTACTCGGAAGTAGTGGTTGGGTCCAACCTCCACTTCATTCCACTTTTTTTTTTTTTTTTTTTTTTTTGGTGGGTCAGGGAAGCGGCTCTGCTGCCAAAACCATGAAAAGTCAGAGAGGGGAAATGGTCTCCCGGCCCCAGCACTTGACAGTTCTATGGAGTGGCGCCCCATCATCTGGCACCACCTGTTCTCTAGAACTCTCCCTACCGTCACCCGCAGGAATCTGGTTTAAGACCCCATTGTCTGTTGGAGACACCAATACACTAGGTCGCAGACAGGACTTACACCAAATCCGCCTTCTGCACGCCACCTAGTTCAGAGGCCGGGAGTGTGGGGGTTGCCAACGGCTGGAGCAGCTGCGGAATACCCACTAAACCTGCAGGGGGCCTCCTGTCCGACATTGGCGATGATGACCCCTGTCTGCAACTGACAGGGCGCGCCGTACCAGACCACCCAGAAGTAGTTTAACGTCCCTCCCTGTGTCTCCACCATCTGCCCATTGAGAGCTCGAGCAGAGACCACTATCCCGCACCTTACAACGGGAGTAGAACCCACTCCCAGAGGGTGTAGGAAGGGTGATGGGGACGACGTGAATGGTAAACTCCCCATGCCAGCCATGCGGCAATGCTGGCACTCTCAAGGGTGGGGGAGTCACGTGCTTGTGGTGTCCGGTGCTACCAACCACCAGGTTTAGCATCATCGGGCGAAACACCCTGGGGCTCCCGGAGGGACCAGGGGTTTTCCGCATCATTGCTGGGGATCTCGGGTTAACAATCACTGGGCGAAATGCGAAAGGGCTCCAGCTCATCATCGCCATGGCACCATACTTGCAGACCTGGCTAGAGCAAGCGACCAGGGGGGGGGTGGGGGTTAACTCATCATCACTGCAGCACCATACTTGCAGACCCAGCTAGAGAAGGCCACTATAGCCAGTCCCCAGCCATTAGAAACCCCTTGCGCACAGTGCGCAACATGCCCTCATACCCAAGATCCCTGACTAGGGAGGGCAATTACGCCAGTCCCGGATAATTATCCGACCTCCTGCGCACCCAGGCCGATCACACCCTCATACCTGAAAGGTGAGTGCAACCAGCCCGGCCCGCAAGCCCGTGCTCTATGTGTCACTCAACCATGGTTGAGGAGAGGCTGGAATGGGTGGACCCCACCCGGGCATAACGGGGTACATGGGCGGAGGCTCATGGACACTCTTGTGCATCCAATGGCTTCCGCCCAGGCAATATGCTGTCAGGGGCACAGCATGTCGTGCCCCCTCTTCAGCTGGACATCCGCGGACCTCCAAGGAGGCCGCATGGGGTAGGTGCAGAATTCCGAGGGAGCCTCATGGGCCTCCAAGAAATTCCGGAAAATTCAGCAGGCATCACTGGTAACCCCTAGTGACTCCAGAGCGGCCGTAGCGGCTAAGGAGTCCTGCACGCAGGCAGCCAGGGGAGTCACAGTGAAAATCCCGCCGCTGTGTTCTGATTCCCTAGGGGGTGGGGCAACGCCTTTTCAGGATTGCCCAGCCTAGGTACCACTAATCCTACAGAGCAAAGAGAGTCTTGGATACAGGGGGGCATGACCCCTGCACCGGTTTCCTACCTTCACTCACTGGTGTTGCGTCACGATGATGTGGCGACTGGGGGGCAATAACTATGTACACGAAAATTCTGCAGAAAATGGGAGTGTAGCTAAGTAACTATATGAGAAGGTAAATGTGGTTAGCTAGAGCTAGGTCCAGGCCCATGGCCCGAGCCAGTAACCCGCTCTTCACCCTCCACAACGACAACCATGACTGGGGGCCAGAGCCCAGGGTCATCTGTAACCCCCAGCCACTTACCATGACCACCTTCTGCCGCCCTGTTGAGGATGTTGCCCAGTTGGAACTACCCAGAAGCAGTGGTCAGGTCCAACCTCCCCTTCATTCCACTTTTTTTTTTTTTTTTTTTTTTTTTTGGTGGGTCAGGGAGGCGGCTCTGCCGCCGAGACCACGAGACTATTATAGAGGGGAGGTGGTCTCCCGGCCCCATCTCATGATAGCTCTATGGCACAGCGCCCCATCATCTGGCACCACCTGTTCTCTAGAACTCTCCCTACTGTCACCCGCAGGAATCTGGTTTAAGACCCCATTGCCTGTTGGAGGCGCCAATACAGCTGAACTGCCTCCCAGGGGTGAGCTGGTCTCCCGGCACCCGAGGTGTAGGCTTCTGTCAACTTCAGAGGCTGGGAGTGTGGGGGTCGCCACCAGTCAGAGTGACCGTGGAATACCCACTAAACCTGTGGGGGGCCTCTAGTCCGACATTGGTGGAGATGGCCCCTGTCTGCGTCTGCCAGGGCACACCATACCGGACTGCCCAGAAATTGTTTAACGTCCCTCCCTGTGCCCGCACCGTCTGCCCGCGAGGAGCTCAGGCAAAGGCAACTATCCGCCACCTTACAGTAGGAGTGGAACCTACTCCCAGAGGGTGGGGGAAGGGTGATGGGGACGACGCGGTCTGGGGGATTCTGTAGGGGTAATTTCTTCTTTCCTCGTCAGTTATGCGTGCGCATTGTCCGTGAGCGCACACAGTATGGCATCTCGCTTCGATAGCGAGTGTGCTTTAGTAGTCTGCGAAGTCGAGCATATGGCTCACAGGATCTGCTTCCCCTGGGAGCTCAGCCTGTTGGCCAGGGCGTTCTTCTGCATGGCTCGCTCCACTGGCAAGGGCGGATGTGGGGTGTCTGTGGGTTTAGCTTCAGCAGGGTACAAATGTCTGCATTGCTACAGTTAACTACGGGACTGCTAGGGGGTAGCCTACATGATTACAACATCGCAACCAGATTTAACACAAAAGTGTAAACTACTAACCACCCGAGAAACACTACATGGTCATAGCCGATTCAAAAACCGGGGCTGGCGAGGCCTCACGGCCAGCTACATGTTACCCTGGAAACAACTTATGCGAGCAACCAGATTGTTATTCCGGGCTCACCGATGGCAGATTATTCTGTCCTCTCGGGCCGGAAACAATTTACTATAAAGTTTCCGCCACGGCCCGCCCCGGGATTCCATCCCCAGAGTTTCCCGTTCCACGGCAGGTCGGTTCAGTTTGCCTATCGGCGAGCCTAAGCGATTGGTTAGAACACACGCTCTAGCCGGTTCTAGGCCCGGATCCCCATCCTAACCGCAGTTGCCGTCTCGCCTCAGCAGACCAATGTGAGGCCAGCCAGGGTCACAGGCCCGATCCCACGGAGGAACACCTGGCGGCTCCACAGACTCCCCGGGGGTCACGGGGTGCCAGGGGGCTTCGTTCGCACTGGGGCAGGGAACCCTCATGCACCTGTTCAGGCTATGCGCGTCGCAGGAGTAATGCTGAGACTAACGTCCCGCGCTGGGTCGGCCGAGCCGTTGCCCGACTCACCACGCCGCCTCTTACGACGGTTAGGTGGGGAGCTCGCTGTCCTGCACACAATGTACTTACGTGTTCGGATCGTTTTCAAACGCACCTACGAGTCTTATCGTCGCTTTATCGCTAAAACCCCGGGCTGGACGGTCCCAAAACCAAGGGCGAGGTGCCTGCGTCAGCTCAGGACTCCCTCTCAAGCGCCCTAGTAGTACCCTAGGGTGGACTTACAGCCCGACGTGTCAATGACCCCACCGCATGCCTTTACTGCAGTATCCGCGATGCCACCACAGTGCCGTGGGCCCGGTATCCCCGTTAACTTACGGCTTCCTGTGACCACCTTTAGCCCACTCACAGAGGTGGCGAGCCTCTGTTGCTTGCGAGTGGTTGCCTGGTTGGAACTACGTGGAAGTAGTGGTCGGGTCCAACCTCCACTTCATTCCACTTTTTTTTTTTTTTTTTTTTGTGGGTCAGGGAGGCGGCTCTGCCGCTGACTGCACGACAAGCCAGAGAGGGGAAGTGGTCTCCCGGCCCCTACAACTGACAGGTCTGTGGAGTGGCGCCCCATCATCTGGCACCGCCTGTTCACTAGAACTCTCCCTACCGTCACCCGCAGGAATCTGGTTTAAGACTCTGTTGCCTGTTGGAGGCACCAATACAGCCCCGCTCACGACCATGCGCAAGAGCGAGCTGGTCTCCCGGCACTCAAGCGCAAAAGGACTGAGGCTCCAAGGCTTCAGTGGCCAGAAGTGTGGGGGTCGCCAGCGGCCGGAGCGACCGTGGAATACCCACTAAACCTGCGGGGGGCCTCCTGTCCGACATCGGTGATGATGACCCCTGCCTGCGGCTGACAGGGCGCACCTTACCGGACCGCCCAGAAGTGGTTTAACGTCCCTCCCTGTGGCCTCGCCGTCTGCCCTAAGTGAGCTCAGACAAGACCCACTATCCCCCACCTTACGACAGGAGTAGAACCTGCCCCCAGAGGGTGGAGAAAGGGTGATGAGGACGACGTGGGACGTCTCGTCAGTGATGTGGAACCAATCCTATGCTAGGCGTAGGTGTCATCTGTGAGAGCCCGCAGAATTGCCTCTCGCCTAGGGAGGCAGCGCGAGCGCTCATTTACGACTGGCGCCTGAATAGCGCGCAAAATTGACTTACCTTTCTCAGAGAGCCGCACCCCAGCGCCTCGCCCCAAGAGGTGGGACACGGGGGGCGGTAGTTTTCCGAGATCGCCCACCAGGGGGGTGACCATGGGGCCAGGGACAACGTCAGACAGCGTCTCGCTGCCGTCGACCTTCGCCCCCCGCTTCAACATATGCGCTGGGACCGGAGTGGATAGCACATCGCGCAGGGAAGCTGTGCAGTTTGTGGGCACGAACTTGAAATCCGCGTTGTGGATTTCCTTCATGCGCCACTTCCACAGGGCCCAGTAGTAATTACCTATTACCCATTCCTGTTGTTGTCTAGACTTTTTTAGACCCTTGAGTATCCTTTTCCGCCCTTTCACTATAGGGTAAGCCGCGTCCTCCAGCGCCCCCAGCGCAAGGAGGGGGAACCAAGGCGAGGCGCCCATGAGTCAGGGGAAAGTGTTTTAAAGCTAGAATTAGGGTGCAGGGCGCCCAGGACTGTCAACAGACACTCCATTAGTGGCTGTAACAAGTAGGCGCTGCATCCCAGAAGAATGTGACTCAGGGTCATTTCTATGCCGCATAAGCAAAATCTTCCCATCTCAGACTTAGCGTGTCCTCGACCATAATATCCACTTCATTCCACTTACACTATGTGATGCCACCCACCTCACCACTTTCCACTCCACTGCCTCCTGCAGTCCAGTAGCCACATGTCTGTAAATTACACATTGTATTTAAGCTCAGACTCGATGGGGAATGTCCCTCACTCGACGTCTCGATTATAGATGTTTGTTATTGCGCCCTGCCTCGCTTGCTGTTAAATCCTGACCCACTTGCTCACTCACTCGCCCCTTTGGACTTCAGACCTCAAGACTGGTGGTTCATTCCCCCGCCCTTGCATGCTAACTCCCACCCTCAGCACTGCTGGGCTAGCCAGCCAGACCGAAACCCTGCTTCAGTCAGCCCCTTTGGAGTTGTACCTAGTCGGAGCATTTACACCAAGACAGATTGGGCGCCCATCGTGCTTTTGGGCAGTTGCTTGGGAATTAGGTCTGACAAGCCCCTAAGTCATTGTCCCCACTTCCCCTTCCCTTTCGGAGATCATATTCCCGCCAGTGTGCACGGATGAGAGGAGAACCAAATTCTGTCAGTGAACGGATAAGCCTCAAGACCCTTTCCCTTTCCATTCTCTCAGCTTCCGTCGCATTAATCTCTGTCAGAGATTAGCGGAATTACCGATTCCATCGCACTCCTGATGGACCTTGGCAAGGGATTCAGTTGGATTTCATAGGCAAACTCCCCAAATCGAGTGGTTTCAACGCTATCTATGTCGTCTCCAACAGATTGACTAAGATGGCCCACTTTATCCCTATGACAACTGATATTTCCGCTCCCGACTTGATGACGTTGCACATCCAACATATCTGGAAACTACATGGAATCCCGCTGGTACATGGAACGGACTGAGGATCAACCTGAACCACTGCATTTATGAAGAGCCTCTATAAGGGACTTGGAATCGAACCCCGCTTCTCGACCGCTTATCATCCGAGACACAAGGACAAGTCGAAAACAATAACAAGTGGATGGAAACCTATCTCCGCATGTTCTGTTCTCACCGTCAGGATGATTGGGCCAACCTCCTCCCGATGGCGGAATTTGCGTATAACAATCATCACCATCCGTCAATTGATACAACTCTGTTCTTCGCAAACTTTGGTTACCACCTGACTCTCTCAAATGTCCCAACAGCAGCCCAATCCAATGAGCCTGACGTGCGGATTTGGCGGATCCACGAAGCCCAAGAGGAATGTAAATGCGCCATCAAACAGTCACAGGAAATCTCGAAACAGGCTTATGACAAATGGAAACGCGATAATCCCGGTTTCCAAGTCAGAGATTCGGTTTGGCTCAAAGCTACCAACCTTGCAACCAATGAGCCATCCCCAAAACTTGTGAGTAAACGTCACGGACTGTTCTGAATCAAGGATAAGCTCTCGGATTTGGCTTACCGACTGGAACTTCCTGCTCAATGGAAGATTCACAACGTATTCCACATTAATGTCCTATCTGAGGTGACGCCCAACACTATTCCAAACTGTGTAAATCCAGCTCCTCCTCTGGTTAAGGTCAACAATGAGGAATTCTGGGTTATAGAGAAATACCTGGATTCCCGATGGTTCCGAAACCGATTCCAGTTCAAGATCTGATGGGAGGGCTTCACTGAGGAACACGACACTTGGGAAAATGCTGAAGACATTGACTCCGATGCTGGACCTCACCTCCTACAGGATGGAGATGATGATTTCGACCTCGAAGAGGATTTCTACCACAGACATCTGGATGCTCCCAAGCAAACTGACCCTCCTGCTGCTCGAGCATGACCTGCCAGACGAAGGAGAGTCCATCAATAGTCAGCAAGGACGCTGACCCTTGGTGGGGGGTACTGCAATAATATCACCTTTTTCCTCCATTTTCCCCCTTATTCCAATGATCTCTGCTCTCCCCGATCCCTCCGATCCCTCTCCCGACCATCCTCTGATCCCTCCGATTCCTTCCCCCACTTCCCTTGACTTGTGCTTCGTATTATGGACTCTTTCCCTGTGATGACTGCTCGTATACTATGTTTCCGATTGCTTGTATCATTCCCGCATGCTGCTGGACTTATTCCGATAGTGTAGACCCGCCTCCACCTTGCACGCTCCACTAATTCCTATTTGCTTCCACTCCCATGCCACTGCATTTGTATAGCCTCCACCTCACCGCCTCTGTGTAGATTCCACTTACACATCGCCCCCACCTCCACTTCATTCCACTTTTTTTTTTTTTTTTTTTTTTTTTTTTTTTTTTTTGTGGGTCAGGGAGGCAGCTCTGCCGCCAAATCCATGATATGCCTGGAAGGGGAAGTGGTCTCCCGGCCCCTAGACAGACAGGTCCATGGAGTGGCGCCCCATCATCCAGCACTGCCTGTTCTCTAGAACTGTCCCTACTGTCACCTGCAGGAATCTGGTTTAAGACCCCGTAGCCTGTTGGAGGCACCAATACAGCCCACTGTTCCTCAATGGGGAAATGGTCTCCCGTCGCCCAAGAGGAAATTCCAGTGTCGACGGCTTCAGTGGCCAGGAGTGTGGGGGTCGCCAGTGACTGGAGTGGTCATGGAATACCCACTAAACCTGTGGGGGGCCTCCTGTCTGACATTGGCAATGGTGACCCCTGCCTGCGGCTGACAGGGCGCGCTGTACCAGACCGCCCAGAAATGGTTTTACGTCCCTCCCTGTGCCTGCACCATCTGCCCCGAAGAGCTCAGATGAAGGCCGCTATCTCCGACCTTACAGCCGGAGTAGAACCGGCTCCCAGAGGGTGAGAGAAGGGTGATGAGGACGACGCGTCTGCTGACACATATATGGGAGAGCCTGGACCCAGGGGCACAGGCTTATCACATGTAAGCGTCATTCGTGAGGGCGCGTAAGATTGCGTCCCTCCTTGTCGTGTCTCGGTGCGCACGTGTTGGCAGTGGCACCAGGATGGTTCTCAGTATCGACTCACCTCTCTTGGTAAGTTGCCTTGATGTATCACTCCACCAAAGATGGGAGACAGGGGGGGTAAGAGGCTAGTGCCGCCTGCAACGCCGGCATTGACGCTGGGGGGTGGCACGTGCTCTTCCTCAGGTGCCTGTTGTAGCCTGACCAGGTGTAGGGGGACCAGTGTAGACAATGTTCTACGCAGGGAGTCCTCGCAGAAAATGGGTATGAATTTGAAGTCCTTGTCATGTATCTCCTTCATGCACCACTTCCAGAGCGCCCAGTAGTAATTCCCGATGATCCATTCCCACTTCTGCCTGGAGGCTTTGAGCTCCTTGAGGATTTTCTTCCTCCCTTTGACAATGGGGTAAGCGAGCTCTTCAATCTCGCTCAGGGCCAGCAGGGGGTACCAAGGGGAGTGCCCCCAAGCATCTGGCTCTAAAGTCTTGAAAGCGGCTAAAGACTCAAGAAGAATCGTCACCATATGCTTCAGATCATAAGTCATACACCCTATCAGACGGGGTACAAAGGCTTGTATTTCTACAACGAAGCGAGACCACAGAATGCTATGAGCCTACATGGAGACAACGTCGTCGATCCAGATTTTACACACGAAGCGCAAACTCATACTGTCGCAAACCCTACATGGTCAAAGCGGAAACTGAGGCAGGACGAGACCACAGCCAGCTACACGTTACCCTGGATACAACTTAAGCAAGCAATCGGATTGTTATTCCGAGCTCACCGACGGCAGATTATTTTGATGCTCTTGGGCCGGCGGCAACTTACTAGGCTGCCACCACCACGGCCTGCCCCGGGATTTTATCCCCGGAGTTTCCTGTTCTGCAGCAGGCCGGTTCGATTTGCCTATCAGCGAGCCTAAGCAATTGGTTAGAACGCGCGCTCTAGCCGGTTCTAGGCCCGGATCCCCTGTCCTACCGCAGTTGCCGTCTCGCCGCAGCTAACCGCCCATCATGCCAGTCAGGGTCACAGGCCCGATCCCATGGAGGAACACCTGACATCTCCGTAGACGCCCCGGGACTTACAGCCCCCCGAAGAGAGTCAGCCACAGGGTGCCAGGGGGCCTGGTTCGCGCACTGGGGCCGGGAACCCCATGAACCCGTCTTGGGCTATGCCGTCTATCAGTGGAGTTTCTTGCTGCAACTAACATCCCGCACCTTCACAATAGGGCTCACCGCACCGACTCTTACGATGGTGAAGTGGGGAGCTCAATGACCTGCGCACATCTCACAGTGCTCGGCTCGTTTTCAAACCCACCTTTGAGTCTTATCGTCGCTTATTGCTAAAACCAAACCGCTGGCGGGGGCCCGAACGGAATGGCGAGGCCCCTGCATCAGCTCAGGAATTCCTCTCAAGCATCCTAGTGTGAGCTAGGATGGACTTACAGCCCGACGTGTCAACGACCCTGCCACATGCCTTCGCTGCAGTATCCCCAGCACCACCACAACACTGAGGGCCTGATATCCCTGTTTACTTACGGCTTCCTGCATGACCACCTTTAGCCCACTCAGGTTCTCCAGGCCCCTGCTTGAGAGCAGTTGCCCGGTTGGAACTACGTGGAAGTAGTGGTCGGGTCCAACCTCCACTTCATTCCACTTTTTTTTTTTTTTTTTTTGTGGGTCAGGGAAGCGGCTCTGCTGCCAAAACCATGAAAAGTCAGAGAGGGGAAATGGTCTCCCGGCCCCAGCACTTGACAGTTCTATGGAGTGGCGCCCCATCATCTGGCACTGCCTGTTCTCTAGAACTCTCCCTACCGTCACCCGCAGGAATCTGGTTTAAGACCCCGTTGCCTGTTGGAGGCACCAATACAGCCCACTGCTCCTCGACGGGGAAATGGTCTCCTGGCACCCGAGAGGAGATTCCAGTGTTGTTGGCTTCAGAGGCCGGGAGTGTGGGGGTTGCCAGCGGCCTGAGTGACCGTGGAATACCCACTAAACCTGCGGGGGGCCTCTTGTCCGACATAGGTAATGGTGTCCCCTGCCTGCGGCTGACAGGGCGTACCGTATCGGACCGCCCGGAACTTGTTTAACATCCCTCCCTGTGACGCCACCCTCTGCCCTATAAGAGCTCAGGTGACGCCCTCTATCCCCAATATTGCAACGGGAGTAGAACCCGCTCCCAGAGGATTGTGAGAAGGGTGATGAGGACGACGTATCTGTGTGTAGGAGGTGTAAGTAGGACATTCGAGGGCTGGGTTCTCCTTAGGCGTAAGCGCTGTCCATAAGAGACCTCAGTATCATCTCTCGCCTGGATAGGCCGAGAGAGTTTCCTGGGAGTGGGGGTTCCTGCAGGGCGCGTAGTATCCGCCTACCTTGCGCGCTGAGACCCGCCGCACTCTGCCCCGCACCAAGCCGAGAAATCGGGGGGGGCAGCTTACTAACATTGCCATCTGGGCGCCCGGGCACAGGGGGGGGCCTGTCTCCTAGCGCGGAGGTGTCAGGCTCCCCATCAGCAGTCAGTTTCATCAGCCACGCCGGGATGGGCGCAGAGAGTATCTCGCGCAACGCAGTCCCACAGAGCACAGGGGTGAACTTGTATTTGTCATTGTGAATCTCCTTCATGCGCCATTTCCAGAGGGCCCAGTAGTAATTACCGATGATCCACTCTCGTTTCTGCTTGGTTTTCTTCAGTGCTTTGAGTATTTTCTTCCTACCTTTAACAATAGGGAAGGACCCTTCCTCCAGCTCCCGCAGGGCTAGCAGGGGGTACCAAGGCGAGACACCCCAGGAGTCTGGGGAAAGTGTTTTAAATCCGGACGTCGGGTAAACTGATTCCAGGCTCTCCATCAGCACCTCCATGAGCCCGTTCAACTTGTATATGCTGCAACCCACTAATATGTGAGCCAGAGATAGCTCCGACCCACACAGGCAGAAGTGGGCTAAGTCCGACTTAGCGTGCCCCCTACCAAAGTACCTATGACCTATGACTTGCATGCTGTTCATTTCCTTCCAGAGCACTTCCTTCAGCCCTTCTGGAATGGTCAATCCCCAGATCTTCTTAATGTAGTTCCCTGGGTCCAGCACCACGCCGAACATGTTTCCTATGGTGACCACCCACCAGTCAGAGAAAGCCTCGAACCTAAGTGTTTTAGCGGGCGCGGTCATTTTCGCGCGTGTAACGAGCTTCGTCAGATAGTCAAGCGGTTGGTGGCATAGGACTGGGGCGGTGTCCACCCACCCTCCGGGTGTTGTGAGAGAACCTATGTCCAAGATTCTACCCCGTAAGCAGCCCTCATTCGCCAGGGCATCCGCAACGTTGTTCATGGCATCGTCGCCGTGGGCTTTAGCTTTCTCAAAACGCAGCCGGCCCATCCTATCTCGCGTGAGGTACAACAGGTACTGGAGGAGGGCTGTGGGGGGTCCTCTGCTTAGGTGCCGGGGGGCATCGCCCCAACCATCCCTTTCCATAGCTAACAGGCCCCCCTTCATCAGGCCTAAGACGAAAGTCGAGTCCGTGTGAATCACTATGTGGGCATCCCTCCATGCCATCAGGCACAGCACTACAGCTGCCACCTCGGCCACATTGTTAGATAGAGTAGATCCTGTTAGCGAGACCTTATCCTCAAATTGTAAGTCTGACACCCAGGCCGAACTGGCGGTGCATTTATCAGTGCCGTTATCCGCTGCTGAGCCGTCCGTCCAGATGTGAATATCTTGCTCGTATACTATGGCGTCCGCCGTTCTATGGGCTGGGGGCGCCGCCGGGGCATATTCCTCCATATGGTGCCGCACCCGGGTTCTTTTGTAAGCATCCTTGACGATTCTGCCCATTATAATGGACCTTGGTGCCATGAACACTCTCACACAACCCAGAGGTCCATTCATGGCAGGCCATATGTTAGCGCTGCCATGCGCATGCATAGCGCTTGCGTTCCGGAGTGGTGACCAGCTAGAGGCGTGTATCGCCTCCTTCATCACCTTGACCGTTCGCTTGAGGCCCATGCCTCGCAAGGGGGGGGGGGCGTAAAGGTGGGTGATGTTCGATACGCCATGAGCCTGAAGGTCTAGGAGCTTCTTGAACCTCTGCGAACCAGGCCTTGGCAAGGCTGGGTGATTCAGCACCAAGGCACCCATCTTGGCCTTCATGGAGGGAGCCGCGCAGGCCAAGTCGACGCCAAACCTCCTGGCCATTAAGAACATCTGTGACACCCTATCTTGTAGGAGAGAGGGCATCGTGTACGCTTGTTGTAGGAGGGGGTTAAGGCCGTTCCACTTGCCTGCTCTGCTAGACGCGGACGCCATCTTCAAGTCCATCCAGGTCCACTCTTTCCAGGGTACACGCTGGTCTCCAGTGATGAGGTCACTGAGGAACTTCAGATCAGCAGCCTGTCTCCTGGTTGAGAGGGAGGGGGTGTTGAGCCCCCCTTCATCCAGTGGGGCCTCCAGCGTCTGGTATGCCATAGCTGAGAATTTCCCGCAGACAAAGTTCATGATTTTGTTCCCAATTTTCTTTTCCATGTGCGGCGGAATGCCGTTTCCGTCCATGAGGAAATGGCATCTGGACAGCAAGAGTGCTTTGGCCAGGATGGATCTGTTCCGCACTGAGGCTCCAATCACCCTCCACTGAGAGATGATCTTCTTTATATGCTTGTCTATCTGCGCCCATCTGTCAGCGGCGCAGTCCCTGCTACCTACCCAGATGCCTAGGATGCGTAGTGGGTCTGCAGGAGGTAGGATGTGAGCTCCAGGGATGGAGGAACCGCCCATGTCCTGTCTGTTGTAACAGTCGAGCTGGAAAGTGTGAGGGCCTACCAGCTTAACGTCTGTCTTATCCAAGTTAAACTTGGAACCGATCGCGTAGGACACTGAGGCCAGGCACTCAGAGATCTCCGGGACCAAGTCATCGCGGCCAAGGAAGAGGTTGATGTCGTCTGCATAAAGCATAACTTTAACTGGCCTAAGGCCAGGCACAGACAATCCTCTCACCGCTTGCCAGAGTTTGATGGCTAGGGGCTCTATAGAGAAGTTGAAGAGCAGGCAGGACAGTGGGTCACCCTGTCGTACGCCTCGCCTAAGTGTAAAATACGGACTGTACCCACTGTTTATCCGTACTCTGGACTTACACCCGTCTGTGATATCGCTGATCAGCAAGATGAGGCCCGGGGGCAGGCCGAACGCGGCCAAGACCTTCAGGAGCCAGGACTGATCCACCCTATCATAGGCCTTAGCTTGATCTAAGCCCACTATAAAGCCTGGGGTTCCAGTGGCGTCACATAAGTGCACGACCTCTGACACCAGTCTGGTATGTTCATTCATCAGCCATCCAGGCACGAATCCCTTCTGGTCCGGGTGCAGTTTGGCGACTGCCCATGAGGCAAGTCGCATATTAACCAGGTTAGTATACATCTTACAATCTGTGTTCATGGAGGATATGGGTCTGTAGTTGGAGACCAAGGTTGGGTCTCCCTTTTTGTAGAATAAGCTGATGTTAGCATTTTTGAAACCCGCTCTCATCGAGCCTCTTTCCGCGATGTCTGCGGTGATGTCGGAGAAGACGGACCAGAACGTCCTGGGTGGCTGGTCTTTGTCCTGGAGGCTCGCCAGGACCCTAGCGAGGCGCTTCCAGAACCCGTAATGGATGCCGTCTGGCCCGGGGGCGGTGTTCGGCATTTTGTCTTGCAAGGCGGCCATCTCTTCCTCCGTGAAAGGCCCGTCTGAGGTATCTGTTGGGTCGGGGTCCGGCCTCTGCCGGCTCTGGAGCCTGATTTCATCCAACAGCTCCTCTTGCGCGTCTTTCCTGGTCTCATCTAGTGATTCCGGGGTGTGCAGCTTGTAGAAGTACTGCTTGGCCACCATTGTCATACCAGCTAGGTCCGTTCTGGCAACCTGATCACCAGGCCGGCGAAGGCCTTCCACCGAGACTGAAGCTCTGCTACCTCTCTCGTCCAATTCTTTGTTCGAGGATTGCTTGAACCATTCCGAGGAGTGCGTCCTAGTCATTTTCTCCCATTTAGCTTTGGTGGATGCTTCCAGTTTGCTAGTTCTCTCTCGCAGGATCTCTGCAACAGTTTTTTGTTTAGCGGGCACTGCGAATGAAAGGCCTGGTCTCACCACGCGGGGCGCGGTCCGAGCAGATACCTTAGCCGGGATCTGCCAAGGAGAGTTAGGGCTGGCCACGAAATGCTTACTCTTCCCAGGGCATATTTCGTAGGCAGGGACGGCACACGGCCATGAGGGCCCGGTCCTGGCGGGTGGGCCGCATCTAGCCCATAATTGCCTATTGGCTTTAGTGACCGCCCCCATGATATCTTCGGGGGGTACCGTTTCCCGTTTCAAGGCAGCCACCCAGTCCTTTTTTCCGGCTTTTTTCATGGCCTGTACTTCAGATATTCCGACCTGCAGAATTTTTGCTTTAAAGTCTGCCCATTTCTCAAGGGTGACAGGCCCTCGAGCCGTCAGGTCACTCCAGGCTAGCAGGACCGCCGGCCAGAATTTAATCGTCTTATCCAGGACGTCCAGGCCGGGCAGCCTTTTCGCGGGCTTAGCTTTTTCAATCTTCGGTCTTCTGGGGAACACTGGGGCCACCACCAGCCTATGGTCCGACAGGCCCGTACCCATAGGCACTGTAACCCCTGATGACCATCCCAGGGCTGGCCTATAAATCCTATCCAGCCTAGAGTATGCAAGGCCGTGGGCCGTCATTTTGCTATAAGACCAGAGCGATGGGGCCGGGTCCGGACCGGCGGTGTCTGTCAGACCACACAATGCCACGATGTCAGCGAACGCCGTCAGGAGTTTGGTCGGGACCCTGTCCAGGTGAGCTGCGGGGAACCTATCACCAGCATGCTCTATAAAATTCCAGTCACCAGCAGCGAAACAACCCCCCCAGTAGGATTTCACTTGTAATCTCACGAGCGTGTTGAGCCTCCTAAGTAATCTCTCATAGAAGGCTATTAGGGACCGCTGCCCTTCAGAGATATCCCCGTACACCCCTAGAACCCAGAATGACTCTCTGCTGATCCGGTGAGACACATGCACTGCCACGGCATAGCCTGGGACCAGGACCTCCTTGTGCAGTACCTCCCAGCCTGAACCTGATTTGACTACTATCGCTACTCCGGCCTTTCTGGCCAGGCCTGTTTGTTCCAGGACTTGTATTTTACGGCTGTTAGGGAGGGAGACCGTATGAGTCTCCGTTAGCACCAGTATGTCTATGCCTTCCAGGACCATTAAGTCCTCCACAAAGCGCATCTTCTTACGGTCACCAGGCGCGGTTTTAGTACCTTGGCCGCACATATTCCACGTGGCTATTTTAAACAGCATCCTCGTTAGCTCCAGAAGGGGGTCCTCCGGCTCTGCCTCAGCCCCATCTGGGTGCTTCCCTCTAGCCCTTTTAGGGGCCGAGGTCTGGCCTGACCCTGAGGCCGGGGGGGGCGGATCACGGTTTGAGCTTGCAGCACTCCGCCTCGAAGCTGCAAGGTGGGGGTTTTCGCATTTCTGGCTGTTTGAGACACTGGCAGCCACCACACCAGCCAGGGAGGTACCCACTGTCCCTCTGCCATCACCGTCAGCCCCTCGGCTCTGAGCCGGGTAGCCAACAGCCCGTGCGGGACGTCTTGAACTTGCGAGCTTGTAATCCATGGAGTTGTGGAGGGGGAGTGCCCCGTTAGTGACCAGATCGTTAATAAGGGAATGCCGGAGGGTCATGGCTAATTCCCTTCTAAGTTGTTTGTGGGACGCATATCATTGTAGCCACGTCGAGCCAGGCAGCTAGAATTAGAGATCTAAACTTGGGGCATAATACAAATTATCAATGTCGAACAGGTTAGAGATACTATCTGCACGAGAAACGTCTCTTCAAACCATCAGTAGAGATCGGGTCATGTGAGGTGCATACAAAAATTTCAGTCAAAAACCGTAAGCAGAGAGGCCGTGGGTGTGGTCAGTCCTTCACAGCATCGCCAGGGGCATCTCCGACTGCGTCTCCTTGCTCTTCCTCTTCCTCAGGGATACTCCCCCTGGGAGATATACCTCTGATGCGCCTGCTCTTCTTGGAGCCTCTCGATCCTGTTGAGGACTTATCTGCCTTTTTCTTGGGAGATCTGGACGCTTTGTCCCGTTGTTTCTCCAGGGCGTACTTGATTGTACCTGGCACCGCGCTCATGTATGTATCCCACGCCGCAGAGGCATCAATCCTAGACCCTGCGGCGCTGTTCTTCCTGCTGGCTTCACTCAGGGCCATGTGGACATTTCTATCGTTCCACACTTTCCTCCTGATTGCGGGGAACCCGTAGAAGAGGGGAACATACTTATTGTAGGAGTCCCTGTCCTTAAACACACTCAGCGCTAGCCATGTGGCAGCCGACGGGGATGCTAGGCCATCGCCGACTAGGATGTGGAGGATGGCCACAGCGGGGATGCTCGCCTCTTCGCCGTCAAAGCAGGCTTGGGGTTCTCCAATGAGGGCTACCAGGCCGGTGAACTCGTCTTGTGCTCGTAGTACACCTACGGCTTTGCTGAAGCGTGGTCTATCCGTGTGGTAGTTCCCGAGGTCGTTGACGTACTGTAAGAACCTGTGGGAGATGGGCCGTGGTGCAACAGCGACTGGCGCTAGCTTGGGCCACAGAGCATCCGCAGCCGGGGAGTGGGATACTCTGTGCCAGCGAATCGTGATGAAGGTTCTCCACCATTGGTTCTCGAAGGACCTTCCTGCCGGGTCATCGTAGACAACTTCTGGCGCATCCGTTCCTATATCCATTACTCCCCGCCTTCGTGAGAAGGAGAAATCCACCCAACTGCTCGCGGGCTCGTGATTGTCGCCAAGGAGGATGGGGGACAGCATAAAGTCCCCTTTGTACAGCTTCACCACAGATTCCACCTCGTCCACATCAGCCGTGGGGTACGCGGACATGAGGGTTCTTCGCAGGTGTTTCATCTCCACTATTGTCTGCATCCAGGCCAGCGCAGTGGGGAGGTCGTTTTCGTGTTTCTCGAGGGTCAGGGACAGATGTTCCTCTGTCATGGTCGGGAACGCGGATGCCATGCGCCTCAGATTCTGCGAGAATGGCAAATCTTTGTAAGTGTCCAATGTCGACTGAGTGTCATAGGTGGGCTCTTGAGTATGCGGGGTTATCTGGCCGGAGACGGGGCTCTTGGTCCTTGGGATCGTCCAGGAATTACTCCTCTTTTTTCCTTTAGGCGCAGGCACGATGTCCAAATCGGCCGCAGATATCCCTGCCGCTCTGATGAGCGCAGCACCCTGCAGAGGTCTGATATTTGAGAAGAGGAGCGATTCCTCCTCATTCAAAGGGATCAAGGAGGGTAGGAGGGGGTCAGAAATGATAGGCAGCTGTGCTCCCGTCATGATGTCGCTTCCGTCCTGTTCGACAGTCCGCCCGAGTGCTAGAGACGTCAGGGCTTGCTGTACTGCTGGGTGTTTGTGGACGGCCTTATCTGGAAGGAGTGTGGTGCGATCTGGCTCACTGCCACTGGTCATCTCGACATCCATGAGACTGTCGGGCCAAGTATACTCCGTCGTCTGCTTCTCATCCACCTGCGAGCTTGGGGCCGCATCCACTGCCTTTGTGGGGCTGACTGGGATTTCTTGCAATCGGTTTTGGGGCGGCGAGTAGGGGCTATCCTCAGTAGTGTTCTGCGTCTGAGCAACGGCAGGGGGTGGGGTACTGCTGACATGTGACACGCTACTCTGTATCGACTGAGGTACGACCCGGTGGGCTTCCTGAATCGAGGGGACTGCGCCTAGAATGGCAGGTGTGTGATCTATCCTAGCCGTTAGAGGCCTAGAAGGTATCGTGGGAGCATTAAATCTCGTACAGGTAGCGGCTGTATCGCCTGCAGTTTCCACTCGGTGCACAGCACTTTGTGTTGGGGTAGGCTTTGAGCCTAGGCAATAATGTGTCAAAGACAGGTTTTCATTAGTATATTGCTTCCTGATAAGGACAGCAGTGAATTCAACCAACCGCTAGGTTGTGGGGAGGAAGCCCCCAAGACGAATTGTTCGTACTCGAATGACATGACCTGGTTCGACACCGAGGCCGGTAGCCACCCGTCTCTCCTCAGTGAGTCCAGGACTGCGGGCAGGGATCCTTTATGGGACTTGCAGAGGAACTGTATTTTCGACTCTGTCAGGCCTGCTCCATTCGACAGGTTCCCGGCCAGCTGCAATAGAAGGAACTTGATCAGGCTGTCCACGACTTGGTAAGGCGGGTCTTCTCGCGGAGGGGGGGCGGCTATCGACATCCTCGCACACGACGCTGCAGAGGAGGCATCTTCCGTTGCGTGACCGGCACTCTCCTCTTCTACCATCGACATCGGGTTCGCCCGCAGGGGTTGGCATGGCTTAGGCAAAGGGCGTGATGGTGAGGGGGGGATTCGAGGTGTACCGGGGACTTGGGGAATTGGTAACTCCCAGGTCGACTTCTCCAGGGAAATGATCCTCTCAGCAGCTTTCTTCTTGATAACAAGAGTCCTAGCGGGCTGGCTGACCAAGCTGTTGCCGCTGACCTTCATGAACGGGAGGGGGCATTCCTCCGTGAAATGGTCTGAAGAATAACAACACTGGCACGCATAAGGGCGCCTAGTGCTCCACGTTGGCTCGAAGTTGAGGAGGGGTGAGGTTTCTGGGACTGAGCCGTGCTTGTGCCCCCATGACATAGACCAGGGCCAATATGTCAAGACTGAGTCCAAAATGAAGGTTCCTCTGAACTTGGAGGTCGCTCCGGCTTTCCGGACGCCCAGGACGCGCCAGCCGAGCCTTGTGTCCCCCATCTCAAAGTCCAGGAGTCTTTTACGCATCTGAGTATAGATGGTGTTGTCATCAGCAAGGGACCCCCTCACGACCCACTCCAGATCTCTGGCCCTGCCGGCCGTGGCGAACCTCCTAATAACATAGACTGCGTTTCCCTCCGACAGCCAAATGAGGTTGTACTTCAGGGCATCTCTTTCGCCTTCCGAGTCGGATGGGACTGTGCAAAGCATCCAGTCCTGCCTGGGATCCATCTTCTGTAGCGCAACTGCGCACCGCCAGCGGGCAGCTAGTTTGGAGCGGAGGACGCCGAGTTTGGGGTCTTTATGTTGGGGACCTACTTGTGCCACCCTAGCTATCATGAAATGGAAGCCAGGCCTGTTGTAGATCTCCGAGAACTCCTCCCAAGTCCAGCTCTTCGCAGGCTCCATGGGGTCCTCGTATCTATTATTCCATCGAGGTAGCCCCTTCGGCACAACCTTCTCCAGCTCCTCTGCTGTGTACATTTCCAGCAGCCTCGGGAGATACAGCTTCGAATCCACTGGTTCTTCCATTTTAATGAGGAGGTTCTCCAGGGGTACTTTCCCGGTTGGCGCTGGGAACAGGGGGCTTACCCTTGCTGCATAATCCTGGTAGTTAGTTTCGGGCCACAGCTCCTTGGCCGACTGTCGTGGGGCTTTCTCCGGTGGGGCGTCATCTGGGGTTTCCATGAAGGATGCGTTATCGGCTATGGGGTCATCTCCCATATCTGTTTCCTCCGGATTCATGCCTCCATCCAGCATGTCGACCACTTTTTCCTGCTCCTGGATCTGTTTAGTCAGCTCAGCAGACCAGGATTTCGCCTGGGCGACATCAAAACCGGGCGCCGGGGACTCCAGGGCTGCCTCCACCTGCTTAAATTGCTCCAGCCGTGCTACCAGCTTCCCCGATTCCGTACTCAGGGCTTCCTCCCGCAACCTTTCATCTTCCTGGATCGCCGCATACTCCGATTTCACCTTCGACAGGACTGTTGAGAAGAATTCCGTGAGCGCCGGTATGCACCCTTTTCGGTTGAAGTCTTTATCCTTCTTCCTATCTTTCAGCCAAGCCAACGTATCCTTCCAGGCTGGGACAGCTAGAAGAGATGGGAAGATATCTAACTCAGCCTTAAGAGAATCCATGGCTTCCTCGAGGGGGTCAGCGAGGGCTCTTTTCCACTGCACGGCTGGGGACCCCGGGCGCCTGTCCGCAGGGGGGGGCGCGTAAGGGTGAAACAGAGCTTTCCCTCTCCTGGGCTTTGCCTTGCCTCTCTGCTTGGGCGTCGGGACGCCGAGAGGAACCGAAGGTGCCAGCATGGATTGGGGCAGCAAAGGTGGGCGAGAGCTGAGTGGTGGCCGAGGGTAAACCTGTGGGACAGGGCGCTGGGGGTAACCTGCATTGTGTCCGGGATGGGGGCGATTCGGTAGGTGTGCGCCGACGACCCAGTGCTGGTTCGCCAGGGAGAGCGTCGTAATGCCCACCGTGAACTTGTCTACCATGTGGTACACACCCGGGACCTGTTCTATGACCATGGCGCAGTATCCGGCTACTAGGTGGGGGCTACTTAGCAGGGCACCGACTGAGGGGTAGTAGCCCAGCTCAGTGACGGCGGCTGGCCAGTCCTGTTCTCTAACGGCCGTAAGGTAGCACAAGCCGGCAGGGAGTTTGAGGTTAGCACGTGGGCGCCACTTGTTGGCGGCCCTCGTGTACGGGACATGGATGACTGGAGGTGATGGCGGGGCGTCCCGCTTCTGGAGCACGACATCCTCCAGAGGGCACTTACGGGCTGCAACTTGGCTCGGTTGCTGTGTGCGCTTACCGGAGCGCTTCTTTTTGACCATCGTAGGCCTTGTCGTCTTCACCGCGCTTGTGGGCCACGAAGGTTGGGGGCCGAATAAGCAGTAATTGATAATGGCCACTGCTTTGGCCTCATCTACAAGCGTTGCCCCTAACAAGGACGTAGTCTTCATGGTAATGTGCCGGTCAGCTGTGTTTTCGTCACAATCGCTCGGAACCAACTTGGAGGTTGTGGTCGGGTCCAAGCTCTTCCACTTCATTCCACCTACACTATGCAATGCCGCCCACCTCACTGCCTTCCACTCCACCACCTTCTGCAGTCCAGTAGCCGCATGTCTGTAAATTACACATTGTATTTAAGCTCAGACTCGATGGGGAATGTCCCTCACTCGACGTCTCGATTATAGACATTTGTTATTGTGCGCCCCGCCCCGCTTGCTCAGAATCCCGATGCCCCTCACTCACTTGCTCCCTTGCCCTTGACTGTCGGACTTTGGACCTCAAGACCCGTGGTCCATTCCCCTGCCCTCGCATGCTAACTCCCACCCACAGCACTGCCGGGCTAGCCAGCCAGACCGAACCCCCGCTTCAGTCAGCCCCTTTGGAGTTGTACCTAGTCGGAGCGCATAGCCGCTGAGACAGATTGGGCACCCATTGTGCTTTTGGGCAGTCGCTTGGGAATTAGGTCTGACAAGCCCATAAGTCGTCGTACCCACTTCCCCCTCCTTTCCCTTCAGAGATTGTATTCCCACTGGTGCGCGTGGATGAGAGGAGATCCCAAATTCCATTGGCGAACGGATGAGCCTCAAGACCCCCTTTCCATTTCCTTTTGGCTTCCGTTTGTATAACCTCTGTCAGAGATTATCAGAATTACCGAATCCATCGCAATTCATCTGGATGGAGCATTTTGTATGAGAAGGCTGGGCCTATAGCTCTAAGCTCCTCTAACAGTATACCCATCAAGTTATTCTGCTTGTACTGAGTGCAACCGACCAGGATGTGACTCAGGGACATCATCACACCACATTTGCACACTCATCCCATATCTGAGACCCCGTGGTATCAATGTCCGATGACCAGCACACTGTTCATTTCTTTCCATAGAACCTCCTTAAGTCCCTTGGGGATGTTCACATCCCAAACACAGTGGACGTGGGCCCCCGGATCCAGGAAATGACCAAACATGTTGCCTATGATGACCGTCCACCTATCAGAAAATTGTCTGAACTTGACCATTAGCAGAGGGGGAATGTTCTTTTTCTGCACCACCAATTTGGTGAGGTAATCTAGAGGCTGGTAGTATAGAACAGGTGCGACGTCCACCCATCCCTGTGGTAACGCTAGTCCACCCAGGTCCAGCACATGGCCGGATTTCCTACCTTTGTTAGCCAGGGCATCGGCCCTGTTATTCATAATGTCAGAGCTGTGTGCGATAGCTTTCTCAAATGCCAGGCGACCGGTCCTGTCCCTTAGCAGATACAAGAAGCACTGTAGTAGTTTGGTGGGGGCACTTTGGCTCAAATGCCTAGGCGCATCCCCCCAGCCATCTCTTTCCATTGCCAGGAGGCCTCCTTTGATCAGGCCTAGTACAAATGTGGAGTCCATATGGATGACCAGGTGTGCATCCTGCCATGCCTGTAGGCATATTACCACAGCCGCGACCTCAGCCACGTTGGTGAGCTGGGGATATGTCGCTCACGTCCTGCATTTCCAGCGGCAACAACAACAGGGATGCCTTGGCCAATGGCGCTGGAAACCTGTGGAACACATGTTAACGTTCGCAGGGTGTTAGTAGTTAACAGGGAAAAAACACACCGCACTGTCAATGGAAGAACTAGGAGGACCACCTAAGCTCATTGAAATGACGGAGGGCCTGCAGGTGGCGCGGGCTTGTACAATGGCGGCGTCGAGGCCAGAGATGATCTTGGCTGTAGACCCGCTGGCGTTGTCATCCAGGACTTTGACACAATAGAGGTTGGCATTCTTTGCAATGCTGAAGTTAGTACCACCGATTGTACTGGCGACATGGGTGCCATCTGGAAGAGAGGGGGGGAAAGAGAAGGGAGTCAGTGAAGCAGAGAAGGTTGTCAGGTATTGGCGTGGTTTGTTAAGGTCGGGGCGGCGGGCGTCGATCACGTTTCCAGGTGGCCACAACGAATCACGGGGTCATACGATCTGGGGGAAAGGGTACTCACATCCATTGCCGTCCGCACAGGGATGATCTGGGGGAAAGCAGCTCGCACGGTCACCGAAATCCATATGTGTCACTCTACAGCCCATGTCAAGGATGTATGCGTCTGTACCACTGCCAGCAGATGTATCATAGTGATATGTGAAACCAAGGATAGAGGGTTTTAACGGTTTTGGCCCGTTTGAGAGGCGAGCGATACCCCAGGGTGCGAATACCTGTGTCGCAATGCCAGTGGCATGCATTTCAATATCTGTAGTTAGAGTTGTAACAAGGAGTGGAATATATTCGTTAATGAATGAGTTCGAGTCCAAGAGAGACGGACCTTCTTTGACCCAGGCAACCTCGGGTTGCCGCCAGAGGACATTGAGAGTGTCGGTTGAGAGTGTACCAGCAATACCATTGAAGACATCCTTGCTCCACTTGTGTTTGAGTGATTGTTTGGCGTCCTCGTCAAGGGTAAGGTTTTGAGCATTAAGGACTTTGGTTAACCACTGGAGGCGATTGTTGGGGTCGACAGTGTTTGGCTTAATAGATACAATGTAACTACCGCTGTGATTGTTTCCACTGACATCAACAGCGCGGTGGAGGGGGGCGAGGTGCTCAGTGACCGGGGCAGCGAGGGAGAGGGAGAGGGAGAGGGAAAAAAAGGTGAGAGCAGCAGTCGAGATGAGCATGGTTTTACGGTAATGGTAACAAGGAGGACGTGTAGATCAATCAAAAGCCGAAATCTTTTGCCAGAGGATGGTGCTGGCATCAAACCCAACGAGTGAGTTAAATAAGGTGAAGGAGATACGAAAAAGTGCAAATGCGCCGGGTGTGGTAGCGCGCAGGAGCGCACGGGTTAACCTATAACTTAGGCTGTGGGTGATGGGCTGTGGGCTGCATGTTGGGATGAGCGGAATTGGAGAATATGACCGCACGGTGAAGGAGATGTCAGATGTATGTCCCTCGAGGGTTTGGATGCATAGTCCTGGATTTTTATGCTTCTGATGTATGGCTTGTCGTTGGCGTGGTAGTATTCAACAAGGCTCACGCCATATTTCTCATGACTGCCGATGGTGCCAACAGACTTTGACGGTGTGGTCGAGGCAGGCAGTAGCATAGGTACTAGTGTATCTTTTGGGTTGACAGCAATATTCATGACATAGGGTGTTAGACTAGCGCAGTGAGTGAGTGGGCGAGAGAACTGTGAGGATGTATACATAAGTAGCATACCTAGCGCAGCGAGTGAGCGGGCGAGAGAACCGTGAGGATCTTTCGCCCCCTCTGCTCATTGCGCCTATATACATGATTGAGACAATAAGCTGGCCAGTGTGGCCTACAGATAAGAGCAAACACCACAGAAGACATACGGACAATAGGACAGACCCAATCGGGAAATAGTGGCACAGAGATAGTGGTCGTGTGGCTTGGGCGTGTAGGCCACAAACTGGGAGTGTGGCCAGACAAAGGTGAGGCTGGAGTGGGACAAGGATGAGGCTGGGGCGGGGGCGAGTCTGAGGCTGGACCGATACGTCATAGCAATCCAACATGACCCCCTCGGCCCATCAGGGGCGACCCCTAGATGTACATCAGTCCAGGGATAGCCCGTCGGTCAAAGACGTAGTCCAAGCATATCCCAGAACTTCATGAACTTGAGCCTACCAAGTGGTTTCATGAAAATATCGGCAGGATTCTCATTACCAGGAATGTGTGAGACGGCGATCTGCTTCCAATCAACCAGATCGCGGATCCAATGGTATGCATGATGGACATGCTTCATCGTTGACTGGTGTTCGGGGTGCTTGGCGACTTGAATAGCAGATTTGTTGTCAACCAAAAGTGGAGAGGGGCACGAAATATCATAGCCAAGTTCTTCGAGGAGGTACCTCATCCATACGATCTCACAGCCGACCTTTGACGCAGTCGTGTATTTGGACTCGGTGCTGGAGAGAGACACATGTGGTTGAAGCCGACTTCCCCATTGAATAGCACCTCCGCCAATGCAAATGTGCGATAATATCGCCCTTTTTTCCCTTTTCCTCCTTATTCCGACAGCCTCCGCTCCCTCCGGTCGCTCCGACACCTTCCCTCCGCTTCCGCTTCCATTCCCGCTTCCTTTCCGATTCCCTCTTTCCTTCCCCCGCTCTCTATGACTCGTGTCTCGTAATATGGACTCTTTCTGACATTTCCCGATTTGTATCTTGTGTTTCCCCTTGGCTGTGTCATTCTCCGCTTGCTACTAGACTCGCTCCGATAGTATAGATCCGCCTCCGCCCTGCGCGCTCCACCTAATTCCTCTTCGCTTCCACCTCCGTGCCACCGCGTTCGCATGGCCTCCACATCACCGCCTCTGTGTAGATTCCACTTACGCATTGCCCCCGCCTCCACTTCGTGCCACTTTTTTTTTTTTTTTTTTTTTTTGTGGGTCAGGGAGGCGGCTCTGCCGCCGACTACATGACAAGCCAGTGAGGGGAGATGGTCTCCCGGCCCCTCGGGCTGACATTGTCCGTGGAGTGGCGCCCCATCACCCGGCACCGCCTGTTCTCTAGAACTCTCCCTACCGTCACCTGCAGGAATCTGGTTTAAGACCCCGTTGCCTGTTGGAGGCGCCAATACAGCCAAACTGCCCCGCCCAGGGTGAAATGGTCTCCCGGCACCCAAGGCTCTAGGCTTGCGTTGACTTCAGAGGCCGGGAGTGTGGGGGTCGCCAGCAGCCGGAGCGGCTGTGGAATACCCACTAAACCTGCAGGGGGCCTCTTGTCCGACATCGGTGATGATGACCCCTGCCTGCGGCTGACAGGGCGCACCTTACCGGACCGCCCAGAAATGGTTTAACGTCCCTCCCTGGGACCCTGCCGTCTGCCCAATGTGAGCTCAGGCAAGGCTCACTATCCCCCACCTTACGACAGGAGTAGGACCTGCCCCCAGAGGGTGAAGGAAGGGTGATGAGGACGACGTGGGATGTGTCATGTGTTATTAATCAAGAATCTCGCTTTACGTGTAAGTACCATCCGTGAGGGCCTGCAGGATTGTTTCCCGCCTGGAAACGTACCGCGGACCCTCATTTGGCTCCGGCGCTATGATGGCGCGTAATATTGACTTACCTTTGCCGGTAAGCTTCTCCCTACCGGTCCCCCCCGCGAGATGGGAGGTGGGGGGCGGGAGCTTGGTGAGGTCGCCAGGGAGTGGGGAGGACACCGGGCCACGCGCACCTTGGGAAGGCATCTCGTTGTGTCCGTCATCCTCCACTCGCGTCAGCAAATGCGCCGGGACTGGCGCACTCAGTATTGCATGTAGCGACGGTACGCAGTTCGCGGGTACAAAATTGAAAGTAGTGTCGTGAATTTCTTTCATTCGCCACTTCCATAAGGCCCAGTAGTAGTTGCCTATCACCCATTCGCGCCGTTGCCTCGACCTCTTGAGGCCCTTGAGTATCTTTTTCCGCCCCTTCACTATAGGGTAGGCAGACTCTTCCAGTTCCTTCAGCGCCAGGAGGGGGTACCAGGGTGACGCGCCCCATGAGTCGGGCGACAGCGTCTTAAAGCTGGAGCTCGGGTGTACGACATACAGGGTCGTCTGCAACATTGTCAGTAACGGCTGTAGGTTATACGCGCTACAGCCCAAGAGAATGTGCCCCAGGGACATCTCCATTCCGCACGGGCAGATTCTACCCATGTCAGATCTAGCATGACCCCGTCCATAATACCTATGTCCAATGACTTGTGCGCCATTCATTTCTTTCCAGAGCACCTCCTTCATTCCCTCAGGAATTGTCAGGCTCCAGACTTTCCCAATGTAGTTTCCGGGGTCCAGTACCACCCCAAACATAGAGCCAATGGTGACCATCCATCTATCAGAGAAGGTCTCAAACTTGAGGGTCGTTGCGGGTGCCTGTACCCGCGCCCGGACCACCAGTCTGGTTAAGTAATCCAGCGGTTGGTGGCAGAGGACGGGGGCCGTGTCAACCCATCCCACCGGCACCGTCAGGGACCCGATGTCAAAGACACGCCCTTTTACACGCCCTTCATTGGCGAGTTTGTCAGCCAGGTTGTTCATGTCATCATCACCGTGCGCTTTGGCTTTCTCGAACCGCAGTCTTCCCGTCCTATCTTGCGACAGGTGTAGGAGCGTCTGTAGAAGGGGTGTGGGTGGGCCCCTACTGAAGTGCCGCGGGGCGTCTCCCCAGCCATCCCTCTCCATGGCTAGAAGGCCACCTCCCAAGAGACCCAGAACATATGTCGAGTCAGTATGGATGACTATGTGAGCATCCCGCCATGCCATCAGGCACAGTACTACCGCCGCCACTTCTGCGACATTGTTAGAGAGAATCGCCCCTGTCAGCGAAACGGTGTCCTGGAATTGCAGGTCTGATACCCAGGCGGAGCCCGCGGTACAGGTGTCCATACCGTTGTCCTTAGCAGAGCCGTCCGTCCAGATATGAATGTCTCTTGCGTAAATAATGGGGTCCGTTCTCCTGGCGACCGGCGGTGCGGCAGGGGTGTAATCGACCATGTGATTTCGTACCCTGGTTTTCTTGTAGGCGTCCTTGACAACCCGCCCCACAATGATCGACTTCGGGGCGGTAAAGACTCTCACGCACCCCAGGGGGCCGTCCATGCTGGGCCAGATATTAACGCTGGGGTGCGTGCCGAGCGCGCCCAAATTTCTCAGCAGCGACCAGCTTGAGGAGTGCACCAGCTCCTTCATAGCCGACACCGTCTTCTTCAGACCTGTCCCCCTAAGGGGGGGGGGAGCGTAAAGATGGAGCACCCTTCGCACCCCGTTATCCCCCAGGCTGAGTAGCTTCTTAAATCTCTGCGAGCCTGGCCTGGGCAAGGCCGGGTGGTTAAGGATAGGCACACCCATCCTTGCCGCGACGGACGGGGCGGCGCAGACCATATCCAAACCAAACTTCCTAGCGGTCAGGAACACCTGGGACACCCTGCTTTGCAGTAAGGAGGGCATTGTGTAGGCCTGTTGAAGGAATGGGTTAAGGCCTCCGTGCGTGCCGGCCCTACTGGAATTTGAGGCCATTTTAAGGTCCATCCAGGTCCACTGTTTCCAGGGTACCCGCTGGTCCCCGGTGACCAGGTCACTCAGGAACTTCAGGTCGGCGGCCATCTTTCAGGTCGCGAGAGAGGGTGTATTGAGGCCTCCCTCGGCCAAAGGGGCCTCCAAGGTCCTGTAGGCCATCGCGGAGAATTTGCCCCAGACAAAGTTCATTATTTTGTTCCCAATTCTGTTCAGCATGCTCGGTGGTATACCATTACCATCTATGAGGAAATGGCATCTAGAGAGCATGAGGGCTTTCGCCAGGAGTGACCTATTCCTCGCAGAAGCACCAATCGCTCGCCATTGTGATATGATCTTCTTTACGTGCTTGTCAATTTGCATCCATCTGTCAGAGGCGAAATCCCGGCTACCAACCCAGACCCCCAGTACACGCAGGGGGTCCGCAGGCGGCAAAATGTGTGCGCCTGGTATAGACCGGCCGCCCATGTCCTGCTGGGTGAAGCAGGCAAGCTGGAAGTCGTGTGGGCCAACCGGCTTAACATCCGTTTTCTCCATGTTAAACTTTGACCCGATAACCTTGGACACAGAAGTGAGGCAGTCGGATATTTCTTGCACGGAGTCATCTTTTCCAAGGAAAAGGTTAATGTCATCAGCGTAGAGCATGACCCTCACAGGCGCGAGGCCTGGCACGGCAAGGCCCTTGACTACCTGCCGCAGCTTAATGGCCAGGGGCTCTATGGAGAAGTTGAATAGTAGGCACGACAGTGGGTCACCCTGTCGCACCCCCCGTTTCAACGTGAAGTACGGGCTATACCCACTATTAATGCGGACTCTAGACTTGCAACCATTGGTGAGATCACTAATCAGCAGGATAAGATCAGGGGGGAGCCCTGATGCAACCAGGACCTGTAAGAGCCAGGGCTGGTCCACCCGGTCGTAAGCTTTGGCTTGGTCCAGGCCAACTATAAAGCCTGGAGTACCAGTCGCGTCACAGAGGTGCGCAACTTCAGATGCCAACCTAGTGTGTTCATTCATCAGCCGCCCCGGCACAAAACCTTTCTGGTCCGGGTGGAGTTTGGCCACAGCCCAGGGGGCGAGCCTCGAGTTTATCAGGTTAGTGTACATCTTACAGTCCGTGTTCATGGACGAGATCGGCCTGTAATTGGACACTAGGGTAGGGTCCCCTTTCTTATAAAAGAGGCTGATGTTAGCGTTCTTGAACCCCGCTCTGGAGGAACCTCTCTCAGCGATGTCGTTGGTTAGGCTAGCGAACGCTGACCAGAACATTACGGGTGGCTCGTCGCTGTCCTGCAGCCCAGCGAGTAAACTTATGAGCCGCTTCCAGAAGTTGTAGTGAATGCCGTCTGGCCCTGGGGCGGTATTCGGCATTTTCGAAAGAAGGGCCCTCATCTCCTCCTCCGTGAAGGGCCCCTCCAAGACGTCCTCCGGCTCAGGGTCGGGGCGCTGTTGGCTTTGGAGCCTAACCTCCTCCAGCAGTGTCAGTTGTGCCCTGAGCCTATCCGGGTCAGTCGGCTCCGGGGTGTGTAAGTCAAAGAAATACTCCTTGGCCACGCTGGTCATGCCGGCGAGGCTCGTCTGAGCAATATCGTCGGTCGGCCGTCGCAGTCCCTCCACGGAGACCGAGGCTCGGCTGCCTCTCTCATCCAGCTCCTTATTAGAAGACTGTTTAAACCACTCAGACGAGTGGGTTCTGGTCATCTTTTCCCACTTAGCTTTCGTGGAGGAATCCAGCTTCGATGCCCGTTCTCTCAGAAGATCGGCCACGTTATTCTCTTTTTGTGGTGTTAGGAATCGCAGCGTACCGGCTCCGTTCTTGTTCAGCTCGGCGGGGAGCGGCTTCTTCGTCATGACCTGCCAGGGCGAAGCCTCGCTGGCGATAAAGTGTTTGCTCACCTGTGGCGGGACCTCGTAAGAAGGTAAAGCACAGGGCCACTTCGGCGCAGTTCTGGCTGGTGGGCGCTGTTTGGCCCATAACTGCCTATTAGCGCTTGTGACCGCGCTCATTAACATGTCAGGTGGTATCGTCTCCCTTTTCATAGCCGCCACCCAGTCCTTCCTACTGGACTTTTTCATGGCTCTCACTTCTGCCAAACCTCTGTCAAGGACAGTATTTTTGAACACAGCCCAACTCTCCAGTGTGACAGGGCCATCGGCTGTCAGCGTGCTCCATGCCAGCAGAACCGCCGGCCAGAACTTCTTTGCTTTGTCGAGGACTTCAAGGCTCGGCAGCCTGGGTGCCGGTTTGGCCTTCTCAATTCTCGGCCTTTTCGGATATACAGGCACCATTATAAGCCTGTGATCGGAGACCCCTGTGTCCAGGGGCGCCACCTTGCCGGCTGACCAACCTAGTATCGGGCGGTATATTCTATCCAGCCTGGAGTACACCCGGCCGTGCGCCGTAGCCTTGCTGTAGGACCACAGAGGCGGTGCGGGGTCGGGGCCTGCTGTATCAGTAAAGTTGCACAGCGCCTTAATGTTATTAAACGCGGACAGTAATCTGACCAGCGCCCTGTCCGGGTGGGCAGTAGGGAACCTGTCCCCCGCAAACTCCACAAAATTCCAGTCTCCGGCCGCGAAGCAGCCTCCCCAATGTACTCTGGCTTGTCGCCTCACAAAAGCTTCCAGCCTACCATTTAGTCTCTTGTAGAACTCAACTAGGGACGATTGCCCTTTCGATATGTCCCCGTACACCCCGAGGATCCAGAGAGATTCTCTGCTGGTCCTGTGGGACGCATGAACCATTACCGCGTGTCCAGGGACGATGACCTCCTTGTGCAATACATTCCATCCGGACCCAGCCTTGGCCACGATTGCCACGCCGGCTCTGTGCGCCATGCCTGACTGTTCCAGGACCTGCACTCGCCGGCTGATTGGGAGTGATGTCGTGTGAGTCTCTGTCAGGACTAAAATATCAATGTCTCCCAGGGTCAGTAAGTGTTCGACCAAGCGCATTTTGGCTTTGTCCTTGGGCGCGGTTCGAGAGCCTTGCCCGCACATGTTCCATGTGGCCACTTTAAAGGGTTTTCTCGTCAGCACCAAAGGGGGGTCCTCCGGCTCTGCCTCGACCCCATCCGGGAGCCTCCCTCTGGTCCTTTTAGGGGCCGAGGTCTGGCCTGACCCAGAGCTAGGGGGGGGCGGATCGCTGTTTGAGCCTGCAACCCTCCGCCTCGGAGGTGCAGGGTGGGGGTTTTCGCAAAACTGGCTGTTTGAGACACTGGCCGCCACCACACCAGCCAGGGAGGTACCCGCTGTCCCTCCGCCGTCACCGTCAGCCCCTCGGCCCTGAGCCGGGTAGCCAACAGTCTGTGCGGGACGTCTTGAGGTTGCGAGCTTGTAATCCATGGCGCTGTGGAGGGGGATTGCCCCGTAAGTGACCAGAACAGTAGGTGGAGGAACGCCGGAGGGCCATGGCTAATTCCTCCCTAAGTTTTTTGTGGGACGTGCATCTGTGAATGAGGGTCAACAAATCCAATTATCGTCAGGCAAACGCTGCTAAAGATCACAGAACAAGCACGGGGTCGGTCATTAGGGTCATGTCAGGGCGCAGTCAATAACACGAACGTATCCTGTGAAGCGACATCACTCCCCAGCAACTCTCGATGCGTAAGGCATGTTGCCTGAATCCAGCTTCAGTCATAAAAATTGTCATCGCAGAGGAAAGAAAAGGAAAAACTGTTAGTAACACCGTAGGTCCTCTAATCTTCTCTCAGTAAATGTCCCAACGCCTCACTGGCCGTTTCGTCTACTACAGGGTCCCTCTGCTCTTCTTCTTCCTCCGGGATGTCTTCATTAGGTGACAAGCCTCGGGCCCGTTTACTCTTCCTGGACCCTCTAGACTCGACGGAGGACTTATCCGCCTTCTGCTTCTTGGGCGAGGACAAGGCCATTTTCCCCTTAGTGGGCGAGGACAAGGCCGCTTTCCCCTTAGTGGGCGAGGACAAGGCCGCTTTATCTCTCTGCTTTTCCAGGGCGTACTTGATGGTGCCCGGCACCGCGCTCATGTAGGTGTCCCGCGCCGCTGCGACGTCGACTCTGGAGTTGGGAGCACTTCCTTGCCGGCTAATAGTCTTGACGCTAGCCGCCATGTATATGTTCCTGTCGTTCCACACTTTCCTTCTTATAGCGGGGAAGCCGAAGAACAGTGGGATGTACTTGTCGTAGGACTCCTTGTCTTTGAAGACGCTCAGCGCAAGCCATGCAGCAGCCGCTGGGGATGCCAGCCCATCACTGACCAGAATGTGTAGAATCGCAATGGCTGGGATGTCCGCCTCTCTCCCGTCAAAGCAAGCCACAGGTTCCCCAATGATAGCTACCAGGCCGTTGAATTCGTCTTGTGCGCGCAGGACTCCCACAGCCTTGCCAAAAGCAGGGCGGTCCATGTTGTATTTCCCTAGATCGTTGACATATTGAAGGAATCGAAGGGAGATGGGCCTTGGGGCGATTGCTACGGGCGCCAACTTCCCCCAGAGACGGTCCGCTTCCTCAGAGTGGTAGACTCTGTGTCGCTTAATCTGGACGCAAGTTCTCCACCATTGGTTCTCGAAGGAACGAGCCGCGGCATCATCGTATATGACCTCGGCGGCCTCCTCTCCGATATCCATCACCCCTTTTCTCCGCATGAAAGAGAACTCTGACCACTCGCTTGTGGGTTCGTGGTCCAACCCCAGCAGGTTGAATGATAGCATAAAGTCGCCCTTGTACAATTTGACGGCCGATTCTACCTCATCCACTGAGGCGGTAGGGTACGCTGAGACGAGGGTGCGCCTAATGTGCTTCATTTCCGCTATCGTCTGCATCCAGGCCAGAGCGGTTGGAAGGTCGTTGTCGTGCTTTTCCAGCGTGAGGGACAAGTGTTCCTCCGTCATGGAAGGGAACGCAGACACCATTCGCTTCAGGTTCTGCGAGAATGGTAGATCCTCGTATGTGTCGGACGTGGAACGGGTATCGAACTGTGGCTCATTGGTGTGGGGGGTCATCTCATCTGAGGCCGGGGTCGCAGCCTTTGGGATATGCCAGGCGTCACTTCGCTTCTTCCCTTTCTTTTTGGGCAGGCTGCCCACGTCCTCCGAAGTAATACCTGCCGCCTTAACCAACACGGCGCCTTGTAGTGGTTTAATGCTTGAGAAGAGGATCGACTCCTCCTCGTTCAGGGGCACCAATGAGGGCAGGAGGGGGGCAGATATGATAGGGAGTGGTACGCCTGCCATGATATCATCCTGGTCCTGCTCCATAGTCCGTCCAAGCGCTAGGGAAGTCAAGGCCCGTTGGACCGCTGGGTGCTTGCTCACGTCCTTGTCCGGCAGCAGCGTGGTATGATCCGGCTCGCTACCGCTGGTCATTTCGACGTCCATGAGGCTCTCCGGCCAGGTGTATTCTGTGTTCTGTTTATCGCTGCGTTGCAAGGCTACGGCATAGCTGGCTGCCTTGGACGGGCTGATCGGGATTTCCTGAGAGAGGGGCCGGAGGGGGGATTGTAGGGCAGGCTTGGTGGTATCCTGGGACAACGAGGCTACCGCCTGAGGGGGGGTACCGCTGATATGCGATCGGCTCGTGGCTACCGATCCGTCCTTGGGCTCTGGCACCAACGAGGTGGGGTGGACGGCTCGGAGCAAAATCGGGGTTTGATCTAGGGTATTCGTCAGGGTCTGAGGCAGGCGTGAAGCGCGGCAATGTTTTCTCATACATGTAGCAGTGGCATCGCCTGCGGGGTTTACTTGGTGCTCAGCACCTTGTATAGGTATAGGCTTAGAGCCTGGGCAATAATGCGTCATAGACGTGTGTATGTCAGTAAAGCGATTCGCTTGCAGTAATAGAGGAGGTCACCAACCGCCTGCGTGCAAGGAAGAGGCTCCTTCCGTGAACCTGCCATACTCGTAAGACATGACTTGGTCTGAGACTGACGTCGGGAGCCAGCCGTCTCTCCTTAGAGCAGCCAAGACCGCAGGCAGAGAGCCCTTGTGGGATTTGCAGAGGAACTGGATCTTGGATTCCGTGAGGCCCATTCCTTGTGTCATACTCCCGGCGAGCTGTAGGCTGAGGAACCTGACTAGAGTGTCCACGACCTGGTAGGGGGGGTCGTCAAGGGGGGGAGGAGCGGCGACTGATTGCCTCGCGTCTGACGCCACGGAGCGCGCGTCGTCTGTGTCCATCTTCGAGGTTAATTCATCGACGGCAGATAGGGGGGCAGTTTTCCGGGCGAGGGGAACCTTTGGGAGGGGGCGCGAAGGAGAAGGGGGGACCCTAGGTGTGCCGGGAGCGGGAGGGACGGGCAACTCCCATGCCGATCTATCCAGGGAGATAATTCTCTCCATGGCCTTCTTCTTTATGACGAGGGTCCGGGCCGGTTGGCTGACTAGGCTGTTACCGCCGACCTTCATAAAAGGGAGTGGGCACTCCTCCGTGAAATGATCCGTGGAATAGCAGCACTGGCATGCGTAGGGGCGCCTTGCGCTCCAGGTGGGCTCAAAGTTTAGGAGGGGCGAGGAGTCGGGGACCGAGCCGTGCTTGTGGCCCCAGTCCATCGACCACGGCCAGTAGACTGACGCGGAGTCCAGGATGAAAGTGCCTCTGAACTTCGAAGTGGCACCAGCCTTCCGGACTCCCAAGACACGCCACCCGAGCCTGGTGTCGCTCATCTCAAAGTCCAGGAGGCGCTTACGCATCTGAGTGTAGATAGTGTTGTCATCTGCTAGAGAGCCCTTCACTACCCATTCCAAGTCCCTGGCCCTCCCTGCTGGGGCGAACTTCCGGATAACGTACACGGCGTTACCCTCCGAGAGCCTAACCAGATCGTACTTCAGGGCTTCCTTTTCTCCGTCCGAGCCGGAAGGGACAGTGCATAGCATCCAGTCCTGCCTGGGATCCATCTTCTGTAGCGCGACCGCGCATCGCCAGCGCGTCGCGAGCTTGGAACGGAGGGTACTGAGCTTGGGGTCCTTATACTGTGGTCCAACCTGCGCTACTCTAGCGATCATGAAGTGGAAGCCGGGTGCGTTATAGATCTGGGAGAACTCGTCCCATGTCCAGCTCTTTGCAGGCTCCATGGGGTCCTCGTACCTATTGTTCCAGCGTGGCAGGCCTTTCGGCACCACCTTGGCCAACTCGTCCACAGTGTACAACTCCAGTGGCCTTGGGAGGTACAGTTTGGAGTCGACCGGCTCCTCCATCTTTACGAAGAGGCTGTCCAGCGGCATCTTTCCTGTCGGTGTTGGGAACAGGGGGCCTACTCTCTCAGCGTAGTCCTGATAATTAGACTCAGGCCACATGTCCTTAGCTGAAGGTCGTGGCGCCTTTTCAGGGGCAGCGTCGTCTGGGACCTCTACAACCGAAACACCGTCAGTGATGGGGTCGTCTCCCATATCCGTCTCATCTGGGTTAGCCCCTCCGTCCAGCATATCGACCACTTTCTCCTGCTCTTGGATCTGTGCGGTCAAGGCTCTAGAATGGGCACGCACCTGTCCGACATCGAAGCCGGGGGCTGGGGACTCCAGGGCGGCCTCCACCTGCTTAAACTGTTCCAACAGCGCCACCAATTTGCTTGACTCAGCGGCCAGGGTCTCCTCGTGCAACCTCTCGTCCTCCTGGATCGCAGCGTACTCCAATTTCACCTTACTCAGGACCGCCGTGAAGAATTCTGTGAGCGCTGGAATACAGCCCTTCCCATCGAAATCTTTCTGCTTCTTAGCGTCCTTCAGCCAAGCCTGTGTATCTTTCCAGGCCGGTACAGCCAGAGTGGACGGAAAGATATCCAACTCCGCCTTAAGGGAGTCCATGGTCTCCTCCAAGGGGTCAGCGAGGGCTTTCTTCCACTGCGTGGCGGGAGAGGAAGGCCGCCTGTCAGTGTTGCGGGCTGTGTAGGGGTGGAAAGGCGCTTTCCCCCTCTTAGGTGGCTTGTAGCCTCGATGCTTCGGCTTCGGAGTAGGGACGCCGAGCGGGACGGCAGGGGCCATCATTGACTGGGGTGGGAGTGGGGGGCCACGAGCTGGATGTGAGTGCTGTAAGCCTGGGATTGGCCGCTGAGGGTAGCCGGCATTATGGCCTGGGTGGGGACGGTTAGGTATGTGCGCGCCAACTTTCCAGGATGACACGGCGCTGTACAGTGACATGGCACCCCGTACGCCGCTCTCCACCATGTGGTAGAGCCCAGGGGCTTGCTCAACCAGGAGAGTGCTGAACTTCTCCACCAGGGGACTGCAGAGGAGATCAGTGACCGTGGGGTAATAGCCAAGCTCAACCGTGGCGGAAGGCCAGTTATGTTCCTGAACTGCCATCAGATAGCAGAGACCTGGGGGGAAGCTGAGTCCTGTGCGTGGGCGCCAAAGAACGGGGATTTCGCGGGCCGGGGCGGGTGTGACTTGTGGGGTGACCTTGGGCGATGTGTGCTTCCGGAGCACAACATCGTCCAGGGGGCATCTAATCGGGAGGGCGGGCGTCTTCTGCGGCATGGGTTTCTTGGGCCGCTTGGCTCGCCTGGAGTGGGGCTGGGGCGCTGGGCGCCGGAGTGTGGCGCCGAAAAGGCAGTAATTGATGATGGCGACCGCGTTCGCCTCATTGACCAAGGTCGCCCCCAGCAGGGAGGTTGTCGTCATGTTTCTTGTGTGTACTTCACCAGTAAATCACGAGTTCTCTGAAAAGATAGGTGTGGGTAAGTAGATGCCCGTAGAAAAAATTAGTTAAGCACTAATGGGGTCCGGGACCCAGAAGCGCCGCCTCCGCTAGGCCTGGCTAGGGCCGGTCACGTTAGTATCTGGCGTCAAATCAGACACACCCGTGACTTGTCACGCCAAGAGGGTGGTGGCTGTTATTTCAAGTGGGGAAGCGTCCACCGGCGTTTAAAGTGTATGCCGTCACTCGGAGCTGGTCCGGGGCGGAGGGCCCGTGAGTCCTACTGCTTATGTCGGAACTACAATGCACTCCCCCGGGTCTGCCAGCCATGGGTCAACAGCATGGTGAGGCTCGCCGGGGTGTTGGATATGTGAACTGGGGCGTCCGAAGACCAACCAGTGCAGGCCCAACCTAGT
>Ga0307515_10002169_pt1 | contig 43093 bp, 37 predicted proteins | sample 17_EM_MG_FD_194513 | JGI IMG/M metagenome (GOLD analysis project Ga0307515, IMG submission 194513) | Populus trichocarpa ectomycorrhiza microbial communities from riparian zone in the Pacific Northwest, United States - 17_EM | ecosystem: Host-associated > Plants > Roots > Unclassified | place... | reverse complement strand
ATGAAATTACCTTTTAAATAACTATTTTTGTACGTGCTTTTATAGCATTTGCTGCAACCCAAAAGTCAGCTAACCCCTGGGTCAATTTGGCCCGAAATAGGGTGGTCAACATCTCCATAATATACACGATGACTTGTCTAACTGAAGTTAATTATTGAAAAAAGCCTTTGGCTAATCTTAACAAAAAATGCTTGATTATTAACAAGAACTATGGGGCCTTAGCCAACAGCCTTTGATGTAATTGTTCAAAGCAGTTTCAGGTTTTGTTTTGCCCTTTTGGTTGGAGGTTCTGATGAACGTCATTGAAAATATTCCTTGGAAATGTGTGTGGACGTTATTTAAATACTCTTTATAATAAAAGCCATATAATGACACAAGAAGAATATTTAGTGCTTTATAAAAAAACATCTTGCAGGTAATGCCTATGGTATGGTGAAGAGACCTACAATCGCGGCGCTTCACTGGATATTCTGGAAGGCTTGACCATTTGATTCCGTGCTCCAAGTTCATGTATTCGTGTGAGATGTATTACTAAATTGACTCTATGCATAAGAGTATTAGCATGATCAGCGTGTTTCGGAACGATCTTTTTAATATTCTGGATCGAGGTGGTCAATGACTCCGGAATATCCACCTGCAATACGAGATTTGTTGGAGTTATCGCCTGTTGCTGATTGATTGAGGCATCTTCAAAAATACTCAGCAAATTGCGCATATATGGCAATACCAGTAATTCCTACAGTTAATTTGGGAGGGTTACTGATCACGATGCGGCAGCATGCCGGCGATTAACGGGTAATCGTCAGGCGATTGTCAGCTGACGTTTGATAATCCGTTTTTGATATTTGTTCCATAATAGTATAGTTAAGATTTTAAGATTATTGATTCGAAAGTATTTCGAATTCTTCGTCTGATAAATTGATCTCGCCGGCTTTTAAGTTTTCCTCCAGGTGCGCCACCGATTTGGTACCCGGGATCAGTAAAATATTCGGAGAGCGCTTCAGCAACCAGGCCAGCGCGATCTGCGAAGTTGTGGCTTTGTGTATTTCGGCAATGGATTTGATCTTAGCCTCCATTTTATCCGGTCCTGATGCCAGCGGGAACCATGGTATGAAAGCCAGGCCTTGTTCAGCAGTAAAGTCCAGCACATTCTCCCATTGCCTGTCGGCCAGGTTATAAAGGTTCTGTACCGAAACAATCTGCAAAATAACCTGAACCTGTTTGATCTGTTCAATGGTCACCTCTGATAAACCTACATAACGGATCTTTCCGGCTTTCACCGCGTCCATTACAGGGGCCAGGCTTTCTGCCACGTCAACGTTTGGGTCGATGCGGTGTAACTGCCACAGGTCGATGGTATCAACCTTTAGACGTTTTAAACTGCCTTCGATATTTTCGAGGATGTATTTAGGTGAGCCATTAGGAATCCACTGATCCGGGCCGGGCCTGTTAAATCCGCCTTTCGTAGCGATCAGCAAGCCTTCTTTGTAGGGATGCAGGGCATCGGCGATAAGTGATTCAGTGAACTTCGGTCCATACGCTTCTGCAGTATTGATAAAGTTAACGACCCCGGCAACGGCAGTCTGCAATACTTTTTTTGCGTTTTCATGATCTGCCACTTTTCCAAAGACACCTTTGCCGGTAAGTTGCATTGTACCATAACCTAAACGGTTGATCTCAATATCGCCGATCTTGTAATTTAATGCTGTGTTTTTCATTTTGACTATATATTTATTAATTAGATACTGGTGCATTGAAGTTTAAACTTCATTAATTGAATTATCGATGAAGTACAGGGGCCTGGTTAGCAGCTTTAATAATCAATTCAGCAACATCCTCGGGATGTGATTCAAAAACGGAGTGACTTGCACCCTCTATTTCTACTTTGAAACTATGCGCACGCTCAGCATACATTCGTTCCAAATCCGGATTAATTATCCGATCTGATTTAGCAACCATGTACCAGCTTGGTTTCGTCTTCCATGCAGGATGCTGAATCATGGCATGAAATACGACATCAGCTGCCGGCATTTGTGAATTCGCCATGAATTCCGCCTGGGCTTTTGGCAAATCCGCTGCGAAATCCTGATAAAACTTATCATTTGCTACATAATCAAATCCATCTGCACCTTTCTGAAGTGATTGGTATGCTGAAGGATATAACTTGCCGTTACCTGCTTCCGTTTCGTTACTGTCCGGCGCATGGGCCGCAATGTAAACCAGTCCTGCCACCTGTGGGTCGTTGCCCGCCTCGGTGATAATAGCACCGCCATAGCTGTGACCTACCAGTATGCATGGCCCGTTTTGCATGGCCAGGATTCGTTTTACGGCAGCTACGTCATTTGCGAAAGATGTTAGCGGATGCTGCACAATGCTAACGTTGTAGCCTTTCTTAACCAAAATGTTATAAACCGGCTTCCAACCCGACCCATCAACAAATGCCCCGTGTACTAATACTATATTTTTTATACCGGGAGGAGTTTGCGTCTCTTTAGTATCCTGGGATTTTACGCTAACGTTAAAAAATGTAATTAGGATTAAAGCAATTGCGCTGATTTTTACTGTTTTCATAATATTATTAATTTTAATGTAAAACTGCACAATCATATTCGAAAGATCGCTTTATAATCGTTCAGTAAGGGAATGTGATCGTTGAAATGGTGATTTATGACTCTTGAGCGAAAATGGAATTGTATGTGGAGCCCGTGTTTATTTTACATCTAAGCGTAGCCGCAATTAAGCAGCGGTAAAATATATGATCAATTTCAATCTGCGAAAACCGATGATTTAACTGATCCAACGATCCGTTTATCCCGTTCACCGAGTAACGTAAGCTTAGAGGATACAATTACATTCTATTTGTGCCAGAAACGATAAGCATCGTAAACAAGCCTGGAGGTAACTATTTCAGGTACATGATTGCGAAATGCCAGGGATACCCTTTTGATCTTCGCTATGCGGATAGCAAGCAAAGGATAAACTTTATTATAAACCAAAAGGTATCCGTGTTTCCTTAATCGAGATTATCTAATCCATCATCTTATAAATATGGTACCCTCAAAATCGTGTATAATATTATTGCTTAGTTGTTTGATAGCCTGTTGCTTGGTTGAATTGCTGGGTACTAAAAAAAACATGCCCCCTCTTGAAAAAAATGCACATAACCATAAGTTGACATTGCAGGGTATCAAAAAATGATAACCGCAAATCATTTGAGTTAAAAACAATCAAATCATATAATATGAAAACTAACATTGGAATATCCGAAGAAAACCTTAGTAAGGTTACCCAGATCCTGAATCACATTCTGGCAGACGAATTTTTGTTGTACACTAAAACACGGAATGCGCATTGGAATGTGGAAGGCATTGACTTTCATGCCAAGCATCTTTTTTTTGAATCGCAGTATAACGAACTCGACGAAATTATGGACAGCGTTGCGGAACGTATTCGTGTGCTTGGTCATTATGCACCTGCAACCTTAAAAATATTTCTTGAGTTAACACATCTTTCAGAGCAATCGAGGTCGAAGAATGACAGTGCCGGCTTTACCAGGGAATTGCTCGCAGATCATGAAAGCATCATCATTTACCTACGTGAACAAATTAATCCTTTGGCAACCGAACTAAAAGATGCCGGTACCAGTGATTATTTAACCAGCCTTATGGAAACCCACGAAAAAATGGCCTGGATGCTGAGATCACACCTGGAATAAAACATAAGACGGCAAATGCTAACCGGGTATATACGTCATTGAACGATTGGTTGAGCGTTTTCAACGATTACCGAAGCCATTTTTCTTAATGTACCACTTCATTTGTATCCATATAATCAAAGAAATTTTAAAATCATTTTATGAAAAACCTCGCCAATCTTCGCAAAATAATTGCCGCAGCAACTTTTGTGACCCTTTTTGCTTTTAGTGCCTTCACCGGCACGGCTCAAAGCATGAGCCCTGTAAAAAATATTGTAATTGTTCACGGTGCATTCGCGGATGCTTCAGGCTGGGAAGCCGTTTATAAAATCCTCACCAGGGATGGCTTTCATGTAACAATGGTACAGAATCCACTTACCTCTTTGGCTGATGACGTGGCTGCAACCACGCGCGCCCTTGATAAACAGGATGGCCCAACAGTATTAGTAGCGCACTCCTGGGGCGGAACAGTAATAACACAAGCCGGAATATCACCAAAGGTAGCCAGCCTTGTATACGTTGCCGCTTTTGTACCGCAAGCCGGGGAATCAACTGCTGCCCTTGGTCAGACCGCTCCGGCGCTTCCAAAGAATGGGATTTTGCCTCCTGATAGTCAAGGTATTTGTTATTTTGACAAAGCACTTTTCCGTGAATGTTTCGCTGCTGAGCAAACAGTAGAAAAAGCAGCTTTTATGTACGATTCTCAACAACCAATCGTTGGTTCATGCTTTATTGCACCCGTAACTGAAACCGCATGGAAATCAAAACCTACTTATGCTATAGTTGCAACCGAAGATAAGGCGATCAACCCGGATTTAGAAAGAGCTATGTATAAACGGGCAAATGCTGTTGTGACCGAATTAAAGGGAAGCCATACCATTTTTATGTCGCAGCCTGAAGCAGTAGCCAAAGTAATTGAAATCGCAGCAAAGGCTGTTGCAGTCAATAAAACTATCGCCATTAAAACTCAACATACCAATTTAAAAAAAGACACAATGAAAAACGAATCAACCGTTCAGGTGGTCGATCCTTCACAGGATCCCCAAATCGAAAGCCATGTTAAAACATTTTTACAGGTACTCAATTCAGGTAAAGGAAAACCGATTGAAGAACTGTCGCCCAAAGATGCCCGCGCCGTTTTAACGGGCGCACAAGAATCTGTACAATTTGATTATTCGGATATTACGGTAACCGAAAAAACAATAACTAAAGATGGTCTGTCAATAAACATTCATATTGTAAAACCGGCAAATGCGAAGGGAATTCTTCCAGTGTTTATGTTCTTTCATGGCGGTGGCTGGGTATTGGGCGACTTCCCGACCCACAAACGCATTGTCCGTGACATCGTAATTGCCTCCGGAGCGGCGGCTGTATTTGTAGATTACGCGCCATCGCCGGAAGCACACTACCCCCTTGCAATTAACCAGGCTTACGCTGCTACCAAATGGGTTGCAGCCAACGGTGCTGAAATTGGGGTTAACGGCAAAAATCTTGCAGTGGCAGGCAATAGCGTAGGCGGTAATATGGCCGCAGTGGTAGCATTGATGGCAAAGGATAAACAAGGCCCGGTAATCAAACTACAGGTACTCTTATGGCCGGTAACTAATGCTGATTTTGAAACGGTTTCCTACAACCAGTTTGCAACCGGCCGCTTCCTTACCAAAAAAATGATGGAATGGTTCTGGGACAGCTACACGCTTGATGTAAATCAGCGCAAGGAAATATATGCATCACCGTTACAGGCCACAACTGCACAGTTAAAGGGTTTGCCAAAGGCATTTGTCGCAACTGCAGAGAATGATGTGCTGCGCGATGAGGGCGAAGCTTATGCACGTAAAATGGACGATGCTGGTGTAAATGTAACTGCAATCCGTTACAATGGAATGATCCACGACTGGGGATTGCTTAATCCGATAGCCACCGTACCGGCGGCTCAGGCTGTCTTACTTCAGGCTGGTACGGAAATAAAAAAGGCATTGGCTAATTAATACCTTACATTTAGGAATAGGAAGCCAGTCATTTTAAAAGCTTTCGGTGTTGTTAGCAATTGAATTACTCCCGATACCGAAAGCTGGCATTATGTACCTTCTGTGTTGAAAGTATTACCATATATTTAAATGGAGAAAGCGCATCAATAGATTGAAAGCGGCCTAGGCAAAAGGTTTGTAATTAAGCTTTAATTCAACGGGAAGCCGTCAGATTAACAATCAATAATCTTTAAACGAAAACACATCATGTTAAATAAAAAAACAACTATGCGTGCATTGGTTTTAAAAGAGTTTGGAGATGAACTTGTTTTAAGCCATATAGATCAACCTATTGCAGGCGAAGGCCAGGTATTGGTCAAGATAATGGCCAGTGGCGTTAATCCGCTCGACACAAAAATCCGGTCTGGGCAGGCCGCTCATGCGAGGCCTCAGTTACCCGCTGTATTGGGTATTGACATTGCTGGTGTAGTAGTAGAGGTAGGTAATAATGTAACCGGCTTTAAATCGGGCGATGAAGTATATGGTATGACGGGCGGTGTCGGTGGTCTGCAGGGTTCGCTTGCGGAATATGCTGCAGTAGATGCCAGTCTTTTAGCCATCAAACCCAGGAATTTTACTATGCGCGAGGCGGCTGCAGTCCCGCTGATCTTTATAACCGCTTGGGAAGGACTGGTTGACCGGGCAGGCCTGAAATATGGAGATAAAGTATTGGTACAGGGCGGTGCAGGCGGCGTTGGCCAAATGGCCGTTCAGATATCCCTTGCCTTTGGTGCCGAGGTTTTTGCAACCGAAGCTTTAAAAAGAAAAACCGCAGTTGAGGGCCTTGGTGCCACCTTTATTGATTATGAAACAATAAATGCTGAAGACTATGTACAGCAATATACAAACGGAGAAGGTTTTGATATCGTTTATGATACAGCTGGGGGATCGACCTTGGATCTTTCTTTTAAATCAGTTAAATCTTATTCCGGTCATGTCGTAAGCTGCCTGGGTTGGGGTACGCATCCGCTTGCTCCGCTCTCCTTCCGCGCAGCAACTTATTCGGGCGTTTTTACCTTATTGCCTATGCTTACCGGAAAAGGCCGTGTACACCATGGTGAAATTATGCGGGAAGCTACAAGGCTAATCGAGGCAGGAAAGGTCCAGGTGCTACTCGATCCTACGCTTTATACCCTGGAAAATGCGATTGAAGCCCATCGCGCAATAGAAAACCGTACTGCAAAAGGTAAATTAGTAGTAGAAATTCAATAAAACATTAACAGCACAAAGACCCTTCGTTTGAAGGCTTTGTGCTGTTATCTGAATCAATGGAATGAGCCGGATTATAAATTAAACATCAAGGTGATCGGTACCAATGATAACATCATGCCATGCTTCTATATCCGCAGCAAAAGCCGCGGTCTTAGCTTTATAGGAATTTAGCGAGTCGATGCCAAGGGGTAAGTGTACCGGAGGTTTGTCACAGTTGGCAATCTCTATTAATGCTTCCGCGAGTTTTTGCGGATCACCTGGTTGCTTTTTATTAACCGCAGCAGCCCTGTCTCTCATCTTACCGACCGTATCCGCATAATCTTCGATTATGTTTCCTATTGTATTCAATGAACTGCCGTCCAAAAAATCTGTCCGGAAATATCCAGGTTCAACGGCTGTGGCGAAAATACCGAGAGGAGCCAGTTCTTTTGATAAGGCTTCGGTCAATCCTTCAATCGCAAATTTTGTGGAATTATAAAGTCCCCAGCCCGGCGATCCGGTCAGGCCGCCAACTGATGACATATTAATAATATGTCCGGAACGCTGCTTACGCAGGAAGGGCAATATGGCTCTTATTACATTTAAGGTGCCAAATACATTAGTGTTAAAATTATTCCTGACTTGTTCGTCTGTTGCTTCCTCTACTGCGCTTAAGATGCCAAAACCGGCGTTATTTACCAGGATGTCTATCTTGCCAAATTTACTGATACCTTCATTGACAGCTGTTTTTACCTGCAATTCATCGGTTAGGTCTAAAGTTACTGTCAGCAGATTACTGTTATTGAGCTGACTTGCCAGTTCTTCCGGATTTTTACGTACAGAGGCAATTACCTTGTCGCCGGTTGCGAGAACCGCTTTGGTTATAATTAATCCCAGCCCCCGGGAAGCACCGGTAATAAACCATATTTTTTGATTTTTCATCTTTTTGATATAATAACATAACTTATTTTACACCCGGGATACGGGTCATGATATCCTGAAATTCGATGCCGTCAAGAAACGCGACTACCTTAAATATTTTGCCATCCTTCATTTCCATATTCCATGAATAAGAACCGTTATAGGGCTTTCCATCTTTCGCGGTTGCGGTACCGTTCCATAATACGATGACCATATCACCGTCGGCGTAAATCCCGGTAACCTTGGGAACGATTAGCTTCGACAAACGATCATTTAAAGGATTGATAACCTCATCCAAAAATTGCTTTTTACTTTGATAGGTTTTGGAAAGGTAAGTGCTTCCTGTAATTGTCCATTGCAGGTCATCCGTTAACAGGTCAAAAAAACTTCCTGTTCCATTTGTCCATTTGTCAAAACCTTCTTTGACTATTTGCTTATTATTTTCCATGATCTTGTTTTTTTGCTGAGCTATTGTTGTTGCGGATAAAAAAAACAGCAGCATCAGGATTATTCCTGTCCTGGTGCCATGTTTTAAAAATTGTTGATTATTCATATGTCTGATACTGAAAGATGTATTTAAACTCGTCGTCGTAAAGATAACCCCGAAGGGGCGCTGAGGTTTTTCCGGAGACGACTGATCGGACTTGTTTTGGAGATTAGTAAAATATTGGGTGAGCTACCTAAGCAGCCACGCAATTGCGACATTTAGAAAATGAAGCATTAAAATCATGAAGCGCTCAAGCAGATTGGAGCGCTTCATGATGACACCCTTATAATTTATTTTAATATACCTTCCAATCCAGGGTGGAATTTAGATGGGGTGAATTCAGTTATCGTGTATTCTGCCATTTCCAGTTTGTGAAAAGGATCGTCAAGGATGATTTTTTTAATTTCTCCGATAGATTCCGCAACTGCTAAAATCACTCCGCCTGTGCGGGGAACCTTACGGCCGGAAGCCATAAATATATTCTTCTCATAGTAATGGTCAAGCTTCTCATAGTAATGGTCAAGGAATTTAACATGATCCGGGATATGTTTGTCCATTTCCTCTAATGGTGCTGTGTAATGAATGCTGATAATAAACATAATACTGTATTTTGATTGTTTATAGCAATTTATTTTACAATGGGCGGCAACTGCGCTGCAAACTCGGCACGGGTCAATGGATTACCATCAATCATTTCGAAGCTCGCCGCTGCGCGTCCCAAATGATCTTTTAACGTTTTCGGACCCGCGAAAGGAAGGCCTCCCATGTGCCAGCCATCGGTGTGCAGTTCTTCAATTAATACCCAAACAACTTCACGAAAGGCTTCAGAGCCTTCAAATTTTACCATAACATCGGTTAAGGCTGCCGCCATCGCGTGCTTTTCTTCCGGGGTGAAAACACCGTCTACTAATTTTACATTTACAAAAGGCATAATGATTTGTTTTAAAGAAAGTTTTGTCAGCGCCAATTCGTTTGGTGCTTTTGACGAAAGCAAGGTAGAACACGATGAACTAATTGACAGGTCTAAATCGTTGAAATGCGTTAAGCAGTCGTTAAACGCGAAGAAATGGCGGTTCGGATTATTTGGCCGCAGCAATTATTTTTTTATGCCAAGTTTTTTTATCCGGGCATTTAAAGTAGAAACATGTATATTCAGGTATTCAGCGGCACCACCGCTGCCGGAAATTTTCCAATCACATTTTTTAAGCACAGTTAAAATGTGCTCCCGCTCATTTTCTTCCATCGTCCGGATTTTATCAACCGGTGTTCCGGCTATACTTTGGGGTAGTCCCACCAGTTCAATTACGGTACCTTTATTCAGGATGACACTTCTGTAGACCAGATTTTCCAGTTCCCTGACATTGCCGGGCCAGCTATAGTTGACCAACTCTGTCAGTGCGCGTTCTGAAAAACCGGTTATATTTTTGTCGTTCTCTTTTGAATAATATTGCAAAAAATGATTAGCCAGTAAAGGAATATCTGTTCTGCGGTCCCTCAACGGCGGCAGGGTAACGGGGAAAACATTCAGCCTGTAAAAAAGGTCCAGACGAAAACGTCCCATCGCAATTTCCTCCTCCAGGTTTCTGTTTGTTGCAGCGATAATTCTTACGTTAAGCTTTTTTATTTTTCCACCGATAGGTTCGGATTCCTTTTCCTGTAAGACTCTTAGAAATTTGACCTGCATATCCAACGGCAGTTCCCCGATCTCATCTAAAAAGATAGTGCCTCCTTCAGCCTGTTCGAATTTTCCGACCCTTTTTTCGTTAGCCCCTGTAAACGACCCTTTTTCATGGCCGAATAATTCAGATTCTATGAGGTTAGCCGGCAAGGCAGAACAATTCACAACAATAAAGGGCTTGTTTTTTCGGTTGGAAGATGAGTGAATACTTTTAGCAATTAATTCTTTACCTGTGCCACTTTCCCCCATGATCAGCACTGAAATATCGGTGTTTGCAATAATATTAACCTGTTCCAGCAGCTCGGTAATCACTTTACTTCTCCCGATCAGTGTCTTCTGATCTTTGACAATAACCGGGGCTGCGACTTTACGCTGGCTGTTTTTGATCGAGGTTTCCTGGCGTTGGTGAAATACATACAATGCAACATCTATCATCACTAAAACATCTTTTTCCCGAAAGGGCTTTACCAGAAAACCATAAGGTTCTGTTGCCTTTGCCTCCTTCAGCACCTGCCTGTTAGAATTTGCGGACAAATAAACAAACGGAATATGCTTTTCCTTTAATATTACCGCCAAATCTATTCCTGTAAGTTTACCCTTTAAAAATATATCCAGTAAAACCAGGTCGGGCTTTTCGCTTTCCACGATTTTTAACGCGGCCGGGACAGACTGCGCCACTGTACACACCAAATATCCGGCAATGGATAGCATTCTTTCCAAAGCATGAGATTCTATAAACTGGTCCTCAACGATAAGAATTTTAGTTTTCAAGTGTCTACCTCTCTTTCAATTGTAATGGGGTCACCGGATATTTACATGCTTACACATTTGAAAAGATTTATTAATACACGGTGGCAAATTATTAATAATGACACTTCATCATACTTCTTTCAAAAGTAGCAATAAGAATATCATTATCAGAAACCGGATTAAAGTAGCCGTCGGTATTCAAATATGAATATTGCAAACGTCTTTTTATTCAAATATGAATATTTAAAATCCTTAAATATCGTTAATGAATTGAAAGCCAACAATATACAACCGTGGCATTGTTATTGAAATTGCGTTAGTAATCTCACTGTTTATTAAATCAAAACGAACTATGACTTGCATAATTGTTGATGATAATCCGATAGCCCGCGCGACGCTCAACCAGCTTGCCAGCCAGGTCGCAAATTTAACTGTTGTTTCCGAGCATGATAATGCTATGGATGCCTTTAATTATCTTCAGCAAAATGAGGTGGACTTATTATTCCTGGATATTGAAATGCCCGATATGAGCGGACTTGAACTCACAAGAAATCTAAGAGATCGGCCAACTAATATTATTCTCACCACATCAAAAAACGAATATGCTGTTGAGGCATTTGAATTGAATGTAGCTGATTACCTATTAAAACCAGTTACTCCCGGGCGTTTTCTGCAATCAGTAACAAAGGTTAAAGATTTAGAAGAAGCCAAAAAAAGTATCCCTGTGCCCTTGCAGGATAATTTTTTGTTTGTTCGCGATTCAACATTGACACGCAAATTAAAAATAGATGACATACTATACGCGGAATCGATGGGTGACTTTGTAAAATTCCATACACCTCAAAAGACCTATGCTATCCATGGCACCTTAAAATCTGCTGAGGAAAAATTACCCGGTTCCAGATTTTTGAGAGTACATCGTTCGTATATCATTGCATTGGATAAAATAGATACCCTTCAGGAGGGCGGGATTGTTATTGCGGGAACATTCCTGCCCATAGCTAATGCATATCGAAAAACGCTGCATAATAGAATGAATATTTTTTAACCAATATGTTTTATCCTTATAACACAAGGTTCCTTTTTTAATTATAAACAATTTACAAACCTAACAAAACAAGCGTGCCCACTTCCAATCCAAATAATTCCGTATTCAATAAATGGTTTAACTATGCCTTATTTATATTATTCGTAGCCGGGGTTACCGGACTGCTCCTGATGCAGCGAAATCTTTTATCCGGTATGAGCCATGATAACAACAGGTTACTCAATGAATTGCATAAAAAGGATCAGTTTCAGCTGGCTGCATTAAGCAGGCAAATTGCTGATGCGGGAAGAAAGACAAGTTTGTACGATAATTTAACGGTACTCTTTATCTGTATCTGTGTGGGGGTGTTGATGATATTTTTAAAAAAATACATTGATCATCAGCAATCGCTGATTAACCAGCTCGAAGTATCCCGAAAAACAGCCTGCGACGCGTTGTCTATAAAAGAAAATTTCCTGGCGAATATGAGTCATGAGATCCGGACACCACTGAATTCCATCCTTGGTTTTACCAACTTGCTTAAACGGCAAAATCATAAGGAAGAATCAGCCGAGTTTATTGATTCTATTCAAAAATCGGGTGAAAATCTCCTGACTATCATAAACGATATTCTTGATCTGTCGAAAATTGAGGCAGGTATGATGCGTATTGTAAAAAACCCTTTTAGCATTAACGGCCTTTTACAATCTATTGGCACTATGTTTAATGAAAGTGCAAAAGAAAAGCGCCTTGAACTACTTATCAGTATCGACCCTTCAATACCCGATACTTTAATAGGCGACGCGACCCGTTTGACCCAAATACTGGTAAACCTGATCGGCAATGCTTTAAAGTTTTGTGAGCGGGGGCAAATTGAAGTGAAAGTTTTTACCAGATATACCGACAAGGCTGCCATTCATGTAGGGTTTAAAGTAGCAGATACGGGCATCGGGATCGAAAAAGAAAAGCTGGCTTCAATATTTGAACGTTTTAACCAGGCCAAAGATTCTATCACAAGGACTTACGGAGGAACGGGTTTAGGGTTAACCATTGTTAAAAACCTCGTTTTGTTACAGGGAGGAGAGATTGAAGTAACAAGCGAAATACAAAAGGGAACGGAATTCTATTTCTTTATACCCTATGTCGTACCGGAAAATCAACCGACATTATTTATTCAACCTAATAGGGCTGAAATCAAAGAATTGATCAGGCATGATCTGAATGTTCTCGTGGTGGATGATAATGTTATGAACCAAAGTCTGATGAAACATTTACTGTTACAATGGGATATAAGTTTTGTTATTGTTTCAAACGGACAGGAGGCTATTAAAGAATTAGAGCGAAACAACTATCACCTTGTCCTGATGGATATTCAAATGCCGGTGATGGATGGTTATAGCGCTACGCAGCATATCCGGAGTGTGCTAAAACTGGATATACCGATTATTGCAATGACGGCTCATGCTATGGCGGGCGAGCGGGAAAAGTGTTTGGCCAACGGGCTAAACGAATATATTTCCAAACCGGTGGATGAACAAGATTTGTTCAATTTAATTACAAGGTTTGTTCAGGTAAATCTTGATCAGGAAATCATCAGTATTCATACAGATAATCCCCCAGTTTTTGAATTTATTGACCTCAGCTATATGTTAAGCATAAGCAGGGGTAATAAAATTTATGAAAAAACGGTGACCTTACAATTTATTGAAATTGTGACCAATAACCTGACGCTTTTAACCGGGGCATTCGAGCGTAAAAATTATACAGAGATTAACAGGATTGCTCACGATATGAAAACAAGTGTAGCGATAATGGGCCTGCTTCCCCGCCTGAACAACAAACTTAGTTTTTTAGAGTATGCCGATTCATATAGCATCGGTGTATTACTAATAATTGATGACTTAAAATATGTTTGCATAAAAGCTATTATGGAGGCAAAAACTTTTGCCAACGCAAAATAAAACTACCGTTTATTTAAAGGCAATGTATTCAACTATAACATCCGATAGCTATCGCCGCAGATATAATTTCAATTTAATCAATTGGTAGCCCGTTAGCAGTATCTTTATAAGATAATAGCACCTTTTCGACACGCGGAGATTAGGAGATTAATGGAGGCTATTTACGGGATCGATTTATCACTTACTGAATGAGGCTTTTATGAAAAAGGAGTATACCATTAAGAGTAGCAAAGCTTTGCTGATGATCGCCACGATCATCATTTTGTTTATGTGCAATAAATCATTTGCTCAGCCATTTCCACAGCCAATTCCGGTAAATCCTGCACTGGAGAAGAATTTATTAGGTGAATTGAAAAGCAGCAAAACAGATAAGGAACGGATACCTCTGTTATTAAAATTAAGCAATCTCTGCTATAATAAGCCGTTCAGAATCGTCAGGAATCTTGACTTAGGAATTTACTTTGCGCAAAAAGCGATAAGTTTAAGTAACAAAGAACATAATATTAGTGGCTATAACGAGGGGCAATTATTAAATGCATATCTCCTGATGGATAAGGATAGCATGAAGGCGGCCAGTAAGATAATCCCCCTGGTTAATGACACAACGAGGGTTAATATTTTAATGGCACTGAGCTACAACCTGCTTTTTGAAGTCAAGGCGAACACCAACGAAAATGCAAAATGGGCACTTATGCTCACAGCGCAGGCAAGACCGCTGATCGCTAAATTTCACCAGAAGGATAAAGAGATTTTAACTATGGTATACAATTGTATGTCGCATGTTTCACTAAGTGAACCAAAGCTTGCAAAGCTGGACATAGACAGCGCATTTAAGGCCAGTTCGATCATAAATTATCCAAAAATGCAGTATATCTATTTTGCGATGGCCTATTTGAATTTTGGAAGTGATGCTAAAGAAACTCTCGATGCATCATTAAAAGCTTTAAAATCTGCGAAAGCGACAAATGAGAAAGGATTCTTGGGCGAAATTTATTATATTTTGGGAGTAGTTTTTCAGCAAAATGGTAAGGCGGACTTAGCCCTTGAAAATTATGAGCTTGCAGTTAGCATCTGTAAGTTATACCGGACAGATATATTGGTCACTAACACCATCTGCAAGATTGCGGATCTTTATGTTTCATTGCGGCAATATGAAAAAGCATTAAGTTACCTAAACGAGAATTACAACAAATATCCCAATAGTAGTTATGATGATCGATTGTCGATGACGGCATCTTTCGCTGATTGTTACCTGAAATTAAAACGATATACCCTGGCGGAGAAATATTTCTTAAAAGAATATAAAATTCAGGAACAGGCTAATTTACTGGACTTTAAGTCATATGAAAGATTGGCTTATTTTTATATCGAAGCCAAACAATATGCTAAAGCAAGACCCTACTTGGTCTTATCGTTAAAAAGCATGAAAGATGTCTCTTACTCAAACAAAGCGCACCTCCATTATATGTTTTTTTTGGCAGATTCTGCTTCCGGTAATTATATATCAGCTATCAACCATTTAAATCAGAATAGAGCATTCTACGACTCTGCTCAGCGAAAAATGAAAGTAGAAGCTACCCAAAAGTTACTCATTAGTTATGAAACTGACAAGAAGAATCAGGAGATCAGACTTTTACAGGAGAAGGGAAAAGTTCAGACCGCAAATTTGAGGACGGCATCTCTGGTGAAGAATATTACAAACATTGGAGTTTTTGTTTTGCTGCTTGCGTTGGGCCTGTTTTATTGGCTTTATCGTCGTAAACAGCGGGACAGCTTAATAATTTCAAGTAAAAATCTCCAATTAGGCAAGTTATTGAACGAAAAGGAATGGCTATTGAAAGAAGTGCATCACAGGGTTAAAAATAACTTACACACAGTCTGCAGTCTGCTTGGGATACAGTCTGAATTTTTGAAAGACGATGCGCTCAAAGCAGTAGAAAATACCCAGCACCGCATCTACGCGATGTCACTTATTCATCAGAAGTTGTACATGTCGGATGTTGTTAAAACGATTAACATGGCGGATTATCTTCCGGAGCTAACTCATTATCTGAAGGATAGTTTTGGGGATAAACAACGTATTAAATATGAATTGAATATCCAATCCGTCCACCTTGATGTTGGCCGGGCGGTTCCGTTGGGACTTATGATCAACGAGGCCGTTACCAATTCAATAAAATATGCTTTTCCGAATAAAAAGGAAGGCGTAATTAGCATAAACATGACTGAGGTTGACAGCGTGATAACCCTCATCATAGCTGATAACGGAACCGGTTTCATAAAGAAATCCGAAACAGATCAATACCAATCTTTAGGCTTAAAGTTAATAATGGGTTTGAGCCAGGATATTGATGCAGATACCACGATAGACAGTGAAAATGGCACGCGTATATGTATTTCTTTTAAGTCAGGTATGATGAATGAAACTATACCTAATGAACTGTCTGCCAGGTAACACCTGACGATTTACGCTGTGGTGAAGCTGAAAAAACTGACGTTGAACGAGTGTAATTGCTTATTCAACGAGTCACATCAATTTATTAGCCTGCACACACCTATTTTTAGGTATAAAAATATCTGTGATGCTCAAATCCACCAACACAATTGAAGCTTTCGGGTCACACTATGTGGCCGATAAATATGATCATATATTTACCGATGAAGATGATGGCAATTCCGGAACCATTGACCACCTCGTTCCGAAAAGTACAGACAGGCATTCCGGAACACTTTGACCATGTCAACTTCTTGAGTGTTAATTGAGATTTTCCTTTCTATCAACATAACCTGGTGCTCTAAAGCGCACGGAATGGCCTGGTCAAGGCTGCCGTAATGTCCAGACGAAAGCATTGAAAAAGGCCGGATCACTCCTGAGAAAGCCTTAACCTTGTTACAGAAAGGTGGGATGAATATTACCAAAAAACAGGCAAAAGAAATTTTGGAATTACTAACAGTTTTAGCTAAATTAGAGGTAAAGAGATATTTAGAAGAATGAAGACTGCAGATTTATACATTAGAGTAAGTACAGATGAACAAGCCGACAAAGGATATTCTCAACGCAGCCAGGAGGAGGTTTTAACAAAATATTGTGTACTTCGTGGCATAAAAATCAGAAATGTCATATTTGAGGATCATTCAGCAAAGTCATTTAAAAGGCCGGAATGGCAAAAACTTTTGATACTTCTAAAAAAGAAGCGGGGGCAAACTGATTTGATCTTGTTTACTAAATGGGACCGGTTTAGCCGTAATGCCGGAGATGCTTACCAAATGATTAACTTGTTGTCTGATTTGGGAGTGGAGCCTCAGGCAATTGAACAGCCACTTGATATTTCAATCCCAGAGAATAAATTAATGCTGGCTATTTACCTGGCTCAGCCTGAAGTAGAGAATGACAGGAGGGCTTTAAATACCTTTTTTGGAATGAGACGGGCTCGTAAAGAGGGTCGGTGGATGGGGCAGGCGCTAATTGGCTTTGCGAATAGGATAGATGAAAGAGGGATGAAATATATAACCCCCTTGGAACCACAGGCTTCGATAATGCGGTGGGTCTTTGAACAACTTGCGACCGGTGATTATTATATTGACCAGGTTTGGCGTGAGGCAAGAAACAAAGGGCTTACAATGGGAAGGAAGAATTTTTGGCGAGTTATTCGGAACCCCGTTTATTGCGGGAAGATTTTTGTAGCAAAATACAAAGAAGAGGAGGCTCATTTTGTTCCCGGGCAGCATGAAGCGCTGATTTCAGAAAGCCTGTTTTACCAGGTTATGGATGTCCTTGATGGAAGAAAAAAGAAACATCCGGTAAAAATCCGGTCAATGGAGGAATTGCCTTTAAGAGGCTTTCTAATTTGCCATAAATGCGGCCAGATGCTTACCGGCAGTGCCTCAAAAGGTAAAAATCAGTATTACCATTATTACCACTGTAATTCTACCTGTGGTGTCAGGTTTAATGCCAAGACGACCAATGAAAAGTTTCTTGATCTTCTTAAAAAACATTCAATCGATCCGGGAACAAGTTATCTGTATAAAGAATTGATTGTTGAAGCCTACGAGACAGAAAGTGGACATGATAAGAAATTATTTGCTCATCTCAAGAAACAACTCGTGGAATACAATATAAAAATTGATAAGGCAAGAGACCTTTTGATTAAAGGAGATCTTGATGGCAGCGACTTCAAAAAAATAAAGAGTGATTGTGAAAGACAAGTATCAATTATCGAGGGTAAATTGTTTGAGTTGTCAGGTAAAAAAGAGGGAATAGGTCCGCTACTTGATAGGGCAATGAAAAATATTGCAAAATTGCCAATTTTATATCAATTCGCTGATTCTGAGGCTAAAAGAAATATAGTGTGTTCGATGTTCCCCGAAAAATTGACTTTTGACGGTGAGCAACATCGAACACTTCGAGTAAATGAAGCAATCGGCGTTTTTGATAGCGTAAAGGCCATTTTTGAGCAAAAAAAAGACCGCAAAACAGGTGCTAAATCTGATTTGCGGTCAAAGGTGACCTGGGAGAGGATCGAACTCTCGACCCACTGATTAAGAGTCAGTTGCTCTACCGGCTGAGCTACCAAGTCGTTCCGGTTTTTTGCCGGGTTGCAAATATGCCAATTTTTATTGGAGTCGGAAAGTGTAGAAGTCGGAAAGTCCGAAAGAATTTTGTCATTTTTTAACTTACTGACTTTTCGTCTTTCGGACTTCCTGGCTTTTAAACCGCAGCGTACAAATCCTCGCGTTGTTTTTGAACTACTGTGCTGTTGATGTATTCATCATAAGTCATCAGTTTATCAATATAGCCACCTGGTGTTAATTCAATAATGCGGTTAGCTACGGTTTCAACCAGTTCATGGTCACGAGAGGTGAACAGGATGGTTCCCCTGAAGTCTTTCATGCCATTATTAAGCGCTGTGATCGATTCCAGGTCGAGGTGGTTGGTTGGTTCATCAAACATCAGCAAGTTGGCTTGTTGCAGCATCATGCGGCTAAACATACAGCGCATTTTCTCGCCACCTGATAATACATTGCTTTTCTTTAGCACTTCCTCGCCTGAAAATAACATCCGGCCTAAAAAGCCACGGATAAACTGGTCGTCTTTTTCGCCTGGCGAATATTCGCGCAGCCAGTCAATCAGGTTATCATCTTTGCCTTTAAAGTATTCGGCGTTGTCAATAGGGATATCTGCCGGGTTAATAGTAACGCCCCATTTGAATGTACCTTTAAAGTCGGTGTCCCGACCAGTTAAAACATTGTATAAGGCTGTTGTAGCAAGGCTGTTTTGCGATAATATGGCAATTTTATCACCTTTGTTAACCGTGAAGCTTATATTGTTGAATAGCAACTCGCCGTTAAGTGATTTCTTCAGGTTTTCAACCTGTAATATCTGGTCGCCTGCTTCGCGGCCAAGGTTGTTAAATATGATACCCGGATATTTTCGGTTTGATGGCTGGATTTCGTCAATGTTGATTTTGTCCAAAGCTTTTTTACGGCTTGTTGCCTGCTTTGATTTAGACGCGTTGGCGCTGAAACGGCGGATAAACTCCTGCAATTCCTTAACACGCTCTTCGGTCTTCTTATTCTGATCCGAACGTTGTTTCAGTGCCAATTGGCTCGACTCGTACCAGAAGGTATAATTACCGGTATAAATGGTCATTTTGGCAAAGTCGATATCTACCACGTGCGTACAAACGGTATCTAAAAAGTGCCTGTCGTGCGATACTACCAAAACTATAGCCTCGTATGAAGCTAAAAAGTCTTCCAGCCAGCTTACAGTATGGATGTCCAGGTCGTTGGTAGGCTCATCCAATAGTAAAATATCGGGTTTGCCAAAAAGGGCCTGCGCCAATAACACACGTACTTTTTGGGTATTGTCCAGGTCTTTTACCAGGTTGTAATGAAACTCCTCCTTTATGCCCAGGTTACTCAATAGGGTAGCCGCATTGCTTTCGGCATTCCAGCCATCCATCTCAGCAAAAAGATTTTCCAGTTCGCCGGCGCGTTCGCCATCGGCATCGGTAAAATCTTCTTTCAGGTAAATGGCATCTTTTTCTTTCATTACAGCATACATTTCCTTGTGGCCCATCATTACGGTTTCAAGTACTGTAAATTCGTCAAAAGCATAGTGATTTTGACTTAATACCGCCATCCGTTCGCCAGGGGTAAAGCTCACTGAACCGCTGGTGGGGTCAATATCTCCCGAAAGAATTTTTAAAAATGTTGATTTACCGGCGCCATTAGCACCAATAATGCCGTAGCAATTGCCTTGAGAGAATTTAAGATTAACGTCTTCAAATAAAGTACGTTTACCGTAACGTAAAGATAGATTGGATACCGTGATCATGCTGCACCTGTAATTTGGCGCAAAAATACGCTAAAAACTTTGTTTATGGTAAATTAAGCTGATATTATGTTTGTGTAACGGATTGGGGAAATGGGGAAGAATTTGTTTGCCCAATTTTTTTGGCAACCGTGGATGCAATTGCACAAAATATTTGCATGCTTGAAACTAAACGGCTGATTTATACGTTATACAGTATAAATTTACCAATTATAACCCTATGGAACAGCCTTTGACTATATTATTTTATATTAATTAATTTTTAATTTATCACAGTCATGGCAGCATTAATAGTGAGCTTAATTATTATCAACGTAGTAATAGCTTTCAACAACATACAAAAACGCAAAGTATATTAATAGCCTTAAATATTGGCACAGGTTTAAGCTAATATGCTTTTTAAACTTTGTGTTTCATGGTTGGCTAATTTTTGCAGTGGCCCCGAAGCCAGCATCTTCAGCATCATGCTTAGCTCTGCATTAATAGTAAAAACAACATCAGTTTGGTCGTTATTTGGGGATAACGACCATTTTAGTTCTAAAGCAAAAGGTGGTTTGGCCGCCGGTTTAATTATAATTTCCTGGTTTATAATATGGCTGTCTATCTTTAAGGATAGTTTGGCCATATTTGGTATGCTAAAACTGGCCTCATCGGTGGTAGAAACCCATTCCTGTATGCTATCGGGCATTAATTTTTGGTGGTTATTAAAATCTGCCAGGTAATTATAAACCTCATTTATTGGCTTGTTTATGCTGATGGCACTGGTAAATGTAGTCATTTTTTAGATGTGAGATATTAGATATGAGATTTGAGATGGCGGCTTCATTATTATACAGGTGGAAAATAGTCTAATTCCAATACCCATTTAATCCCGCAACCCGGCACCCGAGCCCCGACCCTAAATTAACTTGATGCAATTTGTCCCCAGCCAGATGGGTTTTCGCGCCATTGGGCTAATAATGCCACATCTTTTTCGCTAATGTATTGGTTTGCTTCGGCGTATTTTATTAATGCGTTGTAGTTTGACAGCGTTACAAAAGGACAACCGGCGTTTTTGAAATTTTCTGTGGCTACGTCAAAGCCATAGCTAAAAATGGCTGCAAGTCCCGCCACTTCAAATCCGGCAGATTTTAACGCGTCAACAGCTTGTAAGCTGCTTTTTCCTGTTGATATCAGGTCTTCAATAACAACAACCCTTTTACCTGTAGTAGTCTGCACATCGCCCTCAATTAAACTGCCGGTGCCATGTTCTTTGGCTTTAGCACGCACGTATATAAACGGGAGACCCATTTCCTGTGCTACCAAAGCGCCTTGAGGGATGCCCGCTGTTGCAACACCTGCTATACAGCCAACACTGCCAAATTTTTCCTGGATAATAACTGTTAACTGCTGCCTGATGTAGGTGCGGATTGACGGATGAGAGAGCGTTACGCGGTTATCGCAGTAAATAGGCGATTTCCATCCCGATGCCCATGTAAAAGGATTATTAGGTTGTAATTTAATTGCTTTAATTTGCAGCAGGAACTCGGCAACCTGCTGTTCTATCTCATTATTATTAAACATGGCCCAAAAATACAGAATTTATATTAACGAAAAGGTTATCCTGCTAACTGAATCAGAACCTCATAGCGTAGAAAATTACGAAAAGCTTGACGCAGAGGTCTTTGATCTTAAAATAATTTACACCTGGATACTGGCCAACCCCAAAAAGCTGTTCTACATCAAATGTAATAATGTCAAAGAATTTTTAAGATCTGTTAAAAAAAGCATCACCGTTATTGAGGCTGCAGGTGGCCTGGTTAAGAATACCGCGGGCAACTATTTATTTATTTACCGCAACGATAAGTGGGATTTGCCAAAAGGTAAAATTGAAAAAGACGAGAAAGTTAAGGAAGCCGCCGTGCGCGAGGTAGAAGAGGAGTGTGGCATTAAAGTGAGCAAGCTCAATGAAAAAATTTGTAAAACCTACCACGTATATATCAACCGCGGAGAAGTGGTGCTGAAAAAAACGCACTGGTTTAAAATGGACTGTAAAGGCAAGGAAAAACTAAAACCACAAAAAGAAGAAGGCATTACCGATGTACGCTGGTTTGAAAAAGAACACATCGAACCTATTATTGACAACACTTTTCCATCGATATTAGATGTATTGCACAAAGAAAAACTGGCTACAAATAAGCTAATGCCTCTGAAGGGATAAACTGGGCCACATCGCCATGGTGACGCATAATTTCGCGCACGATGGTTGAACTGATAGATGAATAGCCCGGTTTGCTTACTATAAATATGCTTTCAATATCGGGGGCAAGGGCGTGGTTCATTTGCGCTATTGCTTTTTCATACTCAAAATCAGATACCGTGCGGATACCCCTGATCATATAGGCAGCGCCGATGCTTTTGCAAAAATTTACAGTGAGGCCTTCATATGCTACAATGTGTATGCGATCGTCATGCTTAAAAACTGCCCTTAACATTTGCTCGCGGGTTTCTATGCTTAGTAATCCTTGTTTACTGCTATTGGCGCCTACGCCTATATAAAGCTTGTCAAACAAGCCTACGGAGCGTTTTACAATATCTACATGTGCTTTGGTAACCGGATCAAACGAGCCTGGGAAAAGGGCTATCTTCATAGTAGCTTAAGGTTAATGCTGTATCAAAAGTAACAATGATTTTTAAAGTTTAAGCACCGGTTTGAATTTTAAAGTGCGATAATATCTTCCAGGTTATAATAAACTTTAATGCCTTGCTCCATGGCAATTTTTACATCACCATCTGCCCCTTTCGATTCTCCCGCAATTCTTAAAATTGCATCGCATTTGGCAAGTATACGCCGCGATACCGGGTACGAGATTTCCTGGTAGGCTTCATCGCCCGGATGCGTTGAGCCGGCTTGTTTTAACAGGGGTAGGGCAAGCCATTCGCCTATTACCGGAATATGTCCGGCCCTGAAAATAGGTAGCGCAGCTTCTTCCATTTTTCTTAAATTACCGGCCATCAACGCCGGATCGTCATTGGTGCCCGAGCGATAGGGGCCTGCAATTAAAACGATTAAAGGTTTAGCCGTCATGATACCAGGTTGTTTAATTGTGCGTACTGTAATAGCATTATTGTTTTGGCGTCCTTTATTTCGCCGGTACTAATCATGTTTAAAACCTGTGTAAATGGCAGTTCCAGTACTTCTATGTTTTCGTTCTCTTCATCCAGGCCGCCACCGTCGCTTACTTTCATGTCAGGTGTATATTCGGCGATAAAAAAATAAAGTATTTCTGTTACCGATCCGGGCGACATATAAGCCTCAAACACCTTTTTTATGTTGGTTATTTTATAACCGGTTTCTTCTTCAGTTTCTTTCCTGATGCAATCTTCCGGGTTGTTTTCATCCAGCAGTCCCGCACAGCACTCTATAAGCATCCCGTCGTGGTTGCCGTTAATGTAGGTGGGCATCCTGAATTGACGGGTAAGTATCACTGTTTTAAGATGTGTGTTGTAAAGTAATATAGTTGCGCCGTTGCCCCGGTCATAAGCTTCGCGCGTGAGCTGATGTACCGATCCATCTTGTTTAATAGCCTCAAACGTTACATTTTTTAGTGTATACCAGTTCTTGGAAAGGATCTCTGTTTGTAATATTCTGATTTTATTCATCTATTTTGATTGGTTTTGATCTATTTTGATTATTTTTGAACAAATGAACGTTATTTAGATGAACTTTCAAAAAAGAAAACAAAAAATTCTCGATCAACTAAACAGCACGGGCGAGGTTGATATTAAAGAATTAGCTGCTACACTGGCTATTTCGGAGATAACTGCCCGGCGCGATTTAAACCAGCTTGCCGGCGACGGTTTACTTTACCGTACCCACGGTGGCGCCATGAAGGTTGACCCTTTGGCAAAGCCGCTGGATTTTGTAAATAAGGCCGCCCAAAATTCAAGTGCAAAAGACAATATTTGCCGCAAAGCCGCCGAGCATATTCACGATGGGGATATTATTTTTATGGATTGCGGCAGCACTGTCTTCAGGTTGTGCCAGTTTATAAAAAATAAAAAGATAAAAGTGATAACCAACTCGTTACCTGTTATTTATGAATTGCAAAACTGCCAGGTATCGCTGAACATAATAGGCGGAGAGTTCGACAGCAAAAGGCAGGCTGTACATGGTAAAGCCGCCAATGAGCATATTGCCCGGTACAGGGCCGGTAAGGCTTTTTTAGGTGTTGATGGTATTTCGCAAAACGGACTGTTTGCAAACAGCGAACTGGAAGCAGAAATTACATCGGCTTATATCAACCAAAGCGCTTTTACCTATATATTATGCGATGCCGGTAAAATAGGTAACGAAACTTATTTGAAATTTGCCGATATAAACCAGGTTGACGCTATTATAACCAATGCAGATGATGAAAAGCTTAAGCTTTTTGCAGAAACCACTTTGGTTATTCTGAAAGTTGATTAATCCTGTGCGTCGCTAATGTTTCTGAAAAATGAAAACGACGAATGTCCATATTTCCGCTGCTCTACAAATGCCGGGTGCTGGCTAATGTTTTGCATCGATTGATGCTCCACAATCAGCAAAGCGCCGGGTAACAGTATGTTTCGTTCAAAAACTATTTTCGGTATCTCGGGGATTTTATTCAAATCATACGGCGGATCGGCAAAAACAAGGTCGTATTGCTCGGTTTCTATCTGCAGATATTTGAAAACATCTTCCTTATATACTTTCACCTGGTCCAGTTTATGCTGGCGCGAGGTATCTTTCAGGTAGTTAACGCAGTGAATGCTTCTGTCTACAGATATTACTTCGGCCGCACCCCTCGAAGCAAATTCTAATGAGATATTGCCGGTGCCGCTAAACAGATCAAGCACCTTAATATCTTCAAATTCTATTTGATTTAAAAGAATATTAAAAAGTGCTTCCTTGGCCAGGTCGGTAGTAGGGCGCACCGGAAGATTTTTGGGTGGATTAAGCCTTAACCCTCTTAAAGTGCCTCCGATGATACGCATAATGATAGGGCAGCAAGTGACAGTATTTTATGCCCCTCAATTTCAAGCGGGGTTTGCAGAATTTTTGTGGTATTCACTTCAACCTTGCCAAAAAATTCGGCCAGGCGAGTAATGTTCTCATCACCGGCATCGGCGTTGCCACTTATATAAACATAGGTGTAGGCCGCCTGTAAATTTAACTCGTCAGCTACAAATGAAACAAAATAAGCCAGGTCATCTTTGCCTGTAAATTCAAAAGTGTTATAAAAACGAAGCTTACCAAAGTTAAAGTTGGCAATTTCGGCAGTATCGCCGTTAATATTCACATACAGGTCCCTATCGCCGGGTTGATTGCGGGCCAAAACATTTAACCAGCCTTTTGATGCATAAACCGTATTACGTAAGCCAAATTCGTCGGCAGCGTTTACGATAACTTCGGGCGTTTTATATATAATAACGTTATGGTTATCCAAAGGTTGCGATAATATCTTTTCATCGGCTTTAACATCCAGGAAACGGGCAAGGTCGGTGAGTTTGTCCGGGTTAAAAATGGTTTGCGGCAGCAGCGAGAAACCAGTTGCAGGTAAGCCGATGACTACATTTTTAAAATTTGCCGATAACAGGTCGAGTAGCTCTTCGGGGTTGCTTAATTCATCAAGCGGGTGGTTGTCGGCAACCGCAATCAGCTTATTTTGATCTGCAACAGCGTAGGTAAACGTTGTTTTATCAATTTGTATCAGTAAGGTATAACTTTGCGCCTTATCAAGGCTAAAGTCATCATCATGGTAATTGTAATTATATTCGCTCATGCCGGTTTAAACAAAAGTAATATTTTTTAGCAGATACATACAGGCGGCAATATAAATGATGTGGAAAACACGACGCTTATATTATAAATCCTAAAAAAAGGATAAGGATGATAAAAATGATCACAGGTCTATAAATAGGCCTCGGGTAATAGTCGTCGTCAGGAAAGTACTTTTTGAAAAAATAACGGGTAAGCACTAAGCCGGCAATAACGTTGAGCCCTATTTGTACGGCAGTCACAGCCGATAACTGCAAAAGTTGCTCGTTGGTAAGCTGTTTTTTTGCTGCGATTGTTTTTTGTAACGCTACAAGATCTATTTTAAACCCTAAAAGTTGAACCACGTAACGTGACAGAAAAGAAAAGCCTAAAATAAAAAGCACTACCTGGCTTATGATTTGCTTATATCCGGCAACCCATAAATTGATAATTAATAACACGCCCGCGTACATGGTGCTGAAAATTGCAAAGCCAAAAATTGTCTTCCCCGAGTATATATCTACGTAGTCTTCTTCGCCCGGTTCTTCTTGCTTGTACTCTTCAAATTCCATGGCCAAATTTATAACTAATCCGCTTAGCTTTTTAATAAGGCTAAAGGTTTTTCAATTACTTATCAGCATTTTTGCAGGGTGACAGTGATTGATCATATCCGCAAAGCATTTCCGCATACTCCCAACGGCCAGCAACTGGAACTGTTTGACCGCCTGCATGCTTTTTTGCAAAGCCGCGACGGCGATGAGTGCTTTATACTGCGGGGCTACGCAGGTACCGGTAAAACTACTATAGTAGGGGCGTTGGTAAAAGCGCTTAAGCAGTACAACTACCGATCGGTATTGCTGGCGCCAACGGGGCGTGCGGCAAAGGTGATCACCAATTATTCGGGTAAAAAGGCATTCACTATTCACAAGCGTATATATCGTAAAAAGGCAGCTTTAACTATGGACGATGGCTTTGCCATTGCCGATAATTTATCCAGCGACACCTTGTTTATTGTTGATGAAGCCTCCATGATCAGCGATGAACCCATTGGTGGCAGGGCTTCGCTGTTGTTTGATTTACTCAGGTATGTTTACAACGATAAAAACTGTAAGCTGATGCTGGTAGGCGATACCGCCCAGTTGCCGCCTGTAGGCTCAGATACCAGCCCTGCGCTGAGCGAAAAAATTATGCAGGATAAATTCGGCCTGACTATTTTTAAATATGAGCTGACCGACGTACTGCGCCAGCAAAAAGACTCGGGAATTTTGTTTAACGCAACCGAAATTCGCGACCTGATCAGGAAAGATGAAGCGGTTGCCCCTAAAATTGTGACCAAGGGCTATAAAGACGTTTTCAGGATGACGGGCGAACGATTGCCCGAGGGACTTGAATACGCCTACCGGAAATACGGCTACGACAGAACACTCATCATCTGCCGGTCGAACAAAAACGCTAACCTGTACAATGGGCAAATCCGAAACCGCATCCTGTACCGGGAAGAGGAGCTGACAGGCGGCGACCAGATTATGATTGTGAAAAACAACTACTTCTGGCTCAAGGATAACGAGGAAAACAGCACCGATTTTATTGCCAATGGCGATATTGCCCGCATTCGTAAAGTGCGCCGAACGGAAGAAATGTACGGTTTCCGTTTTGCCGATGTGCAGATAGAATTTATTGACTACGCTGAAGACCCGGTGCTGGATTGTAAAATATTGTTGGATACCCTGTATGCCGATTCGCCGGCATTATCGCAGGAAAACCAGAAAAAGTTTTACGAGGAAGTCATGAAGGATTATGCCCACCTTACCAATAAACGGGCCATGCACAACGAGCTGAAGCTAAACCCATATTACAATGCCCTGCAAATCAAGTTTGCGTATGCCATCACGTGCCATAAAGCCCAGGGTGGCCAGTGGGACGCCGTTTTTGTTGACCAGGGCTACGTAACCGACGAGATGATTAATATGGATTTTCTCCGCTGGTTTTATACCGCAGTTACCCGCGCGACAACTGAGTTGTTTTTGGTGAATTTCGATAACCGGTTTTACAAAGTTCCCGAAGTTTTTTAGTCATTCGCTACGCTGTCATTAGTCATTGGCTTTGTCCTTGATCCTTTGCCTGGAAATCTTTTATTCAAGAGTCTTTCATCCTTTGTCCAAAACACTATCTTTATTCCATAATTACTTCAACTACATATCAACAAAGGGTAGCCTGATACCCGGCCTGTTCATACAGGTTCCCGGAAGCGCTGATTTCTCAGTGTAGGTTTTAAACACGTTTCAATTTTATATTTCTAATCAATCGTAATGAAAATTACAAACTTACAGGCAATGGGCATATGCTGCATTATTTTATGCGCGGTTGTTCCGGCCAAAGCAAATACACATATGGACACCCTATCAAATAAACAAAAAGTACTGTCATTTTATAAGCTGGTTGTCGGCCAGCGCAAAGCCGAACTTATCCCCGAATTTGTGCTGGAGGACTACACGCAGCACAACCCTACAGTTCCCCAGGGCAGGGCCGGCATTACCGGTATGATCAATTACCTTAAAACCTTGCCGCCGCCTCCTGAAGCGGCCAAATCGCCCATTATAAGGGCTATACAGGAAGGTAATATGGTGGTTACTCATCTTGATATTCAATTCATGGACAAACGGATGGTTGTTATCGATGTGTTCGAACTCGAAAACGGGATGTTGGCCGGGCATTGGGACGCCATACAGGAGATGCCCGACCAAACCGGGCTAACCGTTACCGCATCCAACGGAACTGCCGAAATTGATATTACCGCATCCGCAGAAAATAGTAAGCAGGTTGTAAATGCATTTTATCAGTCCATCCTGGATAAAAAGATGCCCGTTGAATTGCTTAAGGTTAATTATACAGAACATGACCCCGCCGTTACCAGCACCGGTAAAACATTAGATGAATACCTGTTGACCGACCATAACCGCGAAATAAAAATTCACCGGGTTATTGCCGAGGGTAATTTTGTTGTGGTTCAATCGCAATTTAAAAGGGGAGGTCAGGGGTTTGTGTTTTACCAGATCTTCAGGGTTGAGGCCGGTAAAATAGCCGAGCACTGGAGCGTAGAGCAGGTAGTGCCGGAAGGTGTGGAATCGGAGGATATGTTTTAAAAGTCCACAGTTTTTAGCGTTAAAGTGTGTGTACCGGTAAATGTGGTACACCCTGGTACGGGGTGGTGCACTACCAATAGTTAATATTTTTAACCAAAACGTAGCTTTTGAACCGGGAAAGCGATCCGCGCCGTTGTTGGAGACAACTCCATAGGTGTTCGGAAGAAATAAAAAAAGCCGAGGGGTGTGCGATTCCTTCCCTGGGGGAGGTAGGGGTTAAATCAAGCGTTCAGGCAGCTTTGCAACTCGCCGCTCGTATACCCCCCCCCCTGCCTTTGCGCTCATTTCCAACCGCACCCTTCCCCAAGGTTACTGTGTGTACACATCTTCTTGGAACCGTATTACTAAATAGAAATGTTGTCATTTCGAACGAATCAGAGGTGGATTTAAGCGGTGGGGTGAGGAGAAACTATCTCTTGAGCGTAGCGAAAAATCTTATACACCCTGCATTCCGATAGGCTTCTTGGGATGTAAATCGTCTAAGATTTCTCTTTCGCGCCCCGCTCTTTCCCGCTCAAGCTCTATCGAAATGACATTTTCTTTTATTAAAAAGATGTGTACACACAGTCGCTCCCCAAGGAGGGAATTAAAAATCTTCCGAACATCTGTGGAGACAACTCCAATAAAGTGCAGGCAGAGCTTTCAGACTAAGAAAGTCACAAGTCCGCCATCGCTCAATGTCCACAACACAAGACTTGCGCCAAAGAGGGCTAATGTTTGGCTAACGTAGGCTCAAATGCAAGAACTCTTTAATTTAACCTATAACCCTGGTCAATTCGCTGATGGCATACAAGGGCAGATTGGTGATCCATTCCTCTTTTCTGAAGTCAGACATGGAAGTCCGTATGGCCGTCAAAGGCTTGTATTTCTGGCAGAATGTCTTTAAACTTTTGGCTTGCAGGTTTTCTTCCGCTTTAACTTCTATAGGTACAACCTGACCAGCATACTGTACTAAGAAATCTATTTCAGCAGTCGCGTTTTCAGCAGACCAGTAATAGGTAGCCAATTCTTTATTCACAACCAGTTGCTGCAATACAAATTGTTCTGTTAATGCACCTTTAAATTCTTCAAACACAATATTGCCTTCTAATAGGGTTTTTACATCTACATCCACCATTGCGCCTAATAATCCTATATCCGCCATAAATAATTTAAAGGCGCTAAAGTCTTCATACGCCTTTAGTGGTATTGCCGGTTTGGATGCCCGGTTTACTTTGTGGATGAGGCCGCAATCAATAAGCCATGACATAGCAAGTTCATAGTCTTTTGCCCTGGCTCCCTGTTTGATCATCCCATAAATGAATTTTTTATTTTCCTTTGCCAACTGTGCCGGTATGGCGTTCCAAAGCATCCTGATCCTCGGTACAATTTCGTTTGGGGCATGTTTGGAAAAGTCCTGTTCATAAGCTGCCAATATCCGCTTCTGTATGTCCCTCACCTCATTAAAGTCAGTATTTTTTGAAAAGGATGATACCGCCTCGGGCATACCGCCTACATAATAATATTGCTTTAATAATCGGATGTATCTGGTCTTGAAGCTTTTGATCAATGTCCAGTCGTTACTTTTTAAAAGATCAAGCAATGGCTTTTCGTCCAATGCCTCCAAAAATTCGGTAAAACTTAAAGGGTACAGGTCTAAAAATTCAACTTTTCCGACCGGAAAGGAGGTGTGCCTGTTCAGTGCTACCCCTAACAAAGAACCCGCAGAAATGATATGGTATTGAGGCGCATTTTCCTGAAAGTATTTCAGGGATGTCAACGCACCCGGTGCCTCCTGTATCTCATCCAGAATAATCAACGTATTACCGGCGTCAATAGTTACACCGGTTTCTATTTGCAGGGCAGTTATAATTCTACGAATATCAAAATCATCGGTAAAAATGTTTTTCAACGTTTTATTGCTTTCAAAATTAACATAAGCGCATTGCGTGTATTCTTCACGACCGAAAGCTTTCATCAGCCACGTTTTACCCACCTGCCTGGCCCCCCGGATGAGGAGTGGTTTACGGTTGCCGGACTGTTTCCATTTGATTAATTGCGTTGTTTCTATCCTTTTCATGCCCGCTATATACTTAAAGTCAAATGAGTTTATGTGTAAATATACACTATTTCAAACGACTTTGTGTTGAATAATACATTTTAACTAACGACTACAGATCAAAGCAAGTAAGATATTAGATTCACATCAGTAATATTTTTAATGAAGGCGAATTATATGCCCGCTGATACACAAGCGCCAAAAGGGGAGAAAACACCCGCTGTTCGAATGTCTCCGACGAATCAATATGTAAAGTAGTCTATAAACTACTTGTGCTGTGCGCTGCTTTTGCTATACATATGGGTAGTTGCAAACTACAGACATAGTAGATCGAAGTTCAGAGACATTCGAACAGCGGAAGACTACCGACGACGGGGAGGAACTAAAAAGTATTCCGAACACCTATGGAGACAACTCCAACTAAGTGCAGGTAAAACTTTCAGACTAAGACAGTCACAAGTTCGTCATCGCTCAATGTACAAACGCACAAGACTTGCGCCAAGCAGTGGGGTTACAATCGAGATACAAGCTGCAGTTTTATAAAATTTTTATTTCAAGTAGGGTGTAACAAATCCATTGGGGCAGTCGTCATATGATTATAGTACTATGTATTGCATGGTATTGTATGAATTGTCACAATGGTTGAAGCAACGCAAAAAAATATTATCAAACATTTACCTATCATGAAACTAAAGTTTTTACTCATCATCCTGTGTTCCTTAGTTAGAATCGCGGTATTCGGGCAGGCAGGGCAGAAATTATTTGCAGTAAACGGCGTTACAACCGATTCGCTATCGAAACGACCGGTCGGCTATGTAACCGTAAACCTGCGCAACCAGGCAAAGCAATTGGTGCGAACCGCCGTGACCAAAACCGACGGGACATTCATCTTTGGAAAGTTGCCATCAGGAAAATACCTGCTCTCGCTGGTAAGCGTTGGTTTTAACCCAAAAACACTCCCTGTCGACCTGACAGACAATACGAAACCGTCCGTCAGTTTGGGCAACATTACTATCAGCGAACAAACCACACAGCTAAAAACGGTGGCTATTACAGCAGATCGGCCCATCATTAAACAGGAGGTTGATAAACTCATCTACGACTTGAAATCCGACCCAGACAGTAAAAGCAACAGTGTGCTGGAGATGATGCGGAAAGTGCCTTTGTTGAGCGTAGATGGCGACGATAATATCCTTTTGAAGGGTAATAGCAGCTACCGGATATTTGTTAACGGGAAGCCATCGAGCATGATGGAGCGCGATCCAAAAAATATCCTCAAAAGCATGCCTGCGTCAACCATTCAAAGCATCGAAGTAATTACCAACCCTTCGTCCAGGTATGATGCCGAGGGAATGGCAGGTATCATCAATATTGTCACCAATAAAAAAGTGAATAACGGGTACAATGGTACGCTAAACTTTAGCCAGGTATTCCCGGTAGGTGGTCCAAGATTGGGCGGGTCGTTTTCGTCTAAACAAGGCAAGCTGGAGTTATCAGGCTATTTTGGTGCAAATATTTCCAATTCGCCCGAAGTGCTCAGTTCCATTACAAGGTTTACTACCGGGAGCAACCCTACCAGCCTTGATCAGCATAATTCTGCAGAGTGGGATGGCAGGAATGGCTATGCAGAAGTCGGGATCAGTTACGAAATAGACAGCCTTAATCTTATCTCGGGTCAATTCAATATTAACGGAAATAACCAGGACGGCATCAATACCCAAAGTTCCGTTTTGAACGAAGCAGGCAACATGGTTCAGCAGTACCACCTGTACAATAACAATACGGCAGGCGGTAGGGGCCTGAATGTGGCTTTAAATTACCAGTTGGGTTTTAAAAGCAGCAAGCAAAGGCTGCTCACCTTTTCGTATCAGTATTATACATTCAATAACAGGCAGTACGCGGCGCTAACGGCATCGAACCGCGTGAACTATACTACGCCCGATTACCTGCAAAACAACGAAGGGGAATCTTCGGAGCAGACTTTTCAGGTAGATTACGTACACCCTGTAAAGAAGTTGAATATCGAAATGGGGCTAAAAGCAATTATGCGTGATAACAACAGTGATTTTCAGTACCTCGGATATAATGCGGCAACAGGCAATTTTGAGGCCGACCCCTCGGGAAGCAATAAGTTTGATAATAGCCAAAATGTATTGGGCGCGTACAATAGCTATAGCTACACCTTGCAAAACTGGAGTTTTAAAGCAGGCGCGAGGATAGAGGAGACACTGATCGATGCCGACTTTATTTCTACCGCATCGCAGCTGAACAAAAACTTTTTTAATATCGTACCTTCAATAAGTATCAATAAACGGTTTAAAAACGCCAGTACAGTAAACCTTGGATTTTCGCAAAGGATACAGCGCCCTGGTATATACCAGTTAAACCCCTTTGTAGACCGCTCAAACCCAAACTTCGAATCGTCGGGGAACCCCAACCTCAGGCCCGCTGTATCCAATAATATCCAGTTAGGTTATAGCAGGACCCAAAAGGCTTCGTTGAACCTGATGCTTGGCTATAATTATTTTAATGACCTGATCATGCCTGTTGTGGTTTTTGATCCGGCCACGAATATTACCCGCAGCAGTTTTGATAATACAGGTAAGGCCCGCCTGTTTACCTTCAACGGCAGTATCAATTACCCCATTACAAAAAAATGGAGCTCATCGTTCAACGGAAGAATTGCTCATGGCCGTGTGCAGGGTATTGTAAATGGTCAGCTGGTGAAAAATCAGGGCTTTATGTACGGTGCATCGGTCAACAGCGGTTATAATTTTGAGAAGGGCTGGCGTGTTAGCACCAACGTGTTTCTGAATGGCCCTAACCTTTCCATCCAGGGTACGTCAAACCCTTATGCCAGTGTATCGTTCACGGTTAATAAAGATGTGGTGAAGGATAAACTTTCGTTCTCGGCCACTGTTAATAACCCTTTCAACAAGTACAGGAATAACATCAGGAATTCATTCGGGCCCGATTTTACTCAAACAAATATTAACCGCGCCTATTTCAGGGGCTTTACAGCCAGCCTGAATTACCGCTTCGGCAAGCTGAAAGAAGCCGTGAAGAAAAGCAAAAGGGGTATCAGTAATGACGATGTTCAGGGAGCGCCTTCCGGGAACTAAAAACATTTTCTAAATACGAAAACGGCAGTACGATATTAAGCCGGATACTCAAATTCTGCGATGTTTTTTTGCGGCCACGGTTCAGTGAAGTGCCCGTCGATACAGCAAAGTAACGATCTGCTAAGCAATCTTTTAGTCCTGATATATTAAGTTCATTCGGTTTTTTTTTGCGTTGATAATTAATAGAGATGATTAATGTTAAGGGAATGATTGTAGCTTTATACAAAATACTATAACTGTGCCGGGCCTTTTTGCAAGCGATAATAATTGTGCTAAACAATTTGGACACACGCGGCACGCGTGCGCCGGCTTCGGGGCTTCACCATATTCTACAGCATCTGATCAAAAAACCTTTAAACCCAAAGGGCAATGAAAGTTTTTATTTGTGTTTTTTCTTTATTACTAATTGGATGTCAACGCAACGCTGTTATGACAAATATGCTCAATGGAGATGAAATAAATGTCCAACCGTTAATTAATAAGGGTTACCGTCCTATATATTCAAACGGTGCTATTGTTAAGTTAATAACTCCTTCACCTCATATATTTAGCAACGGCGAAAAAGAGCTTTTAGACAAGTCATTTAAGGAATGGTGTAAATCAAAGAAGTTGGATTTGAATATTGATATTCTTAAAAATACAAAATACAAATATAGCTACATTATAATTGATGATCCAGTAGATGTATATGAGACCGTTGTAATCAAAAAAAAACAAATAACAAAAATATTTATAAGGGTTCGTAAAGATTCTATAATAACCCCATACAGTAGTATAGATTGGATTCAGAATAGCTCTGATTAATGTTGCGTAGTGTATTAATTCTGCTGTTTTTTATAAAGCATTGGAAATTAGATGTGTAAAACAGGTAAAAGATCATGAAATTAGCGAAAGGGGTAGTTCTATGGAGTCGTCCTCCGCTGCCGCAAGTTGTGCCCTCCGCTGGCGCACGCGTGTCGCGTGTGCCCCGCTGATAGGTAAACGCTATGCTAAGCAGTCTTTTAAGCCCTGATGTATTAATTTCATCCGGGCTTTTTTGTGCGTTGATAATTAATAGGGATGATTAATGTTAAGGGAATGATTGTAGCTTTATACAAAATACTATAACTGTGCCTGGCTTTTTTGTAAGCGGCGATAATTGCGCTAAACAATTTGGACACACGCGGCACGCGTGCGCCGGCTTTGGAGAGATAATGTATGATAACAAACTATGAAAATAACTTTTTTATTTCTTTTAATAATTTTGTCATTATTTTCCTGTACATGGGTATCCCATAAACAATCCAATGTGGATGAATTTTATACCGAAAAAGGAGAATGGGATTCAGCCAGATTGCCATTCATTAAGCCCTATGAAGCAGTTATTGTGACTAAGGAGTACGGATGGGGCATGAATTTGGATGGTATAGACGGGGATACAGGTTTTTCTAACATTAAAAAAGCAAATATTATAAAAGGCGTTATTATAGTGTATTACACTAACTCTCTTCTTCATGGAAATTACGTTAAGGAAGGTTGGTACGTCATAATCCCTGGAAAAAAAATAGAAAAAGGCTTTTCAACGCATAAGGAGTACCTGAAATATTTAGAAAGTGTTCACATAACCACGGAGCCGACTCTTCATGGTATTGAATCTATTGCCAATTACTATGAATATCACGATACTATAGATTGGAAAAATATTCGTTGATTTCGGCTGCCTTACTACCGCAAGTGTTTTCGCTGTCGCACGGCCTCAGCCTTGTGCCTGCTGATAGGTAAACGCTATACTAAGCAATATTTTAAGCCCAGATATATTAAGTTCATCCGGTCCATTTAACAATATTAATAGTTTACTAAAATGAAAAAAGTATTATTTTTTATCTCTGTATTGTTTCTTTTCACAGATGTACAATCTCAAGAATTGTTAGGTGTAAAAAAGGAACAAATCAAGCGAGCTATGGCCGAGCAAGGGGCTTATTTTCAGAACGATGGGATTGAAATCGATTTGGCAGACAAGAGGCCTTTTAATATAATAGCCTACGGTTGCGATGCGGAACATATTAAAACGCAAGGCATGTATGAATACCTCTTTTTTTTACGTGATAACAGGTGTTACCGATATTTCATTGCTTACACAGGGGATATATTTAGGCAGAAATTAATAGACAAGTTTAATTCGAAAAACTCTGGTTTAATTCGAACTAACGAGGAACTTACATGGAAAGATGACCACAACAAGTATAGAATACAAATACGGTCTACTTTGAAAAATGGCAAACCGTCACCTATGTTTATGCTACAAATATTTAAAAACTCCTAAAAAAGCAGATTGAAATAGCTACCAGCTATCCTCCGCTGGCGCACGCGTGTCGCGTGTGCCAGCGGAGTAAGCGCTCTGCTAAGCAATATTTTAAGCCCAGATATATTAACTTCATCCGGGCCTTTTTGTGCGTTGATAATTATAGAGATGATTAATGTTAAGGGAATGATTGTAGCTTTATACAAAATACTATAACTGTACCTGGCTTTTTTGTAAGCGATAATAATTGTGCTAAACAATTTGGACACACGCGGCACGCGTGCGCCAGCTTAGGCTTCACCACCGGGTTTGAACTCTATTACCCATTATCACCAAGGTTGGCGTTAGTTATCACCAGAGAACCTCATAACGGCAACTGGATCTCAGAAGAGGAGATTAGTCAGGAACAGTTAGCTACTTACAACCAAAAGACGGTAGAAACAGCGGAGAGTTTTCTTTTTGCTGACAGCGAGGCTGCCATGCTTTCTTATTTAAACCATCATTGATAGAGAATACTATTGATTAAGCTTCTCTGGGCTAGCGCACGCGTGTCGCGTGTGCCCCGCTGATAGGTAAACGCTCCGCTAAGCAATCTTTTAAGCTCTGATGTATTAAGTTTATCCATGCTTTTTGTGCGTTGATAATTAATAGGGACGATTGATGTTAAGGGAATGATTGTAGCTTTATACAAGATACTATAATTGTGCTTGACTTTTTTGCAAGCGATAATAATTGTGCTAAACAATCTGGACACACGCGGCACGCGTGCGCCGGCTTAGGGATAATAATTGTGCTAAACAATTTGGACACACGCGGCACGCGTGCGCCGGCTTCGGAGAAATAAATGGTAGGCCCTTTTCTATATCATTTAATTATTGATCAACGGCTAAGAATTTCGCCCAGCTACCGCAGGTGTTTTCCGCTGCCGCTCTATCATTGTGGCCCGTAGGCAGGTAAACTCCATGCCAAGTAATGAATATGCACACCCCGATGTTTAATTTCATTCGGGTGTTTTTGTATACCCCGCAGCTCGCGTAAAGGATAGAAACGGATACCGGCCCGTGAATAAGGCCTGTGCAGTATGAGTGGATAGCCTGGCGCCGCTTCTACCGGCGGCGTACGCCATGATTAGATTTGAGATTTGAGATTTGAGATATGAGATGTGAGAGATCACCCGCTGGCGCGCGCGCCAGCTTCGGTTTACAATTAATGCCTGTGCGATAGTGGAATGATCAATAAATAAACTACATCAACAACACTTTCCAGGCATCCATTACCCGGCCGCTATCTAACAATTGCCTGGCTTTTAAATGCAGGTGCAGGGTGCGGGTGTCACCGATGGTAGCATCAGCCAGTTCTTTCATTTCATCGGTTTCACTAAAAGCTTTTACTTCCTCATCGGATGGCAGCGATTCAACAAGTCCCAATAATCCCAGGTTATTCCCGGTTAATACTTTGGAGTATTTAACCTCTTTTGGAAAAGCATCAACGCCGATGCCTATTGCGGCACTGCCTGTTGGTTTAGAAATTTTAAATAAATTATCGCTGGTTACCCTGCAATACCAATCGCCGCCTAAACGAGCCACCAGGTCTATTTTATGCGGGTCGATTTTACCATTAGCATCTAAAATAGCTTCACTGATATGCATCCGTTTCACCTCGGCAATAACCAAATTACCCGCGCCCCCGTTTTTTCCTAATGATATCACATCATTCACTACGCATTCCAATTGAACGGTTGATTCCGCTACCCTCGGTGGCTTTATTGTCTCTGAAGCTAATTCAGTAAACCCCGCTTTCGAAAATTCATTTACGCCTTTTTTGTAATCCAGGCTGGTTAAATATGTCTGTTGCACCATATCGTAGTTCACAATATTAATCACACATTCAGGTACTTCCAAAACGTTTTCAAGCGTGTGTTTAGTGGTATTATCCCGCGCCCTGCTTGTGGGTGAAAAAACACATATCGGTGGATTGATACTAAAAACATTAAAAAAACTAAACGGACTTAAATTAACCTGGCCGTTTTTGTCGATAGTGGATACAAAGCATATTGGCCGGGGTGCAATGGCATAGTGCAGATAAAGTTGCATTTCGGCCGGTGTCAACGATGATGCATCAATAGTTTTCAACTTCATTCAGATTTTTATTTAAAGCTTAATCAGCCTGACAGCTACGCTGTGATTAGATTTGAGATATGAGATGTGAGATTTGAGATTCCGGTTGCATTGAATTCCTCCCCTGGGCTGGCGCACGCGTGCCGCGTGTGTCCTGGTCGTTTATTGTAATGTTATCGCTTACAAAGAGTCAATATCAATCAATCCTTTACCATCGGCATAATCAATTGCGCTTGAATATTTCCAATACCATGGTTCATCAACAAAACCGGCAGCTACCGGGTTGTTGTGTATATAATCGGCTTTTTGTTGAATAATATCGGCACTCCATAATTCAATAGGTTTATTATGGTGTTGCCAAAACTGGTAGTTTTTAACATTGCTGCTTTTGGTGCCAGCCCGCTTAAACATCCACAGCAACCATTCCCGGCGCGATTCCTGGATATTCGTTTCAATTTCCTTAACCAGCTTTTTTGCTGTAAACTCTTTAAACCTGCCTAATATAACCTCGGGGTTATTATCCTTTGCCCGGTATATTAAATGAACGTGACTTGGCATTATACACCAGCAATATAACTCCATGCCTAAGTTGTTTTTACAATACGTCAGGCTTTCAATAATTATTTCGTTGTAAACAGGCCTTGTAAAAACGTCAATCCAATTAACAGTGGCAAAGCTTACAAAATATAATCCTTCCTTATTCAAAAATTTATACTTCCTGCTCATTGAATGTTGGTTTAGCTGCATAAAGCTACAACCATTTCGTTAAAATAAATGCCAAACTGCACCAGATAGCAACAAAAGCCCGGATAAATGTTCATATCCGGGCTTTTCAATTCATTACTTAGCATGAAAGTTACCTATCAGCGGGCCACACGCGACACGCGTGCGCCAGCGGGGGGGGGGCGCCAACGGCGGAAGTATAATTTCTTTAACGACACAAACAGCTCCGCCACTTGCGGTAGCTAACGTTAATAATATAACTTATACCAGTTTTGGGTATTTGCCCATTTTGATACCGGCCTGCTGTAATCATTAAATGCCCCTGCCTGGTTGGTTGTACCTTCGTTGGCCGGCGAAACGCTTAGCGGTACCAGGTTTACATCGCCGAGGCGTAAAAAGGGCTGCCTGATACGGGTAAAACCATTGCTGTTCACCGCGTTTGTGTACCGTTTATTTTTACCATCCGCACACAACCACGGAACAGAGGTTACAACATCCGGCTTAAAAAGGGTGTTACAAAAAATGTTTCCTGTGGCTTTGAGGCTTTGTGATCTTTTATAATAGTAGATATCTGTAAACGCGTAATCATAGCCCATCAGTATGGAGTTTGTAAGTTCAAACGGAATATCCGGCTGCCTGTGATAAATAGCCGCCGATAAGTTAACATAGGTACTTCTGTCCTTATCAATACCAGCTATCGTAAAATGATCAATACGCGTGGTTCCGGGAGGGTCGGTAGATACCAATTCGGTTGACCATTTAGGCGTTACAGCTAAACCGGTACCGCCGGCCCGCTGATTGTTACCGGCAAGGGATACGCCATAGCTTAACATGCCGGTGTAAGCATCGCTAAGCCAAAAACCGTTGGTTGTATGATCAACGGAGATCAAAAAGGATGCATCAACAGTACCTCCCGCAAACCTGAACGAGGTTCTTTTTGAATTGGCGCACTCGATATGGTCAATTTTGGTACCCGATCCTACCGAAAAACAAGTGAACGCGTCGCCTGCATAGTAAAAAACACCTATAGGTACTGTTCGCGTATTACCATCAAAGCCCGCGTATTCAAGGCGGATAAAACTCAATTGACCCGATGAATGGGCAGGGTTCCTGCCCCCGAATGCAAATTGCACTACATCATCTGCAGTTGTTTTGGCTACATACAATGATGGTTTGTACATGCTGCCTGGTGCCTGACCTAATATCACGAGACCACCAAAATCGCTGGGAAGGGCTTTAGTGCCTGTGTTGCCATCAACCAGGTATTTGCTTGTAAAAATAATAGGATTGTCGGCCGTGCCATTAGCGGTAATTGTTGCCGTACCTCCAATAAGCAACATGCCGGGGTTTTTGCCATCTGTACTGCGGGGATTAAGGCCAACAATAATAGTCCCGGCGTCGATAGTAATATTGGTATTACTAACAGATACAACACCATCAAGATACCAGATTTTGTTATTGCCAAGATGCAATGGCGCGGTGTAATTCCCTTTAAGGGTGTCTTTTTGTTTCGACGAGTCGTATTCCGCATTTGGCGCGTTAGAGGAGGCCAAAGCAGACATTGACCGGCCGTCTGTTACGGGCAGTTGATTTTCAACCACCTGTTTTTTACAACCACTTAGAGCGAGCAGGCCTAAAATGGCAAAAGAGATAAAGGTTTTCATAATTTGATAAGATCTTATCAAATGTAATCAACACATATGGTTTGGATGTCAATTGCACATTACCATTGGGTGAATTTTTTTGGTTGGAACTACCTGTTGACGTTGAATGGTAGCATATTTTCGACCCAGAATCACACAAGCAGAATACCTGTCTTGTTTTTGGTGAAAGTTACTGTTGCTATACCTTTGTTCTCAGATTTGCATGTGGGAGACGCATGTGATGCGTCTCTACAAAAAATGATAACACGGGGCGCCAATCAGGTCCCTTTTATAGTTTCCTTAACGATACAAACAACTCCGCCTGTAGTTTCCAGCTGCCATCAATTTTACGCCACATGGCCGAGTAATTGCCGCCCTTGCTGTAGGAGTTTATGGCTGTCCAGGTGCCGGTTTCCCAGGCCATAATGCCGTTATCGCCTACGGTAATGGTTACAGGCGTGCGTACATAAGCTACGGTTTTGTTGATTTTAAATAGTTGTTTCCAGCCAGCGGCTATGCTATCTTTCCCGGTAGTGGTAATTCCCCTGCCTATGGTTTGCACAAAATCGGGTAGCCAATATTTGGATATGCCATCAACATCGTGTTTGACAATTGCATTATTAGATGCTGCTCTTGAAGCTTTAATAATTTCTATATCTGCTTTATAGTCTGTTTGTTTGAAGGCAAACAGTGCACTTAACAACAATAAAAGCGGTAATTTAAACAGGAACGACATAGTGGATATGGTTAATAGGTGTTTGGTACAAGTTAGTTATTATCCCCGGTTATAACGCTTAATTTTTATACTTTAATGGAGCATCGGTTTTATACAAACATTGGCTTTGAACGCTGGCTACGACTCACCCCGGCTACGCTACGCTGGCCGACCCTCTCTCCGGCTGCGCCGCAAAGAGGGTGAAACTCATTTTTCATTTTTTCTCCGCCCCTCTATGCGACGCAGTCGGAGAGAGGGGCAGACGGGCGGAGCCTCGTCGGGGTGAGTCGACTCGCCGACATGCTATATACGTCATGGCACCTTTCAGAGTCCCCGGATTTTACAACTACCCATGACATGTTTCTTTTTCTGTCATCCCGAGCGATAGCAAGGATCTATTGTACGCCATGCATAACGGCCAACAAAGTTCGCGAATAGATCCTTCGTACCTCAGGATGACAGTCTTTTATTTTTGAATGTTTAGCCCAGTAATGCCAGTTTGTTCCTCTATTTTTTAACCGTTTCTAAAAAAGCCTCAAAACAAAAAAGGCCCCAATTAGGAGCCTCTTTTATATATAAAGTATAAATTTTATACAGAAAAACTTTCGCCGCAGCCGCAGGTACGGCTGGCGTTAGGGTTATGGAAATTGAAGCCCTTACCGTTAAGGCCGTCGCTAAAATCAAGCTCGGTACCGGCAAGGTACAGGAACGATTTCATATCCAAAGCCATACGTACGCCCTGGTCTTCAAAAAACTGGTCGCCTTTTTTTTCTTCGTTATCAAAATCCAAATTGTATGATAAACCCGAGCAACCGCCACCCTGTACAGACACACGCAGAAAATACGAAGCATCAAGCCCGCCATCCTGCATCAGGTGTTCTATTTTACTTTTTGCTTTATCAGTTACAGTTACCATGGTAAGTAGAATCAAGAGTCAAGAATCAAGAGTCAAGATTTTTCTTAAAACTGATTCCTCAATTATTTATTACAAAGAAATAGAACCAAAAGGCAAAGTCTTAATTCTTGACTCTTGATTCTTGCCTCTTATTAATGGTGTACTTTTTCGCTTTCAATCGGCGCTAAGCCGTTTTTAACGCGGAAATCGTTGATGGCTGCTTTGATGGCGTCTTCTGCCAGTACTGAGCAGTGGATTTTTACCGGTGGTAAAGCCAGTTCTTCAACAATATCCATGTTGTCAATTTTCATTGCATCGTCAATGCTTTTGCCTTTTAACCACTCGGTGGCTAAAGATGAAGAAGCAATTGCCGAACCGCAACCAAAGGTTTTAAATTTTGCATCGGTGATAACATGGTTATCATCCACCTCAATTTGCAGGCGCATTACGTCGCCGCATTCAGGCGCACCAACTAAGCCGGTACCTACTTTGTGGCTGCTTTTATCCAAAGTGCCCACATTGCGGGGGTTAGTGTAGTGATCGATTACTTTATCTGAATATGCCATTTTTTTGTTTGTTATACGT
>Ga0307515_10002168_pt1 | contig 43096 bp, 51 predicted proteins | sample 17_EM_MG_FD_194513 | JGI IMG/M metagenome (GOLD analysis project Ga0307515, IMG submission 194513) | Populus trichocarpa ectomycorrhiza microbial communities from riparian zone in the Pacific Northwest, United States - 17_EM | ecosystem: Host-associated > Plants > Roots > Unclassified | place... | reverse complement strand
GTGGTTACCACCAATTGAACCATTTGACTTGGATGATGGTCTGGTGAGGTCGAATTACACAGACACGAACAAACCCTACTCACGTCTGCCCCAGAACGTAACAATGTGTGACCCTCTGAGCGTGAGAAGCACCCTATACAAGGCACGTCGCCGCTCGTCGCTCAACGGCGATGAGCGGACAGCGACGCGAATATCGACACGCATGGTGCGCGGGAAGGTGTCTAGCCGACAGAGCGTGTTATTGAAGAAAGTCCAACATCTCTCGTCGAACGCGCCGGCGCTTGGGTAGTAGTATATGATGGTGAGTTCCTTCAGACGAGGGACGGCCGGAAAATTCTGGAATGCGTCGCGCCAAAAAGCAAAGTCTGTCGCGTGGGACATCGGTCCGATGGTCAGCGACTCCAGTGACCAATTTTTCGCCATTGGGTTGAAGAACGCTTGAGGGCGAGGTGGAAAGAAAACCTTAGTGGGGAGGAAAAGGCCGTTAGATGTTTTCACATACCTTGGAATCCGCCTGGATCTGCGCATGCTAACTGAATATGCTGGATCTGGGGTGCTGAGGTAGCCATCGCGACACACCGGGCCTGCTCAGCAGATGCAACGCAGCATGTCAAGGCAGAGAGTTGCGAAACATCCAGGGCCGCGTCCTCGATTAAAGATGAGACATCGATGATGAGCCCGTCCGGTGCGGTGGAGGTAAGTTCGAGGATGCGGAGGGAGAGTTTGTGTTCGGGTAATCCGGAGAACATGTTTTCGGGGAAATCACTGCCGGTAACACAATCTCGGATGAAAAGTGAATCGCATTGGGGAAACGCGCGAATGAAGGAGATCATATCAGTGTAAGAGGGAAATCGGCATTCGTATAATCCTAGGTTGTTGACTGTAGAGCTCAGTGCGGTAACTATGTCTCGGATCTTTCCCCTTTGACCGAACTTGATGGCAGGAAAGGGCACATTTGAAAGCCAGAGGCAGGTCAACGTTTGACGCTGGGCGAAGATTTCAAGGATGATGAGCTGCTCCTCCAGATAGTTCTTGGGGTTCGAGGTCTTGCTCGTAACGCCAAGATCTAATGAGCGAACATGTTGGAAAGCTGAGTGGGCGGTAAGTAGCTGCGCACACCGTTTGATGCGAGGGACACGGTTGACTGTGATATGTCGGCCGATGCAAGATAACGCGGGACGAGAGAATTCGCGTGCCGCCAGTGAACATGCGCGTAGGGTAGCTTTATCGTTCTCAAGCAGCTCGAAGATGATGTGTATGATCTCGGGTGGAAAAAGTCGCCAACGCGGCGGCGTACTGCAGGGGCTTCGAAATAGTCGGTTTAGGGTACAAAGATGCGATTGGGTTGGAACGCACTCTTCCAGAGGGATATTTTCCTTGGTCTTCCTCCTCCTTGAGGCTGTCTTCACCATGATGGGTGATTGGTAGTGAGGTGGTGAACACCGAGAGCTCGATGTCCTTAACGAAAGACACTCAGGCGTTTTGGATGACCACGAGTTTCGGACTTGTCCTTGATCTTGGAGGAAGAAGTCCAAGGTGAAGACGCTGGGTGCCGGCTTCTTGCGATGCTGGCCCCCGTTCAGATTCTTCCGTCAGTATCTTCTTCTACCTCGCAAAGCCATTGCCTCCCCACGTCCGAATGGCGAACCGTCTGCCCCAAGGAACCAAGAACAAGCGTCGCCGTTGGTGTGAGTCGATGCGTTCCGATGTGTCTGAGTGGCAGGCTGACCCAGCACGGGCAACATCTGATCGAGTCGATTAGAGCCTTGGAGAAGCAGAAGATAGAAGAGGGCAACAAAGACACAACCAAATGTGTCCGAAATTTGCTGTTAACATGCCACTTACCTCCCGAAGTCCCCGAAGACAGCTTCGCCTGAATCCTCATTCGGCAAAGAGGCCCAGCTTCACCTTTTGGCCCGCACTTCGGTGGGTTGTACAGGGGTTTCTACAACTCCCTCCTCGTTTGCCACCATTGATTCGAGGTCGCATTTCGTACACCAGACCTTTGGAGTTTCTGAGGAACACTTTGCGACAATGGCAAAAACGGCACCGATATCATGGGAATGTTTCCCTCGACCCGGTGTTGAATGGACACGCAAGTGACCCGGAGAGCCGGCTTGATCAATGGTTCACTCCAAGATGCGCTCAGAGCTCGTGCCACGCAAGATACAATATGACAAGTCCGTCCCCTGAGCCACAGTGGAGACCTCCTATCCTCCATCACTTCCTTGTTAACCCCCAACGGAGAAGACGTTCAGCACAGGTCAATCGAGTCGGTAGATTTGCGAAACTGGGGAACCTTTATCTCGGATGTCTCAAGGTTCTTCGCATGCATCAGTCTCTCGAAGCTGTGGAGTCTCTTCCTCCACGGGATACTGAAAACACTGAGGTTCCTGACCACCCCATCGCTCGACGTCAGTGACCCCTCACTGACACCGCCTCCGAAAACCTCCGAGTTGTCGATCCTCGGTTCTCGGAGCCCCCGGTCTTCATGCGCCTTCACTAGGCGGATTTTCAACCTCCAAAGATGAAGGTGATTGGCCAACATCCCTATTGTCACTACGCCACTTGAGCAAGCTCCGTTTTGCAGGGGAACTCCGGCACGTCTTCAGGCTATTAGACCAGCTGACATTCCCCGACACTCCGGACTCCATAGCATTCACCGTACCCAATACCACGGCCGAAGACCTTTCGTAAATCCCTGTGCCCCGTCTGAGAGACTATAGTGAGGTTACCTCCGACGTGATCACATGCTCCAGGACAAACCGGTGATCAAAACCTGCACCACGCGTAATCACTTCTTAATCCAACTCCCCAGCCGAAGCTCGCTCTTTGTAGAAGTCAAAGCGTCTCTAGCTCGCAGGGCTCCTCCATTCGCTGCGGGGGTTCTATACCTTGACTTGATCACGTTCACCCCCCGTGGCGCGTGCGTCATCTCGACACAAACCTTTCTACGAACCGGTTGGAAGATCAGCCTGTCGAGATGCTGAACATTGAAGCGTTAAGATTAAAAGAATATCCATTTGGTCGTTGCGAGGGTCAGGGGCATCAGCGAAACTGAAATCACATTTCCAGTCTTTTACTTGAAAGCCTTCAGAGCAACCTGTCCGCCCTCTGCAACGCTGATCCTTCCTAAAAATGCTGAAACTGTGATGCGGGGATTTTTGATAGTCAAGCTGGGGAGGCCGCGCGGTTTCGGCTTCGTATCTAGGGATCGCGATTGCAAACCACGTTCGGGGCATTTCTTCGCGGCGGATAAGCTTAGGGTCACCCCGCGTCCGTCAAAAATCCTCAGGACGGACACGGGTATTCCGCGTTCTTAGGAGGGTTTTCGGATAGCGAGGCTTGGCTGAAGACCTCGGCCGGCGTAGGGTGCTCCGGGGAACCACTCGAGAGGAGCTTTGTGATATTGCACACCAATGTTAAACGTCAAATCGTCATAAACTGTTCGTCCATAGGAAAGATCGCGGCGTTTCTAAAAAAAAAAAAAAAAGAACGAAAGAAGGGGGAACCACTAAAAGAGATATACTTATCGATAAGGGCACAGGGAAAAGGAAAGAGAGGCAGAAGCGAAAATGCGCTAAGGAAAACAGGAAAAACACAGATTTAGAGGAAGGAATGGTAACATAAGCTGTAACGTGGTGAGAGACAGAAGGGGACACGGAGTAAGAACTAGTGGGTACATAAATACGATATTTCCTTTGCTTGTCCGTTCGAGGGAGAGAGTAGGAGCTAACAGGGAGAGGGGGGACGGGAGGGCGGAGGCGTGAACAAAAACAGAGTTGCGTGAGACAATTGGAGGATGACGGAATATGGAGGTAGGAATGAAGGGGGGTAGGAGAGATGGAAGGGCGGACACAATGTCAAGACACGCAGGAGAGAGAAAAGTGGAGATGAAACAACAGAAGGAACCTCTCAAAAACAAAGTTAACCGTAATCGTGTATTGAACTCAAAACCTACAGCTCGGACTGAGAACCGAGTGTTGGTTTGATCGACTCCTTCGCTAATACACAAAGGTGGCGACGTTAGGCGAAGAGCAAAGTGGTGAAAGCGGAGAGACGAAGGCAGGGGGTATTTCGAGGACTTTCAACCTCGGTGATTGTTCACCAGATTCACTGTATCTGTGAATTCCGCTGGACTTGCATCGACGACCTCTTATGTTTCCTCAATACTCTCGCTCGGTGGGGTTCTTCGGGTGTCGGACCAGGTTGCCCTGGTGCGGTCGAAGCGGCTGGATGGACTTCACCTTCTCCGCTCCTACTGTCTAATGTCCCTCTTCTATTAGGAAGTGTTCGACTCCGCCGTATGCTGCCACCAACGGACTGGACAGGACTCCCTGGGGCCTCTGCAGCTGGTGACAGATCATCTTCCGGTATCCCTTCCGTCAGAGTACTATGTACTACAGGGTTGAAGAACGGGTCAATCATTCGATTACAAAACCTGCGATGGAGAGTGGTAACGACGTACCACCATGCCTATCGGCTATGGTTCTCCTTCTCCCGATTCCCGCCAGTTGTGCGTTGTCGACAAGCCTCCAGCCCCCACCATTTGCCTCCTCGTCCGAACCCAATACCACGTCCGTTTCCTCGTCACTCCCCACTAAACCGGCGCTTGTCGCGGGGGGTGGAGGGATGTCTAGCATAAACCAATCCTGATGCGCAATTAGGAACTCCAGTACCTCTTGACTGAGCCTATGTTCCTGGGGCTGCATTTCGTGATCCGGGTGGGATAGCACCGCTGGTCTGAATATCACGGCCAGATCTATCGTTTTTACCACGCCGGGTGACCAAATGGAGATGCAGGGACACATGTAATGGAGCAACAATGGAAAAGAAGATCAGTGCCACCGCGTCAAATAGGGGTGATGTAATCAGATGTAGACTACGCACTCGCAGGGGTCATTAAGTTTTTGTCGCTCTTGCGCGCGAAAACAGAAAGGAGGTCGAGGAGGTATAAAAGAAGGTACTGGTTCGGTCGAGGCATTGACCGTATTAGTCGCTTGTACGTCGCTATCACCTCTTCTTGATTATATGGTTTTTTGGCTAAAGACGCGCACGATCGGATATGAGGTCATCGTAGATCAATTGTGGAGAGTGATCACTGGACAGTATTGCTTACCTATCGCGTTCCTGAACTGTTCGAGGTTGGGAGGTGGTGGAACCGTGAGGGAGGCCAATTGTAGAGGGAGCGGAAGGAGAGCTTACGTCGTGGTACATATTAAAGGGTACTACGGTTTCCTGTGGGGTGGTCACAAGATTAGGGGCCACAGGGTTGTGGGGGGGTAAGTGTGGTAGCGTACGGGCATTTGTGTGAGGTATCTTCGAAAAACACTCGCGACATCGTGGGGAGTGAATGCTTCGTCTTTCCAATTCAGATCTTTGCCATACTGTCATTTTAGACGCGTGGCAATTGTCAGAGAGACGATAACATCACAGTGGAGCGCTGAAGGCTCACTCGTGGCGGAGACTCGAACTTAGCCTGGAGATCCCTCATCCGCTTGTTACTGCCGTTTATTCGAAACGTCCCCTCGATCTCGGTTGCTGTGTTGTGCCATTTGTGGAAGAAGGGGAATCAGACATGAGGCCGGCGGGGCAACGGAGAGAAGGTGGAACACGGGGACTTGGGAATGTGAGGGGGGTAAAACGTACCTTGCTCCTTCAAATAGAGACCCCTGGAAGTACGTAGTTTTTTTTTTTTTGAGATAATGGCAGACGTCAGGGTGAATGGTACGCACGACTTTGCAACGACCACGGGGATGTAACCCCAGACATAAAGCTCTCCGTTGGCGTTGGCAGTGGATATCTGAACGCTAGCGTATTTGAGACTCTCCTTGAGGGGTTTGCCAAAAATGCCATTTTGGCCCGCGGGTAAGGGCCGCGGGGGGTAGAAAGCTGTGGAAACCTAGGTATGGGAACATCCAGGAGGGACAAAAGGAGGAAATACGCACGTTTCCTCTCCCCGGCCTCCCTTTTTGTCCGTTGGGCAGAAGTGAACTGTCTCCACCAGGCTTTCAGGTTGTTCTTGGCGTGGAGGGCGGCGGGGGACTGAGGCTGATAGTGATCGAAGGTGGGAGCGGCGGTCATCGTCGTTGCTGTTCTGAGGCGTGGGGGTTGTTCCGGGACAGCGGCGGTGCTGGATCTCGAGGTAGACCCGAGGCGTCTGGGGGGGTTCAAAGGCGGTTTAGACGTCGCGGGGGTCGGATCTACGGAAGATGAGGGAGAGGAGCGTCGTCGTTTCGGGAAGAGAAACCCGAGCGGGTGGGGGCGTCGGTTGGATTGGCGCGAGGCCAGCCTCTCTGATTTATCGGGGGTCGTTCCAGAGTGTAGGTGAGATATGCAGAAAACGAGCAAAGCCGAACAGCAAGGACAGGCAGTATCCAATTGTTGGCCTCTAAAGTACAAGCGTAACACCGCACAGCCACTCGCGCGCACACCACATACACCATGTCCCCCCCTGAAAATTCGCACCTCGTCCTCGCCGCCCTCGTCTCCGCCCTCCTTGTCTTCAAGGCCGCAAAATACACCCTGCAGAAACCTCCCCTCCTCAAGGACCTCAAGGGTGTCGCGTCCGACGCCGACGCCCGACAGCTGTTCGACCCCGAGTACGACATCATCATCGTAGGAGGAGGCGAGTCTCTCTCCGTCTCCATCTTGGCCCCTCAGCTGACAGCAACCTCCCGCAGGAACCGCGGGCTGTGTCCTTGCCGCTCGTCTCACCGAGGAACCCAGTCTTCGGGTGCTGCTAGTCGAATCTGGGGAGAGGTACGTTAGATCTCGCTGGCAACCTTGATCGGTTCCCCGCTCTAACGCTGGCGTCGCATGCAGCTCACTTAATATCGACGGGTCTGTGATACCAGCAAACTTCCACAGTCTGTTCGGGTCGAGACACGACTATGGGCTCAGAACGATCCCACAGCAAAACGCCGGAGGAGCTCGTGTGTATTGGCCGCGAGGTGCGCTTTTCGCCGACTAATGAAACCACGCGCCTCATGCTGGTTGACTGGTCCGGCGGTGCTTCTGGTGACAAGCCCGGCTGCTGGGTGGATGTAAGTCATGTCGCATGGTCAACCGTCTAGACCGTTACCATCCAGCTCATGAAATCTCTCCGCTTATTAGGTACCACAATCAACGCTATGATGTTAGTTGGCGAGGTTTCCTCTCTGAATCCGTCCATCGATGGTTGATCGGTGTTTGGTCCAGCCTCCATCATTGTGCCCCTTCCGACTATGACGAATGGCCGAAATTCTTGGGAAAGACAAAAGATAACTCTATTTGGTCCTATAAAGGTCTCAAAAAGTGACACGCTTACGTTTCGGTCAAAGGATTCAAGCTGACGTGCGAGATTGGCATAGGTACTTTTTGAAATTTGAGACCTTCATCCCCCACAAGGACTATCCGGATGTCGATGTCTCTGAACGCGGATCCTCTGGACCCATGAAGAGTGAGTCGGTATCCGGATCATTTCGTTCCGCAAATTGATGAGCTCTCAATGGTTAGCTGGGTACTTTGGACACAACTCTTACATCACGCAACAGTTCATTTGTGCGTGTGAGACAGTCGGGATTCCCGCCTCCGCAGATGTCAACACGTCAAAGGGCTCCCTTGGCGCAACAAAGGTAGTTGCAGTTTATAGCCTTGACCAATAATGACCTGACTCGCATTTTGCAGACAGGTTTTGACAAGCAGTTCATCCCCTGGTTATAACGCTGACTCCCGCATCAGTCAACTTTATAGGCCCGAATGGGTGTCGAGTTACCGCGGAGAATTCTTATCTCACCCCTGATGTTCTCAAACGCCCGAATCTCAGGGTTATCACCTCCGCAACTATCACCAAGGTGGTCTTCGACAAAACCGGCGACCAGCCGCGGGCTGTCGGAGTCGAATTTACGTCTTCCCGTGCTAGACCCAGGTTCAAGGCTGGAGCCAGGAAGGAAGTTATCCTCTGGTAAGTCCCACCCTCCCGGTTCCCCGTCGATCAACTTCATTTCGTTCTTTAGCGCCGGAGCGATTCATACACCTCATGTCGGTAACCTTCTCTGTTCGGCGTCCCCAAGTCTGACGCTGGCATACAGATTCTGATGTTGTCCGGTATCGGACCAGCTGCTCAGCTCGCCTTCCATGATGTGCCCCCTCTGGTCGACCTTCCTGGGGTTGGAGAGCACTTAATGGATCATCCTGTCGTTGACGTAAATCTCCTCGATAAGAGCGGTCACAGTCTTGGATGGCTTCGCAGACCCGTAGCGTTGGGGGTTGCTTCCGCTTTTATTCAATGGTCATTGAGGGGGACTGGGCCCTTGACCACCAACGTGAGCGATCAAATTGTATGGTAGACCGTTGGGGGCTAAGGATCCACACACGCCGCTTCTGCGACACAGCTCGTCGAGGGGATAGCATTCGTTCGCACGGACGACCCCAAACTATTCCCGGAATCCGAAGAGCCTCCTCTCGCAAAAGACTCGACTTCGGGTCCTGAGTCCCCAGACCTAGAACTCTTCGTGTCTACTATGGGTTACAATACTCTCACTCCTGATCCTGTCACGGAAGCATCATTCGGGGTACATGCGGTTGCTCTACGGCCAACGAGTTTGGGGACCGTGAGGCTCAGGTCGAACGATCCGTTCGATGGTCCAGTGATCGATCCAAAGTCCGTTAGCCGCGTCCCGGTGCCCGTCCCTGACACTGAGGCTGGTTGACAGCTACCTTAGCACACAACGCGACGTACAAGTGCTAGTCAGGGGAATCAAAGCACTCCTCCGGGTGACTCAAACTGAGCCTCTGGCAAGCAAGGTAGTAGACATGTCCGGGGATAGCGACCCCACATTGGACCACCATCTCTACAAGGCCACAAGTGCGGAGATTGAGCAGTATGTGAGGCAAAGGACGGGCACGTTGTACCATCCCACCTCTACTGCACGCATGGCGAGAAGGGAGGATGGGGGCGTTGTGGATGAAGAATTGAAGGTTTACGGTGTCCGTGGATTGAGAGTTGTTGACGCTAGTGTGTTCCCGACGTGAGCGGTTTCTTCCAATCAGTCCGGATAACTCGGTGCTGATCATTGCGATTCTGTCGCGCAGGATCCCCGCTGGTCATACAGCAGCTCCTACTTTGGCTGTGGCAGAAAAGATGGCTGATCTGATCAAGGCTGAGTATGCAAAGAACTAAATTTCCTATCCCTGCTGGGTTCCCATATCTTTCGGTTTGAGGGTCATAGATTGTACAGTACTATGCGCTTATCCCATAGAGGCAACACGACGGTGAAACCGAGCTAAAATCGGAGACGTTAGGGGACCAAGCTGTGCCAAACGGGTTTACTTGCACCGCTATAGTATGTGTCGCGCGCGCACAGGCGTGCTAGCTGAAATGTACATATCAAGCGATTTCAAACCACGGCGCCCAACGCCCCTGCCTCTCGCCGGCTAGCCCTCCTCTCCCTTGTACCATCCACCGCCGCCGTTTGAAAGTGAGATACGATATCCTCACGACTACGACTGCCACAACCCAGATCCCATACCGACAACCAGACGAGAGAGAACGCGAAGGTGGGGGTCAAAAGATGCCGGCCAGACCGACGTACTCTCCTATGACAGTTCACGATGGCGCTGGAAACGCTTCGACTCCCAACCTCCACTCGGGTGACAGCTTGGTGAGTGGGCTTCTCGGGGGCGATGGGTTCGGTGAATTTTTGGCAAGGACAAGTTCTGACCTCGTTGTCTCTTTCTCTTCGTTTTCTCTCTCGGCTGCGGGTCCTCGCTTGGTTCCTTGGCCTTCTTGACCGGTTCTCGTCCCGCCTCGTCCTTATTATAACTACGCTCTCCCCCCGATATTTCCGTCGGATTATCCCCTCCTTAACTCTCTTTTCTTTCCGCCACAACCATCCACACACTCCCCCTCCCCCTGTATCCTCTCCTCCGACCGACCGCTCGTCCTCACATAACCCAACGCCGGTTTCCAGAACTACCAAGCATCTCCGTCCCAACAGACTGTTTACACTCCTTCAGGCACAAATCATTCAGGCATGGCGAACGACGGCCGTGGCAACAGCTACTCCTACCTCGGCGAGCCTGGACAACCCTCCTCTTCGGCATGGTTGGAGAAACAGCAGTCCGCTAATCGGAAGTCAAAGCTGATGGTCCGTCCCCTTTATTTCGTTCACCGTGGAGTCGGCGAGTGGATGGCTTGCTGGCGAGCCACCTTGGTCCTTTGCTAAGGGCTCCGTTATGTTCGAGATTCATGTGCCGAACAAATGGACTAACTCGTTCTATTCCAACAGGTCATCGGCGCTCTCGTTGGTCTTTTAGCTGTCATCGCCATCGGTGTCGGTGTTGGCGTGTCGGTTTCTAACAAGAACAGGACCAGCTCGAGTTCCTCGAATAGCACCGGAAGTACGGGGAACACCAGCAGCCCCGTGCAGCAGACCGATCCAAACGATCCAAGCACTTTCACGAGGGACGACAGGCTCAAGCAGTCCTTTTACGGCTTGGCTTATTCGCCCAATGGCGTTCTTTACCCTGATTGCGGTGCTGTGTTGTCGGATGTCATTACCGACATCCAGCTCATGTCTCAACTTACGAAGGTGAGCGTCCGCGACCCCACTCCGTGATTCCAAACCCCGTGAAACCTCCCAATCACAACGGGGGGTTATTTTTGGGTCATATAAGGGGGCAGGAATTCGACATGCCTTCCCTCTTGATGTTTATTTTTGTCCTAACCCCCTCGTGTGATCGCAGAAAATTCGGCTTTACGGTTCGGACTGTGACCTTTCGCATCTCGTCATGGAGGCCGTCAAGCAAACAAAGGTCGACATGCAGGTCACCCTTGGTATGTACGTCAGCCCTGACGGTGACTACACCGCCTACGCCAGGCAGAGGGTCGCCATCGAGGATGTGCTGAAGACATACGGCACCGATCATATCGCTGGAATTACCGGTGGGTGATTCATAATTTTTCTGTAAAGAACCTCCGGGCTGATCATCCTCACTGGCAGTCGGAAACGAGGTGCGCATCCTTCACTCTTGATTTTCTCGCTCTGGGACAGAACCTGATCTGCGGCCGCTCCCCTCTTTTAGTATATGCTCAAGTACGTAAACTCAGTTCAGAGCTAATTGAAATCCTTACTGATCGCGCATGACATCCGTTCCCTCGTGCAGCTATCTCAACGCCAACGGTGGGGGGAGTGATCCCAACGGCGCCGTCGGTAACCAGGGTGCTGATCTACTGATCGTCAACATTACCGATACAAGGAACCTCCTCACGAGCCTTGGGCTATCTGTTCCTGTTGGAAACTCGGATGCTGGAAGTTACTTCAGTACCAAAGTCATGGCGGCCATCGACTATGGCGTATGTCTGAGCTGATGGCGATTGGTGTCCCATTGCTGAGATTCATACAACAGATGGCTAATGTTCACCCGTGGTTTGCAAACACTACCGTCCAGAATGGGCCACAATGGACATGGGACTTCTTCGACCAGACCAATGTCGCTGCTGCAAATGCAGTACCTAACAAGCCGCAGATGTCCATCGCTGAGGTCGGCTGGCCAACGGTGGGAATCCTATTTTCTGGTGGCGTCCATTAGCGCTGATTCACGGTTGTATCTGCAGGCTTCCAAGGACGCGGGTAATGCGAACAACGGAGCTTCGGACGCCAGCGAGGCAAACCTTCAGACCTTCATCGACAGTTTCGTGTGTCAGTCGAACCAGAAGGGGACTCCCTATTTCTTCTTCGAATTCTTCGATGAGCAGTGGAAGGACGAGACGTTTGGTGGCGTCGAGGGACACTGGGGCCTGTTCTACCAGAAGTGCGTATCTCACGCGCCCCTTCAGGCAGAGCGCTGATCGATAATCATCTCCCTGCAGTAAAACCCTCAAGGGCATCACCATCCCGGACTGCCCGATTTAAAACTTCTACATCCAGTCACGGGTTTGGCGGCGATGTTACTCATCCTATTTTCCGTTCCTTTCTCGTCGTCGTTGGTGGCTGGTTTCGTCGGTCTCTTGCATGTTTTCACGTAGCTTTCCCTTTCCTTCTCTGACTGTTGAACTAAGACACGACGCTATCACCCCCTTGCTTCTTGAGCCACTTGGACTCTTTCATATTTATGACCGATTACTGCACCCGTCCTCATCCTCTCGAAACCCGTAGACCCTCGGATCACATTACTCCCTCTCGCACGGTCAAATCTGTCGTGTGTTCTCCTTGATATCAACCATATAAACGAATTTTCCTTGTGCTGTCCGCGGCCCTTTCTTCTAGTTCGCTTCCGACGCCCTTGAAATGCCGCTTACATGCAGCGTGGCTATCGGGCGTTGTTGCTTTGCCATATGTTATGACCCCCTTCGGCTATGATGCGCGATGTCCAATGATCTTACCCGAGCGCTCCGAACCCGAAACACGGTGTACAAACCGCTTGTAGGTGGACGTCGGGAGTTGCTCGGAGGTGTAGCACCTATCACTTCTCGTCATCACGCGTGACGAAAGTGGTTGTATGATGGGGGGTCGAGAGGGATACTGTCCCCACTGGGTCACGTACCACACGACCGCATTGGCAGTTCCCCCCGCCAGAGCCACGCGAAGGAGTACATCCGTGGATAACTGAGCGAATGTCCTCCGCGAAACCACTTGCTTTAGAATTCCAGCTGGGTGGTGGTCGCCACCGAGTACCCCAACGGGACGCCGTGCTTTTGGCGATACAATGTGAGGTGGTACTTCGAAACTTGGGGACATAATCGAGGTCGTCAGGGTTTCTTGCTAATTGGCGGGAAATCGGGAATGATGGCAGACTTGAATTCGCCTCAGTCCAGTGGAGGTGCCCTCCTCAAGGCGGAGGCATGTAAGTGCCGATTCGAGTCGCTCAACCTCGTCCGAGTTGACAAGGGGATGCGATAAAGGCATGTGCTTTGGGCGGAACGACCAGACAGGCCAAGCCAAAAGTACTAGTAAGACATGGTCGAAGACTTGGCGTCACGCCGGGAGTTAGTGAATAGAGGATTTATTTGCGGCATTCTGAGCGGGGAGTACGAGCACTAAGGAGTAAGCAAGGATTCTACTAGCGATCGGCCGGTCGCAGCTCATGCCATCCGAATCCTCCGGCCGTGCGACTACCGCGAATACCATTATCCACCAAATGTGCTCGTTTGGATGAGGCTCGTTGGCGTGGCAAACTTGTCATTCATTTCTATTAGGGTTTGGGACCTTCTTCGTATCCTTCATGCCCCACGTCTCTCTCGCAACTACCTCGAGTTTCGACTATGGAGGCCGAGTCCTCACGACCTAAGGGGCGGAAGGATACCATCTTGGCGCTGAATGCAGCCACCGAGGACGTGAATCTCGCAGAGAAGACTTCGAGTATCACCCCAGCCAAGGTTGTTTTTGGCTCCGTTGGCACTTTTCTTACGTTGATCAGGGTACGCCTCCTGTTCTTCTCTAACGGTCCGCTCCAGGTTCACATCTAGCTAGGAGTCGACGGCTAATGAACCAGATCACGTCGACCTGGGATTGTTTTGTGCCGACATCTGTCGAGCTCTCGACCGGGGGACGAATGGAAAAAAGCTGGACGAATTCAGTCAGTCCGCGTAGGATGCGATAAATTTATCGACGTCGTGAGTTGGGCCAGCGGCATGGGTTTCTGGCCGTCCACTAAAATTTTGTCGGTCGTGGGACTGTGGCAGATATTCAGAGGAAGTTGGTCAAGTGGGGTGAACGGAATTCGGTCTCTTGACGTTTTCACTCGAAGAACGATAAAGAGGTGATCGCCACCTGGAGGGTGGACCTTGATAAGAATTTTCAGGTCTTCAACGTAGGTTTTCAACTTTCGCTTGAGTGACGGCCGTTGCTGACTTTCCGCTTTCAGAAGGAACTTATGATAAACACAAATCCAACCGTTCCCGTCGTTCGCCGTGCTGTCACGAACACCCGCACCATCGTTTCAGCTATCCAAAATGATGTTGAGAACGCCCACATTGTTTCCGACAGTCGTCGTAACTCGTTGAAAAGCTCTGAGGATATGCGTAGTTAAGATCAGAGGGTAAGTACCATTCGCACTTTACCTATCACTGAATAGCTACTCACCACTGTTTGGACTCACGCCAGGTCAGTAGTCTCGACCATAGGGGAACCTGATATTTGCATCCAGCGCACCTGGAGAATCACAGCCTCTGCCGCCAAGAAGCACCCATGGGACGGTTTCCGACATTAGTAACCCACACCTTAAAGCTCGAGAGAGAGCGGGGGAATTACCGTAGGGTCGCTAACATATTAAGGGCCCTATCCGACTCGCATCTGCAAACGGTCCTTCCAAAGGAAGGGATACGGCTGGGAAAAAAAGCTTTGGAGATTTACGAATGGCTTGGTGACAGGGTGCAACAGACAGAGTCTTTGATCAAACTCGCTTTCTTGTTGTGCGCAGACAAGCGGCTCGATGCTACAGAATCCGCCGTACTCCTCGCGACCCGCCTCCTCCCGGAACAAGGCAAACAATTCCGGGTGTGCAAAGGTCACCGTGCTCTCGACATCTTTGAGAGGCTTGGAGCTGCGGAGGATGCGGAGGGCTGCAGAATAATCCTCCACCGGATCGAGGGAGAATGAATAGCCCAGTCGCCTGGCTTCAACCGTGAGTCCCTGTAAATGTTGCTGTTCTCTGCGCACACTGACCCCGAGTTCTAAGCTTAGGGAATCAAACGATGGCATTGATAGTTGGGCCGAGCCCCTAAAATTTATTGTTCCAAAGTCGCCGAACCCTCTTCCCTTCGTCCCTTTTGCTTGTTAATATCCCCGCTTTTTTCCTCTTTTCTTCTTTATCTACCTCCCCCGCTCACAGACACCGTTTCATTTTTGTCGCCATTCTTCGTCAGCAATCTGCTTCCCGTGCTATGTCTCTTCGTCTGGCTATATTTGTTATGCGTATATTTATCCCGAAAACTGTCTGAGATTATCCCATGGCTTGATTTGGAGGCGCTACGATTGCCGCAAAATAGCTTACCTTGACGAGGAAAATATACTAGTCTGTTTGCCAAGTAATGCTAGATCCGGGAATTGGTCGTCGTCCAACGGGATCCCTCCACACCACCCTCGAGCGGCGGACATTCATCAAAGCTGCTGCTGCCCGATGATGTGATGACGCCTCCGATAGTGACCCGAGATTTCCTGGTGGCAATAAGGCATAAGGAGATGGTTTCAGCCAACTAACACGAATTGGAGCATGATCACGAGTGTGAAAGTTGTACATATTACAATCCTATGGATAATCACACGCCCAGTCCATGAACGGGGAAAGAGCTAGAGAATGTCCCAGCGACGCGTCCGTTTTCCCATCCACCTCCTCAACCGCGACCACGTCCTCCCACATCGTTGGGTCATACCCAACCAGTTGATACAACCTCCTCAACTGGCAAGCCTGAGCGAGATACAGACAGGTATGATACCCGGATGTGACATTTGGTTCCAGCTTCAGAACTGGTAGTTCAAAAAAGTCTTTCATTTGGGATTTCCCGTGGTGTTTGACGAGCAACAACGCGATGTAACTGGATTCCATGGTTCTGTCGGTGATATGTCGCTTCAAGGCGATCAGACGTTCCATTCCACGGGTTTGACAGAACCGGAGAGTATCGCGCCCAATCAACTGCCAACCGTCGCAGTCCACCGGGTTGACAACACCGATCGTCCAGGCCCACATGATTACAACTTCAGTGGTGTTTGGACACTGAATTTCTTCGAGGTGTCTAATGGCCATGACAATACCCGTGGCAGAAAAAAGACACTCCGGGAGTGGGTGGTCTGCCATGCATCTGAGAGCAGTCCTCTTGCCGTCCCAAGTAGATACGATCTCTTCGAAGGAGGTGAAATTCGAGCACCGGAGGTGGTTGCGCCATAGATCCGATGACGCAAACCCGATCAGGACAGTCGTGACCATAATGGGATCGCAATAGGGTAGATGCATGGGTTCGCCATCCTGGAGAGGGAAATCTGGGGAATGGAATGGATCACCGACTGCCCGAACAAGTTTATTGAGATCCTCGCTTGGAACGTTCTCCATCTGTGAAGTAAACCAGCCGAACATGAATCTGTAGAAGACCTGCGGGGCTAGACGACGTGATTGTAGAGGGTGGGTTGGCAGGAGTGATGATACGAGGATGGGGAGAATCATTGTACCGAAATCGGCAGATGCTTTGCTGGTTGCCATAATACGAAGGGCTACGAGGGTCTGCCTGCTTTGTTTGTCCAACTTCTCGCTCAACGACAGGATTCCCAACAAGGAAGGGATCCAAGCAGGTTGCATGGTAATGAAGGACACCAGGTGCTTGCGGAAGAAATGTTTCCCTAGTGATTCCACTATTTCACTGGCCACCTGTTCGCGCCACTCCTCTTCATATCTAGAGTTGAGAATTTCTGTGATCCACCGAAAACCCAATTCTCCACTTTCCATGGCTCGAAATGGGTCAAGATGCGGACAAAATCGAAGCAAGGACAAAACTGTCAACCTTCCCCTCCGTGATGAGCGGCTGCAACTGTTGATGGAAAAGGTGTATCGCCGTCTTCAGTGTGTTACTATTGTTCAATGAGTGGAGTTTATGGAAAGAACGGGAAGGTCACACACTTGTTGTTGGGAGTATACAAATCGCAAATATCAATCTGTAGCCCCAGGGAGATCGCCAAGATGAGGAAAAGGTTTGTTTTGAGGGTGTTGGTCATTTTGTCACCGTCCGCGGCCAAGGTTCGGCACACCAACTCCACCCCGTCTGCATCGAGAACTCCAGTTGGTCCTCGAATACACCTCCACCGCCAAATTGTCTGGAGGATTACCCTGCTCAACCAGAGGCCTTGAGTGGTGGATAGACGATCGGGTACGCTTGAGAAAAATTCCCAGTCCATCAATCGTCCATTCTGATTAGGGACACTCGCAACAAGTTTGAGGACCACCACGACTAGCGGGAACATTGGTTCAGATGGGAACCCCCATCGAGCACGAGAAACGATACGTCCACAGAGCTCCCTAAGGCCCTCGTTCTCGGGTTCCAGGCTCAGTCGGGTACTCAGAACCGATGCTAGTGCCATCCCTACAGAACTCGCATGTTCTGATTTGCCGGTTATCACCCGCCCATCCAACAGACAATCGAAGAACAGGTCCGCGAGAACATGGGGCGACAGGGATCCCACGATCTCCGGGTACCAGATCGTGTCCGCGGCAAACCGGACGGTGGAGAATATCACGTCTATATCCGTGGTGGAATCGAGAATCCAAGAGGTACAGCGGGCGTCTGCCTTGCGCGCCTCCCAATCGACGGAAATGTCCTCGAAGACCCGGGTAGGTGACGTTACGACGATAGCAAGCGATACATGCTCTGCTCCCTCTTCTATAACAGGAACACAACGAAAGCTCCTCAGGGCGCTCCGAACTCCAGGACGAAGACGTCTTAGAATCCATCCAGGGTTTTTGATGGAAGGAAAGGATGTGACGAGCGATCGCAGCGAACGAACGAACGCGACATCACTATGTGCCAGATATCTGGTGACGGTTCGGATGAGGGTGGAAGGAGGTGTTTGGTAGGGGCAGTTGTAGTAGAGTGTTGCTGCGAGTGTGAAGAAGACATATGATGTGACTCCGAAGAGTGTTATGGCAACAACGACCCCAGCGACAGTACGGCTAATCGTCCAGAGGTACCGCGATAGTGCACAGGCGAGCAACAGCAGGGCGAGCTGAAGCATCACCGGGAGGCTCTCAATAGCGATGTGGAAGTGCCACTTATCGAATCCATCCAGTTTCCGCTGTCTGTCCCGACTCTTGTCGGCGGCAGAACCTCCACGGTTCCGGAGATATCGATTGACCCATTGTTTGCCGAGCATCGCAATAAACGCGGCGAAGAGTGAGATTGCAAGGCTGGCGTAGAGCAATGACTGAACGGTGACAATTTCGGGAGGAGGGCCGGACCAGGTGATGGGGTTGGGGTTTACGTCGGGGAAGAGGGAACTGTTCACGGCGTGAATCAAAATTTGCATATAGGCGGCGGTCATCTCGTTCGGATCCGGCTGGAGCTTTGACTGAACATCGATAATGAACGCCGAACTGACTGCAGAGAAGAGACCAGCCTGTGGGCCATTTGGATTTAGCAATCGGTGTGGGGTACGGAAGCATGAGGGCTCACGAAGATAAGGGACGTGTTCAGGTCCTCGTCGTACTTTTTCGCGTGATCTCGGTCAAACTCTTCGGATTCTCTGCGGTACACGGCGAAGAAGTCGGTTCGGGAATCGTTGGTCCTGAGCGGTTCAAAGAACTCCTTGAGGGCGGAATGGAGGCTGGTGGGTTGGAGTGTCAGCTATTCAGCAACTACCGCAGTAAAGTGGGTTTGGCGCACCACTTCGGATCGATTTGAACGACTGCCGGCTCCTGCTGCTGGGTTTTCGTCCCCTCGGGCAAGAGCGAGTCCATCTGTAGTGATCGTGGCGAGGTGGAAAGCGATCAACCCATGGAATTCTGAACAAGCTTTGCCCTGGCGCCAACGCATACTTACAGACATACTTAGACGTACTTAAAAGGCTATGACAACGGATACATATATCTATATATATATACGACCAACGGTTCAAACACACCCTCCCCTCCCCAATTCGACCTTACCAGCACACTGTTCCGCACACTTCCACTTCCAGTCGACAACCCAGTCTACAACCCTCCTCCCCATCTCCCTCACTTCCTCCTGTCTCTTCCCCGTCTCCCCCTCCAGCCGTTTCAGCCGTTTGGCGTCACCCCCACTGTTCCAAGCCCTTTCGATTGCTGCGGCCCAGTTACCTCCTTCGTAGTCTTCCCGAGACAGCTCTACACCAACCCCATCCCGTTCAAGGAGGAGGCGCAACCCGTGTTCCTCTATGAACAGTGGTCGGGAGACATAAACGAAGGGCGTCTGAGAGTCGAGGGCTTCAGAGACGCTTCCGTATCCCTATCAGGCGGTTGTGAATCATCAGAAGTGCAAATGTGATTGGGAGACTAACCAGTTTCCCAAGGAGCACGTCGGCCACTGCAGTCAGGTCTGGCATGTACACGTCCTTCGGGGCGATGTAAAACCCCTCAGGGAGGTTTCCGGCATCCTCGCCCTGTTCTTTCGACGCACCGCATACCACAGCAATCCAGCCATCGGGCAGAAGCCTCGGTATTTCCATCGCTTCGGTACCCGTATGAAACCCATCCGAAGACTCGTTGTCAGTATAGGTATGCGAGTGAGAAAGGTGTTCAACCACGTTTTGGTTGTTCTCCGGGAAGACAGCTGATACAGGGGACGGCGGGGTAGTAATTACCGTAGGGAGTGGTGGGGAAAAAAGTAACGGCCCAGTTGCTTTGAAGTCCGGGATATGAGATGCGGTGGGGCTGGTGAACTCAGATTTCCTCGCCGCGCTTGGAGCGCCAGGTAACCAGAGATGGTGATCCGTAGCGATCCTCTGCGATCTGCTGCGTCTTAGGGGGACCGAAGCTTTGCGAGATTTGGGATGAACTGTGGTGTTCCTACGGGTGGGACTATTGGTGAAGTCGCCGAGCACCGTCAAACTTGGGGACCCTATGACGGTAGAGTCCTTTGGTATTAACTCCTCGGGTTTGGTGGCGAGACCATTTAATTTGTGTTTCCCTTTGGCCTTGCGGGATGGCGGAGGCACGCCTTTAGCAAGCAAGGCGTCCACGATCGTGAGGTCTGTGGTGGATATGCGCGGACGGATTGGACCAGAGTCAGGTGCGACTCGTTTATTGCGGTCCCTACAGCGGTGAGGATAACACGGTGTGCCTGGCCTAGTCGGAACCGGGGTGGAGGAATGACTCCGTGGGGCGTGGAAGATCTGACCGCCGAATGAGACGATTAGTATCCTGGTCCGATCCGGATCGTGGGCGGACTCTGGGATACCGATGGACGATAAGAACTTGGATCGACCGTCTGGGGTATATACGCTAGGATTAGGAGGGCGAACAAGCAGAGGAGATTGTATGATAGACCGGGGTGGTGTTGGTATTCTCGCCTGGTCCTGGGAAGTGAGGGGGAACGGTATCGAGGGGTGCAAGGGATGAGAAGATGGGTCTTGAAAAAGGTGATCCACAACGTCTGGGATGAATGATTGAGTGGAAACGTCCACCCAGTCTGGAGAGGGCAATGGTGGGTGCGTCGTGAAGGAGGGTATAGGGATTGCTCCGGGGAGTCTCAGCAGTAGATCGGCACAACGGAATCCGGCATGAACCTGTTCAACCAGCGGCGATACTTCCCCGAGAGGGATAGGTCTGTCTATTGGGAAGAGTGTGGTAGCATTAGAAGTGTTCAATAGGTCGGGATGGAGGAGAGAAGGGGTGATGTCCAAAATCATGGTGGACATGTAGCTGTACACGGAGTCGAATGTGAAATTTGTGACAAGGACCGATGGGATCTGGGCCGCCTTGGCTGCCAGACTGCAATTCAAAGAAGTTTCTGTCACCGGTGTGGTGAATTATTGAGAGAGGGGAGACGTACCACCCGAGGAATGCCGAATCTGAAAGGGCGCAATCGATATTGTTGGATTTCAACCACTCGACCTCGGCAGCGACCTTGCGATCTTTCGTCTCGAGAAAAGTGGATAGTACATCGATGCTCTTCTTGCGGTCAACCCGATAGCTACGTCGGTGTCCTCAGATTTATGAGAGAATTCGTTGCAGCGGGAAGACTCACGCTAGTGGTTGAACGATTACAGGGTCGATCTCGGCGTACCGATATATCGCACCGGCTTTCAAGGATTGTGAAAAAATGTGCTTCGGTGCCGACGAGACGATGTAGATGGCCGGGGCTGGGTCGAGGGACAACAGAGCAGATGCGAAGGCAGAAACCCTCGTTGCGTGGCCGTAACCTGAGATAGCCCCTGATGAGATATCGTCGCAGGAGTGAGGAAGGTATCGGACTGACCATGTCCAGAGCAGTAGTAGGCCAACCTGAGATGCATGACTGGATGAGAGGGAGAGGTTTGTTGGGAAGGGGTTAAATAATAACCTGTCACTCAGACAACGGGGCCATCGGCTGCACGATCGCGATCGGGGAAACCCCGAGAGAAATTCACAGAGCTGGGAGTTGCGCTTGGCGGAACCCTGGGTTGCACGTTCAAGGTGATATAGGAGGGCCTTCTAATCGAGATGAGAATAACGTGTTCGTAACGTGTAAAAGTGTCATAACGATAGAACCCTCGGACTTCATATGCGAACCCTGGGCCTTGCCTTACTCAATGTTTTTAAGCCCGGCTCAGTTGGTTCATTGCCTTCTGATGTCCTATCGGCGGACAGCGTTTCCTTAACACGAGGCTTGGCCGCCCCAGTAAGGTCATGCCTTCCGGGGATTTGGCTGACCACCATATGCCACTCCTTTAACATAGGGGCTCTGACGAGGTAACTCCTTGTGGCTTTGATCACTCTCGCGGTTTGGAGGAGATCCAAGGCGCCCAGGCAGCCGAATATCTGTTCCAGACAAGTTACATTCAAGAGGTGGTCACCAGTTCACCTGAGAAGCACATACCTCGTTGCGCAGTTCAACCCGCAGTCCGGTCAATCAAGTTACACCGTTAAATTCTCGTTACCCATCTTGACATCTTCGCTTCGGTTTTGGGACGGTGTTCGTGACGCGCTTCTGCCCCTTCGGCATGGTTGGAGTCTGAGTCTCAGGCCGTCGACGCGTTCAATGTTGTCCGATATCGGGAATGGAAAATGAGTCCACGTGATAGCGCTAACGGTGATTAGGGTTGGACTCGGAGGCAGTCCGCTGCCAACCTGCCAAACGAATTTTGATTTCAGACTCTCGCAGTATGTTCAGTCTTCATTTCCTCAAAACTCGTGTATTCTCGCTCGGGGTTTCTTTCGACACCTTCTGGTGAGCGCGTGGTATGCTCCATTGTGATGTCGCGGGGCAGCTGCGGTTGTGCGTGTTCAAACTGCCGTCGTGAGGTGATCATCCAGACATCTAAACCATCGGAAACTCCACCCACCATACACTTATGGCAGTGCAATGCATGATAAAGCATGGAACGAGTGCCCACGAGCTGAGAGGAGATTCGCGCTCGGTTTGTATCCTAGGGTCCGGATTTCACCGACGATGTTATATACGGTCCAGAAGTGCCTCCACACAGCTTCTCTGTGGACGCCGGGTATGATATCAGGGTCGCTGAGGCAGGGGGCGGTGACTCTGGGAGACCCAATTAGTCAGAAACCGCAGATCCAATACTGTACACAATACAGTAGATCATCGAGAATCCAACGTAGTAGCATAGTGCACACTCACCAAAAAGCATCAAAAGAAACCCTAGGTGAACAAAGAAAAGTCGATGAAACGAAGAACGAACATGCGAGGATGGCGAGAGTTCGAAACCCGACTCATTTCGGGATAAACCTCCCGACGACGCCGTTTCAGAACCACAGGAATCGAGCACGTCCGTTGGGTTTTGGGTATTATTTATCCATTGGTGAGATTTTGACCGAAAAGTCGTGATACCCGAGAGTGACAGCGTGCCCATTCCTCCTGCTTGTCAGGAGTTATCTCGCTGAGCAGGGCAGGTCTGGGTCGATCGAGGGTGACCGGAGCAGGAACAAGGTCTGGCCAGATGGAATCGAACTCCTTGGATAGTGGCGTATGAACGAACACGGGAGTAGATGAGCCAGACGAGCCAAATATGCTTATTCCTACCTTGGTCGAATCCCACCCAGTTTACTGATCGATGGACTACGATTTGGAATTCCAGCCACGGCAGATAACGCGGATCAACATTTCTTCACCCCCCTCCCTCATCCTCCCACCACTGCCGCTGCGACAATGTCCCAGCCGGCTAAAAAGAAACTGTCAGAGGAGACTTCCCCACTTCCTGCACAGCCAACCGAACCTCCAGAACTTGGCCCGCATGTCACACGGGCCACGATCGCCCCGGGCTCTCCTCGCGGGTCGGGAACAGTGACTCCATCGATAGGTTCGGCCATATCCACAAGAGAGAGAATCTTGGCCGCACACTTGGACATCACACCTTCGTTGCGGAAGGCGATCCACTCCGTCGTGAAGGCCCGCAACGGTAGCGTGCTCTCTCGAGGTTCCATCCTCAAAACAGACCACTATCCCTCGGGTGAGTGTTCAAAACTTTTTAGGGGACAGGAAAGCCGAAGGGGATTTATCGGACAATCATCGACGCTCCGCGATCAAAGATAATCCAACTATACGATTTTCTATTTGCGAGGCTATCGTGGAATCTTCCGTTGACCGTTGCTACCTCATCTATAGGAAGGGCACTCGATCTCGACTTGAATGTGCACGGAGCACCCAACTTTAGAAGCCCTCGACAGGGTAATCTAAACGTCTTCGGTGCTGCCCAGCCCCGAACCCAGGGGTTGCGTGCGATTCTGTCAATCCTCAGAGCACGCCCAAATACCCCGAACCCGACGAAGTGTATTTGGTTTTGTACTCGAGAAGAACCAGTTGGTACTGTACTCCGTTTTCAACGCCTCGAAAGATTGCTGACTACCCCATAAGTATATATTTCCGGACGCCCGTTCGTTTTGCGGGATGTCACCGAGCCACGACGCGCTTTGAAATTGTCTGACCGAGCGGAGAACTTGGAGGCAATTGAACAACGCCTGACTGCAGACATTCTTGCCGAATCTGCCAAGTATGTGACACAGAACGCTGTCTCATTTGATCGTACCTCAGTTTTGTAGATATGGTGGTTTGTTGCTGACACATAATGAAGTCGCTGTTGACAACGGCGACGGTACGATTCTCCCTACCTGGACGGCCGTTGACTCCAACAACGTCAAGACACCTCGGGAGCTGTTCGATGCGATGCGCAAAAGCGGTTGGAATGTCGAGGTAATTATTAATACACACCTTGCGACCTACATATTGACCCCCGATAGTATCACCGGCAAGTCATCACAACATTTGATTGAATCGGTAGACTGAACGCTGCCCAGTATACCCATCTCCCCCGATCGACCCATAGAAGATAACTATCTAGATGCATACCTACGTGTGATCAAGGATACCGACCCTTTGAGAACAGCGTTGATATTCAACTGTGGTATGGGTGCCGTCCGAACTACCTTTGCAATGGTGGCTACGTCCCTTGTCCGAAGGAGGCAACTTATGATTCGAGGGATGGAGGATCCTTATGCTCAAAAAATCCCCTCGCTATCAAGAAGCACGAGTACTCCTGTTGGGGCTGGGGTGAGTCCACCTCGTACTATGTCTCGAAGTGTAGTGACAAATTTTGTCCTATTGCATAGACTTCGACGCCGGTTCGTATCGTTTCCTGAACGCCCCAGCAGTCTCACCTAACCATCCGTTCGCAGCCCTCCGGGAACAAAATCATCATGGCATTAGAACAGGCGAGCGCACAGCAGGACCTGAACAAATCGCTCCTTCGTATTGCCTACATCATGCAAGGAAGTAAGACATTGTGGGACATTGGCCCTGGTAATCGACTGACCGCTCATTCACAGTCTTGGAGAACCCGAAGAACAACTCTGCGATAGAAATGCTTCTCACTCAACCTGGTCTCCTGGATAATCTGCGAAAGGGCTACCTCGGAAACTACAGCCCGATTCTCAGTCTGTTGGGATGTCTCGACGAGGGATTCGAGGCTAAGAGATTGGCGGACAGAGCCATTGACGCCTGTTAGCCCGCTCTCTTTCTCGGTTTTCCGGGAGTGCTCACTATGCGGGGACAGGTGACGATGTGGTCAACCTGAGGGAAGAGATCTTCAAGAACCGGCTAAAGTATTCAGTGACCTCCGTGGTCAGCGAGACCTCAAGGGAGGAATTCCTTGACGACGCTATCAAGGGATTGGAGCGATAGTGAGAAACACTTATCGACTCTACTCAGGTCAGGCTAACTCCGCTGGATAGCTTCTTTATCATTGCTTTTGCCAGCTACGTTGGGTCGCAGAAGGACTTCAGCCAAACATTCTTTGAATGGCTCCAGGTGTGTTCCTCAAACTTTGGGACGACACCGAGTGATTGATAACAAACATGTGAAAGAGCCGAACGGAGATTTGGAAGTAGGTGGATGACGTCGACGCTTACCTTTGGCTGAATTCTTTTTTTTTTCGATCAGTCAAATCAAGTTCCTGAGAACAACGCACGGATCACGTCTTAACGTCTTTGCACCAATTAACGATCTCTCGTCGTTATCAAAGGGCGGTATCGAGCGCAGAGGTTTCGATGGCCTCAAGAAAGGCGTGACTCTCGCAGGTGGTCAGATACTAGGTGACGAGTACTCTGACCACGTCGTCAGGGTGACTGGTCTTTCGTGATTTCCATTTTTTCGTGGAGTGCTCACCTAGATGCGCAGAACCGCAGTGGTATCATTCTCAGAGAAGGGTATGTGATCTTTGACACCTTGCATAGCCTGGGAACTTAGCCGTATTCAGGACCCTCCTTAAGTCCGACCAGTGGAGAACGGAGTCCAAGCACCTCGAGCACGAAATTCGCGGGGCAATCAACTTCCGAAATGTCCCGGGGACGAAAATCTACGCTCTCGGTCAGCCCACCTTGGAGGCCATGGACCAGGTGCTACAACAGATCAGAACGGAACACTCGACGGCGAGCCGCATTGTATGGATTGGGTTGCGAGAGGAACCTGTGGTTTACGTGAACTCGGAGCCCTATTGTCTGAGGCGAGAAAAGTTTTCATTACGGAACATGAAAGGTGAAGTACTGTGATGGAAGACTGTGTTTGGCTGATGATCGTCCGTAGATTACGGTGGCATTTCCGCTTCCAGGTTGGAAGTGCTAGAAGAACGCCTTAAGGACGACGTTATCGCGGAACTGAATGCCTTCGGTGGCAGGTCAGCGCATCCATTCATTCACCACCCCTAATCTCATTGAGTAATAGATTATTGCTCCACACCGAGACCCAGGACGGTTCCGTTGTGCCTATTTGGGAAGATGCCCGCCCAGAAAACATCTCGGTCATGAAAGAAACGATGGGTTCGAGGAAGCAGCTCGCTGAAGGAGCTGAACTTGTCTATGCTCGCATCCCAATCACTGCAGAGAAGGTACCTGACTTTAGCGATTTGAGCGAACTCATGGATGTCGTTATCCGAACACACGCTTCTGACACTCCGATCGTACTCAATTGCCAACTCGGACGTGGACGGAGTACTCTGACCTCGGTAAGCTTGGCAAACCCACTCCCGCTCTGATGGGGTGTTCAGGATCGAACGTTGCTCGCATAGATCATCCTCGTTTTGATAAAGAACTGGCTGGATATTAGCAGGATGTCTTCCATCCCTCAGGGCCCGGCGATGGCCAGGTCATGGACGATGCCGTCCCTCCCTTCCATGGAGGGTTCTTTCACTTCTGATGCCGACCCGCCCCCCCGGCCATCTTATCAAGTCATCAATAGTGCGTCTCCGGTTACTAACCGTACATGGGATTGAAATACTAAACGTGTTCCCTAGACGTCCTTCGGGTGGTCCGGAAGGGTCCAGCGATTAAGAACGAGGTGGACGATGCGATCGACCTTTGTGCGGAAGTATTCAATCTGCGAGACTCCATTGAAGAATCTCGTGCCCGATGTGAACAGACTTTGGATGAGCGGCAGAAGAAAACATTCGCCACCAAGGGTGCGCACCAACGATGGTTTTGGTGTCACAGGATGACTGAGATCACCCTCAGCTCTGCAGAACCTAAGGCGGTACTTCGAGCTCATCGTCTTCCAAGCATACCTACGCTCCATTGAGCCTGACACCATGCAGTCGTACGAATCATTCGAGAGCTTCGTTAAGAAGCGACCAGGTACGGCTACCGTTCCACTCACAAATACTTTCCTACACTCACGATCGGGTCCATAAAATATTAGTCCTCAAGACCTTTGAGAATGAACTGGGAACCGATGGCCTGAACGCCTTGAAACTCCTGGAGCGGGCTCGGGTGACGGAAGGGGAAGCCATGCCAGACGAAGTGACCCAAGTGGTCACCAATCGTAACGGTGCTATCCTGTCCGCGTCGACCATCCTGAAGAGCGATTTCTTCTCGAACTTACAGAAGATGTCACTCCTCGAGTACGTTCATGCCAACCAACGCTCCTCACGGATATTTAACCCACGACATCACCAGGCGTATAGAGGGGTCTCCTAATTTCCGAAGAATTCCTCTGGCTCTTCGCATCGTTAGGAGTACTTCGGCTCTCGACACAGACGCGGTTGATTTCAGCTTGAATGATGGCGAGACAAGAGCCGTGTGCGGAAGGTGAGTTGATTAATGAATTCCTAATCATGCGACACTCTAACCGAGTACAGCGGTATGCCGACGTCACAAGGGCAAGTAGACCATTGTAATCTCTGCGTACAGAAATTGCGTTCTGATTGACAGCCAAGACTACGACGGGCGCTCCAGAGGATGGACGCGCATCCAGAAGGAAAGAACACAATCTTCTGGACCTCGTTACGAGAGGTGAGAATTGTTCGGGCTACCGAAAGGAGGGGGATTCAATGATCGCATCTGTCAGGAGCCTGTTTTGTACATCGCAGGGCGGCCACACGTCCTACGACTTGTGGACAAGCCACTAGAGAATGTAGAGTAAGTGGTCCGCCGGCTCGGATACCAGTGCCTAATCGGCACCTTGATACAGGGCGACCGGGGTAACAACCGCTGTTGTCGAAACGATGGAAGAGAACTTCAGGACAGATGTACTAAAAGAGGTCCGAGCAGGAGATGGTCGTATCCTCCTCCACGATGAGGTGGAGGACAGGCCGGGCGTCTTTAGTATTGTGCCGATCTGGGAGCACGTCGAGGAGAGCGACATCATGACCCCTCGGCAGGTGTTCGAAAACGCAGTCAGCGAGGGGTACAAGGTGAGCACATGGCTAAGTTTCCCCGGAAACCGTCGCCGTGATTGACCGTTCTATTTATAGGTCAACTACGGCAGGGTGGCAATTGTACGTCGATCGGTTTCTTGGCAGACGAAGCGCGGCTAATCAAAGGTTCAGACGGATGAACGGGCACCGTTGCCTGGAGTGTTCACACAGCTCCTGCATCGTGTGCGGAGTGGACTGGAGTCCAATGCGGATTTCGTGTTCAATTGTCAGATGGGTCGTGGGCGGACCACGACTGGAATGATCACCGCTTGTCTGATCGCTACAACGGATGGTTGGTCTGGCCGGGAAGGGCAAGCCGACCCACCGGTCGAGGATGCGCAGGAAGAGTTCTACGATTCACTTGACGGCCCGTCGGAAGAGGAGGCATACATGCAAGGCAAGTGCTTCCGCGTGTGCTGCTCTGATGGTAACGGGACTAACAGATTTTTCGTGTGCGCAGGCGAATACAAACTCATCCTCCTACTTGTGGGGGTGCTCTCGCATGGGAAGGTCGCGAAGAAATTGGCCGACCGGGCCATTGATCTGATGGAGGACGTCCAAAACCTCCGAAAGGCCATTTACCCGTGCGTAAACCAAGTCTACATCCTGACCTTGATCTGATCATGAATTGTACGGGTTGAAGGTACAAACTGAAGGTCGAGACCAGCGAAAAAGGGAGCACGAAACAGCGGAAACTGATGAGCATGGGAGTGAACTACCTGTGCGTCCGGAATCCCCATTCGTTTCAGACGAAACTGATGATTGTCTGATGGGGCTAGGTACCGGTACGGGATGTTGATTGTGTTTGCCAACTACCTGATCGAGATGAGAGAGAGCGCAAACTGTGAGGACGTGACGTTCGAGAAGTGGATGGAGGAGCACCGGGAGATAGCCAAGTTGCTGCAGAGACGGTCGTTGGATTAGATGACCGCAGTCTACAGTTCGAGAGATACGTAAGAAATAAACTCTGCTGCGAAATTCCCGACCGAGACTACGCGGCAACGGGATCGGACACCCTGAGGTTTGCCGGTTACACAGCAACAGTGCACTTCTTCCTCTTCATATTTGGCCTCCACCAGCCAACTCTGGGGAACCGACACACGCACCCATTATACGCAGACAGCTCCACGACGACGTGAGCGCAAGGCATCTCCGGTCGTCAGAGCTCCCGTCTTAACCTTATACCAATGCCGTTTTCACTTCCAACATCTATCGCTCCTGGACGATGGATCGTTTTCCTCATCTGCCTCTCGCTCACCGTCATGTTATTGGCGTCTCCGTCGAAACCCGGGGTAGAACCTCTCGCCCATCACGATGCTCAGCTCGTTCCTCGCCAGGGCCCTGTCTCGTCGTTAATACAGTCGTCGCCCGAGGTCTCGCCAACCCCAACGAGCACGTCGACATCACAAGAAAGTAGCCCCTCACAACCATCTAACCCTCCAACCGAAAACACCAGCACCACCTCGACGACCACGGAAACTTCCACCACCCCGAGGCAGGAAACCTCGACCACGCCTCCGCCTCAGACCCAGGCGACACCACCACCCGCACAACTCAGCAGCATCCAGAGCATTGGATCGGATGGTGCACCGACAGTCATCGTTGTGACCGTTCTGGCCACCAGCACCAGTACTTCTTCAACCCCCACTCCGACCGCGGACGGGCAGTCCTCTGATTCAGGAAGTTCCGGGCTTGGCACGGGGTCTATCATTGGGCTGTCTGTTGCAGGCGGTATCGCGTTGCTGGGAATTGTGGCATTCTTCATCTGGAAATTCACCCGGAAGCGTCGGTCGGCTACCTACGATGATGGTGAGCAACGCCGGTGACGTTGTGATTTGTCTTGTTGACACTGCCTCTCTCAGGCGAGATCAAGTGGCCAGACCTCAACAGCGAAAGTCACGCTCCTGCACGGGACGACCCCGCTGTCCCTCCGAGCTTATCTGACGGTGCCTCGATTCGCGACCAAGGCTTCCGAGGCGCATACAGTGATGGTGGATTAGCCGCTTCGCAGTCTCAAGTTGATCTTCACGCTGCTGACCCGTACTCAGTCCCACCACTTCCCCACCTAAATCCAAATCAGCCATACCGTGATGACCCAGGCACTGGTCCGTACCTTGACAACTTCAGCGTCCCTGCTTTCCATGAGAGCCGCCCGAGCTCGCCAAGCATCAGGGGAGAAGCAATTCCGATGAATCAGATCAACCGTTCGAGGAGTCCTGGACCTCAAGGCGCATTGTACACCGGGTATGGAGGAAGGCAGTCACCTGGACCCCAAGATGCTTACGGTGGTGGAATTGGTCGTCAGCCCCCCGGACCACAGGACGCCTACGGTGGTGGAATTGGTCGTCAGTCCCCCGGACTACAGGACGCCTATGGTGGTGGAATCGGTCGCCAGTCCCCCGGACCACAGGACGCCTACACTGGAGGCTATGGCCGACGGTCACCTGGGCCCAATGATGCTTATGGACCTCGGTGACCGGTGAAGATGGAGGTGTTGGCAAACAGGCGAGTTGTAGAGAACAACAGCGCAATGAAACGAATATCGTCAAAGTAATAGCCGACAGACGAGTACAGTCTCTTGGTCTCTTGTATATGACTTTTCGCTCGTTGCTTCCTCACCTGTATACTTCACTCTGTATGCCTCCTTGTCCCTTTCGAAGCCGGACCACAGTTTACGATCGTAATTCCCCATTTCCCTGATAGCGTATGACCACTTTCCCTCTCTCACCATATCGTCGCATCGACTTGAGCGTCTCGATGTCCTGTTGACTCGTGGACATTGTTTTTTTGCACACAACCCACTTTCATAAATATCAGTGTCTATTGTGCATTATCATGCGTTCCGTTCCGGCACCGATCGGCCAGCTCCCAACAGATCTAGATGGCTGGGAGATCTGTAGTGCGGCACGAGCGGGTAACAAAGATGACCCTGGAACCGTCGGTACGATACGGACGCGACGCGTTAGAGTGATTCCGCAGGCCGCAGCGACAAACAGGAACAGAGCATAGCGAGTCTTCCTCGCAACGGTCAGGCCGCACAGGCACCGGGTGGAACGATCCGGATGTAAGTATTGGATAAAGACCTCGGAGGATTGAAGTGAAAAAGATGTCGAACATTGGATGTTGAATTCTGATTACAATCTCGGACTGTGTTGGTGGGGAAAGGAGCTACCGAGACACCCGACTCGAGGCGCAAAGTTTTCACCCTGTGGATTCTCAGGCTCAGACTCGGGCAGCCACCTGACCGATGTCGACTGCGGGATATTACTCACCCTTTGAGGATCTCGCTTACCCTTCGACGCGTCCATCCGCCTCGTGGTCTGGACGCGTAGTGTGTAGATGACGGTTTAGGAAAACAGATGGATCAGCTTCACAGTCGACCACCTGTTGTATGGTCCAACGACCTTATCGCCCGCAAGTTCGCGAGTGCAGGACGAGTTAAAGCTTGATACCCCGGCGACTCTGGGGGTTTCATCCTGCCGGTGGCGGTGGCTCTGGCGCGATCACGTGGGCTGGACGGGACAGCTCCACGTAAGTTCAACTCGACCAAGTTTCGATCACCTTCACAACGTCTGCTCTACCCTCCACCAACGACGGCCACGATATCATACGCTCTTTTGCTCACGACCGTCATGAGGAGCGCTTGGCTGTTCTTTACCCTACTGCCCTTCGTCCCAGGAATTAGGGCAGATGGCTCCCTCTATCCCCCAGGCTTGATGCCCCTAATTAACCACGCAAATTCCCTGCTATCTACCGGAAAGTTCGGAGATGCTGCGACCGCTTATTCTCAGGCAATCGGTGAGCATGAACGCGAGCCCCAGCTATTAGCGGCTTATCCTTCCCACAGAACAATCTCCGACCGACTATGTGTTGTACTACAAACGGGCTACTGCATATTATTCTCTCAACAAGCACCCGAGCGCTCTCCAAGACTTCGAGAAGGTCCTCGAGCTTACTTCTAGTTCCTTCGACAAGGCCCACATCATGAAAGCCCGCATCCACGCTAAGGATGGCAACTGGGCGGAAGCCAAGGAATCTCTCGAATTGTACAGGTCAAACCCCAAGAGCGAGAACACATCCATCGAGGAACTCAATTCCCAGGTTACTCAGGGGGAAGCCGCGCACAAGAAAGCTACCCAGGCTGCCCGTGCCAAATTGTGGACCGCGTGCGAGGAGGCTGCGTCTACAGCCCTCTCTGTGGCGTCCCACTCGCTGGAAATCAGGCAACAGCGTGCGGAATGTTCGTTGGCTGCTGGTGACCTCGAGATGGCCGTGGGAGATCTGACGTAAGTTTGCTGGCCATGACCACACCCAGGATGCGTCCTCACTGATGTAATTTCGGACGTTAGCCGATTAATTCACCTTACCGCCCCGTCAACCTCGCAGTTCATGCGAATCTTCCGACTGACCTACTTCCTCCTGCCCACAACCTCAACCGACTCCTCTATGAACAACCTCAAGCAGTGTCTCCACTACGATCCTGACTCGAAGGAATGTTTTGCTGCCCGCCGTCTCGTCAAGAATTTCGGCAAGACTTTCGATAAACTCCAGAACCTCCTCGGCAGCGAGGATTGGAAGGGCGTCATCAGCCTTCTCGAAAAGGGAGGCTTTGCAAACAAGTTCGACCAGGTCCTCGACGCAGAAACTACACGAGAGGTCCTTGGCCTCCCTCCATGGCTGGCGCTCACCTGTGCACGGAAGTCGAGTCCAAGAAGGGAGACGATCCTCAGGGGTCTTTGCAAAGCTTACGTCCGCATTGGCCAACCGAAGAAGGGAGAGGCGTGGTGTCAGGCTCTAGGCCAAATGCAGGGTGGTAACGAAGACGCCGATGCGCTTCTTGGTCAAGGAGAGGCCCTGCTTGCGAACGAGGAATACGAAGAAGCGGTCAGGGTTATGGAGAAGGCTTGGGATGCTTGTGGCAGGAACGATAGATTCTTCCAGCAGAGATTGATCAGGGCGCAGAAGCTGTTGAAGCAGTCGAAGCAGAAGGACTACTACAAGGTTCTCGGTGTCTCAAGAGATGCTGATCAGAAGATGATAAAGAAGGCATTGTAAGTTAACCAGTTACTCGCTATCTTGATCGCAGACCTGACCTTCCATCTCTTCTCAGCCGCAAGGCAGCTATTAAGGCACACCCAGACAAGGGGGGTTCGGAAGCCAAGATGGCCGCTGTCAACGAGGCGTACGAGGTCCTTACGAACCCAGAGTTACGACAACGGTTCGACAACGGAGACGACCCGAACGATCCCATGGCTCAACAGGGCGGTCAACCTTTCCAAGGCGGAGGGTTCTCAGGTGGACATCCGTTCTCCCAGTTCTTCCAGGGTGGAGGAAACGGGGGAGGAGGGGGGTTCAAGTTCACTTACGGATTCAATTAGTCTCTCTCTCTTGCCTTGCGTTCCCCCGGACTTTTTATTCAACCTTGCGCTCCCTTGTATTCACCCTACCTTATCTGTACATTGCCCCGCGTTATTTCGTTAACCCCGCCCTGGCGTTACCTGCTCTCGACCATCTGTCCTCCTTGTCCCCGCATAGCTCTCGTATCTACAACATCAGCGTTTGCTCTGTTCCTGTTCCAGAAAGGCCGCTCGTTGTCCTGTTGAGACCTGCTGACGGCTGCCCTAAACGGATATGAATTCAACCAACGTCCCAGAACGTGCGCACGTTCGAAAACGTTGGAAGATCTACGCATGTGCAACCTCAAGGAGACTAGCATGGTTATGGAATTCGGGGAATATGTCTATTGGTGATAGGGGGACACAATAGGCAGTAGAATCATGCAAACGAAAAAGTGGAGAATGGAAGAGAACCCAAGTGAGGGGTCCACGAGACGATCAAGAATCAAGTCCACTGGTTAGCGATTTTTAGCAGTCCAACGTTCACGTTCAAAGTTCAGACAAACGCATCACGACGTTCGTCAACAGGGCCGAAATGAGGATGAACGAAAAGATGGTGGGCCCGTACTTGTCGTAATACCACCCTTCCGCGCTCCTCGTCCTCAACCTCAACCCTCTGTAGACGAAGACGACGGCAGAGTATGCGATGGTGAGCAAGGCCGCGAAAGTGAACATCGCGGCGGCGATCAGGCCGTGCGTGTCGCCCGGTTCGACAAAGTTGAGGAGGGCCGTGGCGATCGTTCCGACGTAGATCGAGAAGTGGAGCCATCGCTGTGGAACGATTAAACTCTGTCCATCAGATTCAGCAGTGGGATAAAAAGCGTACCAAGAACGTTCGCTCGGAAGCGAAGTACACCTTTGGTTCGATCCTGATGGGTACCGCGATCCTCTTACCCTTCGGTGCTCTGAAATCCCTGGATAAAATCCGTTCACCCGACCGAAGGGCCTGCTCCTCCTCGTCATCACCGGTCCCCCCATTGTCCTGGTTGGTCGTTGCAGCAGCGCCAGATTCAAGTTCATTACCCAACCTCTCCCTCAGAGTCTGGTCAAAGGCATGAGAAGGCGCCAACGGGTCAATCGACAATGCTCTCGGCCTGACGTCCGTCGAGATAGATGTGCTCCGGTTCTTCAAAAACGGCGTCCTCTCATTCGCACCCTCTTCACTCTGACCCTCGCCATCGCGAGAGGTAGAGGTAGCTTGTCTCTCCTTGAGCATCTTCTCACGGTACGCGATGGCTTCGTCGAGTTCTTGACCCGAGATTCCTGTTCGTTGGCGCTCATCCTTGGCTGGAGCAAGGTCCATTTCTTCGTCTTCTTCACCTTCGGAGACGGGTTCTGTATATTGTTGACCGCTGTTTCGCCTGTCTGGAGTTTGACCTCCCGAAGAGCCCGCCGCAGAACGAAACCCGGAGGGAGGTGCGGACCTCCGCTCGAAGGGGACAGAACCCGTGTCAGGCTTGAGGATGTCTGTATCCACTGTGTTGCGTGTTAGCTCATCAGAGTAAATGACCACAAGGCAACCACAATACTCACTTTGTGGGAGCCAGAACGGAACAAGGTCAACGCGGTGAGGAAGTAAAGTCGCACACCCGTGGATGAATTTACTAAGCGCGATATCACATGGGTATGAACCGGTTGCGAGTAGGCATTAAAACCACTTTACCTGAACTTGGGAACAGCCTCGACCAAGTGAGACCGAACGAGCTCCGTAACCCACTGCGGAGGTTCTTGACCAAACTGTGTCTGAAGCTTGACTTCCAGGACACCATAGGTGAATAGCTCTTTGTCTTCGGGGGCAAGCTGTTCGAATGGATGATCAATCCCAATATCCATCCTCCTCCAGTGATCTCCCGCTCGACTGCGTCCATCCCAGTTATCCTCGCGGACCATGGTCAGTTCTGTATCGAGAGAGATGCGGACACGGGCATCTCCTGGGAGCTGGAAGGCAGTTCGATTGTAGAAAGTGCGCATCACTACGAGAATGTTCATGAAATTGCGCATTCATGAGAGACAAGGTGCGCACCTGGCCGTAACTTCCTGGTCAAGAAGGTATACTGAACTTCGTTTGCCAACTGAATCATAGAATCGACTTCTTGACGGCTCTTCTTCCCTTTCTTGAACAACTCTTCAAACTCTTCGTCCATAGTGTACTCGCCGCGGAGGAAAGCGTCGACTTTATCCTCCTTGATTGGGAAACGGGCCTTGACGGACTTCTCACCAGTCCAGTCCTCCCTGTGTGTCTTTCTCTCGACGAAGATCTTAATCCACGTTGAACAAGAGTTGTAGGAAGCAGGGTGGGGGAAGGCACAGTACCTGTCTGACGTCCATACCTCCATACCAGCGCAACCGGACTGCCTCCGCGCCCTCCGTCTTTTCCAGTCTTCCAAGGTACAGATCTAGATCTTCGTTATCCATGTAAATCGATGTAATAGCTGGTGTCGGCCCGCTGAGTCAGTGTATATGTTTCGCAGATACTAGGGGTGGATGAATTCACCGGCGTCCTTTGCCTCAAAGTCCTTGTTGGGGTTGAAAACTGTGGGGCAACTTGGTCAGTAATACTCCATGGGGCTCACCAAGCCGAAGTAGGCCCCGAAAGGGGAAAGGCAGGGACACTTGCCAAGTACCGGAAGGTGGCGAAGAATCGCCAATTTCAAGCGAACGAGATTGTCGGGGTGGACCCAGTACTTCGTTGTTTGCCGAACGAAAGCGCTCTGATTGCCTCCGGCGGAGGAATCCCCTTTGATTGGGTGACCGCGAGTTCGGACGAGATCATAGAGTTTAGAGAGTTTGACAATGATTCCGTCGTAGTTATACTTATAGAACGGTCGTTTTTCGAGGAATTCTTGGATGAAAGTAGGCTTCAAGGGTCGATTGGTACGTTTCTGTGATGGAGAGTAAGTTAGTGATTCTGGGGTGAAGTCTTTGAGTGGTGGGCGCTAACGTCGTGTTTCTATGAATGAATGAATGAATGAATGAATGAGTCCGGTACCCCAGAAATTTTCCACGTGAGGGGCACGTACCTTGAGGATTTTCATGAACCCTGTGACATTGAGCTTGGTGTACAGTGCGAGGTCGTGAACGTCGGCGACAAGGTTTGCGACCTCCTCCTCGAGGAGATGGAATTGCTCCTCAATCTCGTCCAAGGAGTGTTCATCGCCGTGGTCGACGCTTTCGTCGTCGTCGTCCGACCCCTCATCTGCATCGTTTCCATGCGCTTCCTGCGCCTCAGTATCGTGGGTAGCACGACTCGAAGAGCCGGTCGCATCGCGTGAGCCGTGTCCGTGTCCTTGGGCAGTAAACTCAGCCCCTTCTTCAACTAGAGTTTTGACTGAGTTCTCCGCTTCCCGAATCCGATTGGATAGCTCGTGCGCCTGTGATACTCCAAAGTGAGCGGGGGGTAAGAGACAGTTACCGGATAAATGACAAACTTTCTTCTTTTGAAACTCGTAAATCTTGTCCAACTCCCGCTCCAGGAAGAGCGTGAAGTCTTTCTCGTCTTTGTCGTTCCATCCCTTTGAGGTGGTTCGGTCCTGTTCAGTGGGTCAGGTGAGAACCGAAGCGCCGGAGGTCGAGTTGGGGCACACGACCTTTAGGACTCGCTTGAGACCGGCATAATCGAGGTAGAACGGCCTCCATTCGTTGTAGAGGGCAGTCTGTTAGACAAGGCGACGAATGGCGGGTTAAATACAGGCTCTGGGGTCGGGGCGGGTCGAAGAGTGGCCAGAGACGGAACGTACGCTTATCTTGCGACCGAACTTCATTATCGAGGACGAACGGAGGTGTAAAAGAAAGTGTGTGAGTGTGAGTTTTGCTGGAGGGAGGGTTGCGGGTTTACGGAAGGGAGCGGTGAGAGCCAAGTCAGTGGACCGGTCGTGGTTTGGTGTACATAAGGGATGCCGACGCCTGATTTCTGCTCCCTCTTTTTCTGCAACGAACGTTCCTTTGTACCGGAGTTCGGATCGGCCTCAGCCTCTGTTCCTGTCATCCACCTCGCCAGACTAGTCCCTAACCACGGTTTGCGATCATGTTACCCTGCCTGTAGCGGCCCTAATGCTCAGCCTGCGTCATATAAGTACAGGTCCTCGACGTCGGTCGCTGGAGAGCCGGAATCTCGTTTCTCACCACAGGCGAGGACTGAATGGACACGGCAGCATCCACCAATACCAGTCCAACTGCCCCCGTCGCGGAGGTTATCCGGACAAAAATCTTGCTCACCGGCTTACGGAAGTAAGACACCACGTTCTACTCGGCTTATCACGTCTGATAGCTCCTGGGCAGGTGTGGGAAGACTTCGATACAGGAAGTTCTGTTCAAGGGCCTCCCACCTAAGGATGCGTTCTTCATCGAACCTACCACCAAAGTAGTCAAGACCGCTTACGAGTCGGTGCATTCCCCGAGTGTTTGACCCCACTTGGGTGCTCACAAAGGCTCAATCCAGTACAGTTATACCCCTTGAAATATGGGACTGTCCCGGAAGCTCAACGATACAGACACTGCCCACGCCACTGTCACAATTCCCTACTATTGTGTTTGTCATTGACATTCAAGTGCGTATCTGTGACAGTTCCGGGACGCCGCTGATCATGTGGTCAATAGGATCATCACCAGCAGCCGATTGCACGTTTGGTAGAATTGATTATCACGGCGTATCAGGAGAACCAGAACGTGAATCTCGAGGTGTTCGTCCACAAGGCAGAAGCGTTATCGGAGGAGTACAAGATCGGTGGGTAATCTTCTCTAATATGTCCGGCAGTATGCCAACGACACACAAGACAACTTTAGGCACATCCAGCAGCGCGCGCTAGAGGAACTTGACGATTATGACTTTGGTCACATACCGGTGAACTTTTACCTCACCTCGATTCACGATCACTCGTTGCAAGACGCGTTTTCCAGAGTCGTTCACAAGCTGGTAGATTCCCTTCCCTACATTGAAGACTTGCTTAACGTTTTCTGTGGCGTGAGTGCTCATAGTCCCGGCACTGTCCGTATCCGTTGACTTGAAAATTCCAGAATTCCCAAGCAACCAAGGCATTCCTGTTCGATGTGAAATCTCGCCTCTACGTCGCTACGGATGCCTCCCCCGTCGATGCACCGACCCATAGCTTGTGCAGTGATTTTCTGCTCACCCTCAACTCGTTTGGTCCGCTGTACAAGTGGGTGTGGCACTCCTCCGATCAATCCGATGCTTATTCCAATTTCTGTCTTTAATCTTAGATCGGTGCAGGCATCTACTTCCGAAGAACGGCGGAAGCTTTTTCCCAGTCAACTCGTGCAGCCGCTATCGGAACCGGTGCAGGCATCTCCTGGCGCTTCCCCCCGTTCTCCTTTGTCATCTGATAAGGGGAAACTTCCGGATGCCGATCAAGCGACGGATCCTCCCAAAGCCCTGTTCTACCCATCCGCGTCAACTTCGTTGTCACCCGGGTCTACCGAGACAACGGTTACATGTCATTTGATTACACCACAGCTCGCGTTGCTTGCGCTTTTACCTACGCAGACATTTGAAGGTCGGAGGGGGCTTGTCGAGTATAATGTCGTGTACTTCAGAGAGGGTGTGCAGGAGATTTGGCAGGTCGAACGGGAGGCGCGGACCCGCGGGTGAACAAGAAAAATATTATGTAGGAGTAATCTACCCGGCTTATTCTCTTGACCATGTGCTCCGACTCGTTCGACCGACGCCCTGCAGTGCGAAGACGCGGTGGGGTGAATCTTTCGACGTAAAAGGAAACTACTTCCCCAACAGGCATGTTCCCCAAGGCATGGAATCCTAATCGTCAATTACAGAGAACCCCAACCGCGGCCGGCCTTGCCAGCAGATCGTTTAAAAAACCTCCGACCACGACTGAGGTTCTTCAGGTTGGCTTTCAACCACCACCATCCCCATCCCTCCTCTCCTCCCTCCCATCTCCCTTTCTGATTGTTGTCGTCCGCATCCGCACCTGTCAAAGTCATGGCATCGATCGCGATGCGTCCTCTCATCCTCCAGCTGGGAGAGATCAGAGTACGCGCATATATCTCATCCTCACTTTTCAGTCCTCTCATCCTCTCGTTTTAGGTCTCAATCCCAGTTTCTACCACCCATGACGAATGGATCTCGGCCGAGGTCCTTAGAGAAAGTTTCGTCCATTCCCAGAAGTTGCAAGATGCAATCGATACCACCATCCAATTTGAAAACGACTCAGAGGCAACCGTAGAGCTTTTCGCGCGTTTTCTGGCATTCGTGGCTAAAAGCGTCAATTCTGATCCTAATTCATCGCGTCCGCGGACTAATCTACTCTACAACGTCTTTAAACACTTCGCCGAGTCCTATCTCGCTTCCCAAGACGTGCATACACTCACCTCCGCCTTCGATCTCGATGTCCGAAGGACCATCATCTCCTCCTACTTCAAGGCACTCGCCACGTTAGAGTCGAGCGGGGTCACGGATATTCCGCGTCAACCTCCTTCGGCGCTTTTCACCGCCGCTAAGGATGGTGACGCGTCGATCTACGCCGTTTTTGGTGGCCAAGGTACTAACGAGGTCTATTTCGACGAACTCCAGAACCTGTACGACCTCTACACCCCATATGTTGCACCATTCGTCCAGGCGATCACCGATGAACTCTTTACTCCCCTCGTCCGCTCGGCCTCCTTCTCTTATGATCACGGCCTTGACGTCTCATCATGGTTGTCTGGATCTACACCTCGCCCTCCCGTATCGTACCTGGCTTCCGTCGCCGTGTCCTTCCCGGTTATTGGGCTTACGCAACTCACTCAGTATCTCGTGTCGTTCAAAGTCGCAGACATCACACCTGGTGAAATGCTCGAAAGATTTTCCGGTGCTACCGGCCACTCTCAGGGCATCGTCTCTGCTGTCGCCATATCCGCTTCGTCCACCTATGAACAATTCGTTTTGAACTCGGAGAAGGCCCTGAAGTGGTTGTTCCTCGCTGGATCGCGTGCGCAGGTCGCTTTTCCTGTCGTCTCCCTTGAATCAAGCATCATTGCCGACTCTGTCGAGGGCGGAGAGGGCGTCCCCAGCCCAATGCTTGCCGTTGTTGGGCTGAATCTCAAGGACTTAGAACGCCATGTCGCTGCAACCAACAAGTATCTTCCCGAAAACTCCAAGCTTTGCATCTCCCTCCACAACAGTATCAAGGCATTCGTTATCACTGGCCCGTCTCGTGCTCTCCATGGTCTTGTCACTGCTCTCCGCAAAGTCCGCGCCCCCTCTGGTCTTGACCAGAGCAAAGTCCCCTTCTCCAAGCGTAAACCCGTCTTCCATGTCCGGTTCCTCCTCGTCGGTGTTCCGTTCCATAGTCCTTACCTCACGGATGCTATCGACGTCCTCTTGAATGATGATCTCAAGGGTGAAGAGCTTTGGGAGGCTGACGAGTTGCAAATCCCGGTTTACCACACAGCGGACGGTGAGTGTCTAGGAATCGCTTGTGGCGGTGTATATCCTGACTCTGTTTCCTTCCAGGATCCGATATCAGGAGTTCCGCCTCCTCAATTACGCGGTCCATCACAGAACAGATTTTCTCGCTCCCGCTCCACTGGACTAAGGCCATTGACTTCCCAGAGACCGCCACACACGCCATTGATTTCGGCCCTGGTGGAGCCAACGGGGTTGGCCCGATTGTCTCCCGCATTCTGAGCGGAAGGGGAGTCCGTGTTATCGTTCTCGGAGATAAGTCCAAGGGCGATGAGTTGTATGATTCGAGCAATGTCAAGTACGAGGACTGGTGGAACAAGAAGTGGGCACCGCGTTTGGTAAAAACGAGGTACGCTTTTCATCCTATGCGAATTAAGGTCTGGATCTGAGTGCTTGAATTATGCCTCCCCTCCCGTAGCGACGGAACCATTCACATCGACACACCCTTCTCGCGGCTCCTGGGTAAACCCCCAATCATGGTCGCGGGTATGACCCCGTCGACTGTCAGGGCCGGTTTCGTGAGCGCCGTCCTTTCCGCCGGTTACCACATCGAATTAGCCGGAGGGGGTCACTACAACCCCGCAGCCCTCCGATCAAAAGTCGCCGAGATCCAAGCCAACATTCCTGCTGGCGTCGGTATCACCCTGAATGCCCTCTATATCAACCCCCGTCAGTTCACCTTCCAACTTCCTCTCTGGCAAGAAATGCGTCGCGAAGCCCTTCCCATCGAAGGATTTTGTGTTGCTGCCGGTATTCCAACGACGGAGAAGGCCGCTGAGATCATTGAGGGTCTCACCAAGGCCGGTATCAAGCATGTTTCTTTCAAGCCTGGTTCTGTGGACGGCATTCGTCAGGTCGTTAATATTGCCGCCTCTAATCCCCACTTCCCCATCATTCTCCAGTGGACGGGTGGGCGCGCGGGCGGTCACCACTCATGTGAAGACGTACACCAACCAATTCTCTCCACTTATTCTTCCATTCGCCACAACCCTAACATCATCCTCATCGGCGGCTCTGGCTTCGGTGGCTCGGAAGACCTTTGGCCGTACTTGACCGGTGACTGGTCTATTGAATATGGTGTTCAGCCAATGCCATTCGACGGTTTCCTATTTGCGTCCCGGGTCATGGTTGCTAAGGAGGCGCACACATCATCCTCCGTCAAGGACCTCATCGTTGCTGCTCCGGGTGTCGCTGATTCCCAATGGGAAGGTACTTATGACAAGGAGACCGGTGGTATTCTGACGGTTCGCTCGGAGTTGGGTGAACCGATTCACAAGATCGCTACCCGTGGAGTAAAGTTATGGAAAGAGTTTGACAACACTGTATTTTCCATGCCCAAGGAGAAGCGGGCTGCCTGGTTAACCGAACGAAAGGCCGAGATCATTGAAAAGCTCAACAAGAACTTCCAGAAACCCTGGTTTGGATGGAAGAAGGACGGTATAGTTGTGGAGGACCTCAGCGATATGACATACGAGGAGACCGTTCTTCGAATGGTCCGCCTCATGTACGTGTCCCACCAGAGCCGATGGGTCGATCTCTCCCTCAGGAATCTCACCGGTGATTGGCTTCGCCGTATCGAGGAGAGATTCGCTGGTGTCAATGGTGGCGGGCACATCCCCTCAATCCTTCAGTCTTTTACCTCCCTCGACCAGCCACACGCATTCATCGAAGAGTTCTTCAAGAAGTATTCCACAGGAACCACCCAGCTCGTTTCCGCCGAGGACAAGGCTTACTTCCTCGCCATCACTCAGCGTCCCGGTCAAAAGCCCGTTCCATTCATCCCCGTTCTCGACGCCTCGTTCGAGGTTTGGTTCAAGAAGGTTGGACGTTCTTCGCAGCAGATTACAGATAGTGTATTAACCCTCTCCCCTCTCAGGACTCTTTGTGGCAAGCAGAGGACATCGACGCAGTTTTCGATCAAGATCCACAACGCGTTTGTATCCTCCAGGGTCCTGTTGCCGTTGCCCACTCCAAAGTCAAGGACGAGCCAATCAAGGACATGTTTGGCAACATCACGAAAGATCTAATCAATAAGCTTCTTGACCGGTACTACGACGGCGACGTTTCAAAGGTTCCTAGGATCGACTACCTCGCTCCTCCTCCTACTCCACCCTCCACCCTCGTCAAGTCAACCAAGGCCAAAGGAAATCTCACATTCCATGTCCCTACTCCCGTTCCTGATACCGGCGTCTGGCTCGAGAATCTTGCTGGTCCCCATCTCAGCTGGCTGCGGGCCCTTCTTACCAGCAGCACCATCGTTCGTGGATCTTCATACATTGATAACCCCATCCGCCGTCTCCTCGCGCCCCGCGCTGGCCAGAAAGTCGTCATCCGTCTCCAGGGTTCCGTGCCTACCGGTATCGATGTTTTCGGAGCCATTCGCTCTTACGGACTACAGAAGGAAGACTTCAAAGCAGTCGAGATCAACTACACTCCTGGAACTAAGGCTATTGACATCACCATTT
>Ga0307515_10002167_pt1 | contig 43104 bp, 13 predicted proteins | sample 17_EM_MG_FD_194513 | JGI IMG/M metagenome (GOLD analysis project Ga0307515, IMG submission 194513) | Populus trichocarpa ectomycorrhiza microbial communities from riparian zone in the Pacific Northwest, United States - 17_EM | ecosystem: Host-associated > Plants > Roots > Unclassified | place... | reverse complement strand
TCAATGTCACGTGCAACCAACCAATTGGCTACATAGTAAATACACTAACAATCTCTCACTTGCACTAAAGACAATAACTCATGTATTGAAAACCATATTGCTATGCTTGACGATAATGCTTTTACTGAGACAATGTCTTAGTTACATGAACAAAGTCAATGTCACGTGCAACCAACCAATTGGCTACAAAGTAAATACACTAACAATCTCTCACTTGCACTAAAGATAATAACTCATGTATCGAAAACCATATCGTTCTGCTTGACGATAATGCTTTTATTGAGACGATGTCTTAGTTAGAGGATCTATAAGATTCTCTTTAGTGGGTACTCGCTCTATCTTTATATTTTTTCTTTCTATGATTCTCTAATAAATGAAATTGTCTAAGTACATTTTTTAATCATTGATGAGACCTTGATTTCTTTGCTTGTACAATAACTCCATTGTTATTACAATGTAGGGCTACTAGATCAACAATGCTAATAATCATACCTAGTTCAATGATGTACTTCTTGATCCAAACAACCTTTTTTGTCTCCTTAAATGCAAAGATACACTCAATTTTAATTGTAGAATCTACTTTGGTTTTTTTATTTAGAACTCTTTTAACTCACAACACCATTATTTAGAGTAAAATATAATCAAATTAGATTTTTTATTTTTAATATTTAATTGAAAACTACTATCTAAATAACCATGAACTACTAGTTCATCTCCTTCATGGACTAGAAAATTAGTTCTTTTCAGGTACTTAAGAATGTTTTAAACTATCTTTTCAGTGATTTTCACCTAGATTAGATTGATATCTTATCAACTCAAATCATAAGATATATCTGGTCTTGTACATAACATCACACATATTATAAATCCTATATCTGAAGTATGTGGAATCATTTCCATCCTCTTTCTCTCAATTTATATCTTAGGACATATATCTTTGGAGAAATGTATTCTTTGAAAAATAGGTAAGTATCCTTTCTTGGATTCTCCTATGTTAAACCGTTTTAGCATCTTACACACACACACACACACACACACACACACACACGGATTAGGATAATTCAAACAACTTTTTAGATCTATCTCTATATATCTTTATTCCTAGTATAAAGGATGCTTCTCTCATATCTTTTATGAAGAAACTCTTAGATAACTAAATCTTTACTAACTAAAGTAAAGAAATGGTGTTTCCTACTAATAATATGTTATTTACATATAATATTAGGAAAACAACTCCACTTCTACTAACTTTTTTATAAACACAATGTTCATTTATATTTTTTATGAAATCAAACTATTTGATTATCTCATCAAGATGGATATTCCAACTTCTTAAAGCTTGTTTAAGTCCATAAAAGGATTTTTATAGCTTGCATATATTTTTTGGTAAATTGCTTAGATTCAAAACTTTTAGGTTGTCACATGCATATTTTCTTGAAGATTCTTATTCAGGAATATAATTTTGACATTATTTGCCAAGTCTCATAATCATAATATGCAACCATAGCAAGTAAAATTCTTATGGATTTGAACATAGTTACTAACAAGAAGGTTTCATTAAAGTCAACCTAATTGTTTTTGTTTATAACATTTGACAACTTATCTAACTTTGTACATTTTTACATTGTCATCTATATCAGTCTTTCTCTTAAAGACTCCCTTACATCTAATGAGTTTTATCCCTTCAGGTGGATTAACCAAGGTATTTACCTTATTGATGTACATGTAATCTATTTCAAATTTCATGGCCCCAAACCATTTCTTAAATACCATATTGGTTTCATGTAATTGGTAGGTTCATTAAGTATAAATAACGAGTTATTTTTCAGCTTTCATGAGAAGTCTAAATCTCACAGGTGCATGATATATCCTACCAGATCAACAAAGTTTTTATATTTCTTAAGCTTTAGGCTGAATATCCAATGTTATAGCCTCAGGCTTAGTTTCAATTTAGACATTAGTTTGTGGTTCTTGAACTTTTTCAAGTTCTATTTTCCTCTCACTACTCCTTTCAAGAACAAATTTCTTCTTTAAAATGGTAGCATGTTTTGAGAAAAACACTTTTGCTTAATATGACAATATAAATAATATATAATATTTTCTTTTGGATATCCCACAAACTTATATTTATCTGACTTAACCCCTAACTTTTCAGATACATCATGTTTTATATAAGAGTCGCCTCTCAAATCTTTAAGTATCATAAGATTGATCTGCTACCATTCCATATCTCATATGGATTCTTATCAAAAGATTTTGATGCAACCATTTTTAAGAAGTAAGTAGTAATTTATAGGGCATAACCCTAAAAAAAAGGTGGAAGGTCTGCATAGCTCATCATAGATCGTACCATATCCAATAGGGTATAATTTCTCCTTTAAGAAACTTTATTATTTTTTAATATTCTAGGAGGTGTCTATTATGAGAGAATCTCATTCTCTTTTATATAATATTAAAAATCTTAGCTGAAATATTCACTATGTTGATCTAATCAAAGTATCATAATAATCCTTTTCAATTTGTATTTCAACTTTATTTCTGAATTCTTTGAACCTTTCAATTGAATCAGATTTTCATAAAAAAACACATGATCATATCCAATATGGTCATCAATGATGAAACATGTATATCCATCTATGGTATAAATTGTTATTATCCTATACATATTTGTATGTATTAGACCTAGCAATTCATTAGATTTTCCACTCTTCTAGTAAAGGGTGTTTTGGTTATCTTACCTGATAAATAAGTCTTACAAGTTTCATTTGGTTAATAACTAATCAAAAGGATCAAATATCCTTTTTTATGTAACTTAGTGATTCTTGTTTCATTGATATAACATAATCTACAATGCTATAAATAATATGGTTATTGATTATCTAATTTATTTTTCTTGCAAGTTATATTGAACTTGGGCATTTCAAAATAAGGTATACACAAACCATTTATATTATCATATCTGTAATAAATATCATTATTATAGAAGGAATAATATTTACCTTAAATAATAAATCTAAATCCATTAAAAATGGGTACGATGTTTCTAGAAAGTGCTATAACAAAATAACAATTATCAAGTTTTAATATCAGCCCATTTAGCAAAGTTAATACAACAATCCTTACTTCATTGCCTATATTTAGGTCTATTTTATCTTTATTCAATAAATAAACATGCCTAAAGTATAAGCTTTGATAAGCTTCTTAGCCTTCATGGTTGCAAGATAATCTTTACAGTTCCTTCTATAGTAGCTTTCATTGCCACAATGATGATAAGCTCCCTTGTCATTCTTGATGTTCCAAGTATCCTTCTATAATTGGACTGTAAGACTAAGTCAATACTTAACTCATGGTCCATAAAAAAGCCTCATTAGCCTAATTTCTTAAAATAGCCAATCATTTTCAACACACATGTATTCACTAAAGAACTCTTTGTCATTTTACAACAGAATAATTCCTTAAAAGTCTCATACCTCTTAATGTATCTAATCGCATAAAACAACTTTTTTAGATGCATAATTATTATTTGAGCATCTATATTCTCATGTTGTGTTTGAAGTTTAAATGACATGCTAGCTAACATCATACATGTAACCTACTCATCATAATCAAACCTCATAAATATATCCCTATGATGTTGATATTCAGTCCTAACTTCGTTTTCAGTATTCTCATCAAGGACAAAGAATCAGATTTTTAAGAACATATAAATTTCTTTCTTATTTGAGAACAATTCTCACATTTCTATACTAGTCCAAGAAGTTTGATTCAATTAATTTATTAGCATCAAATATGCTTCGTAGGGATATATTTACTTTTACTCATGGTAATCTATCAACCTATTCATGTAAAGATAACGAGTATTGGTTTCATGCATAAGTATTTATAACCAAATTTAAATAATGGCTTTAATCATAATTTGATCTCCTACTATTTTCCTACAAATTAATAGCCCTCACTATTAATTTGAGAAATCTTGCTTAGATGTCCTAATGGGTTAGGATCCCATTTAATTTATATGACCTTAAGTAACTCAACAAATCAAAATAAATTGCATTAGGTAGATGACAAAACTTATCAATCACATCTTTATTTAACTTCTGGATTAGTTAAGTAACAACTTTTTATCTAAACATATTATATATATTTTGCATAACTATTACCTTTAATCTTATATGATCATAAGTAATTCATCCAAATCTTATAAGTTAGTTAAATAGGAACTAATTTTATAACATTAAACATATTCAATTAATGATAATCTTGAGTAGCTCAACAAGTTATTTGTGAATAGAACTTTGATTTTGTGTACTTAATTTATAAATGAGAGATTTATTATTTTAATTAAGTCTCATTCCATAACATTAGTGATATAAACGTACACCCTTAGTATACCATTCTAATTGGATGATTATGGACATATCTAAACTAATTCTCTTAAGCCATTAAAGGGAATTAGGTGGTCAAAATCTAGGTAGCTGTTGCAAATTCTCATAAGTTCTTTGCAAGCACTATAATTGTAGCCTTTACCATCATTCTTTCTTCATTTTAGATTACAAAATAGTTTTTCCTATCTAAATTCCTATATTTCTAAATTATATAATATTTATATAATTGTATAAGAAATATCAAGTTACATTAAATGAGAAATAGATAAGAAAAAAATTTTACAACATAGAAAAAAATATAGAAAATGTAGTACACACAAACCTTATTTAATATCACAACCATTCAACCATAAAAAAAAACAATTATAGTGGTCTTTAAATGTCTATAACCATCCATCATATATAATAATCTATTAATATGCGTAAATAAATATATTTCATACTTCAATTCTAATTATTGGTTTTAAGTGCAATTTTTAAAATAGTATTTCTAACATTTAGAAATATCAAATGAGATCTAATTTGATAATTTTCCAAACATAATAAATTTTATATAATACAATTTTCTTGGAAAACCATTTTTAAAAGTCTAACAAGAAAATTAATCATATAAAAACTCCTATTAACATCCTAAACTATTTTAGAAACAATTAAATAAACTTTTCCTGCTAAAAAACTCTCTTTATTTAGAAAAACATTCTAAAATATTTTTATTAAATACAACTCTATTTAGGATAAAAAAAATCAAAATCATGAATTAAATATTTTAATTCAATCCAATTAGAACAATTAATTCTATAATTAATTTAATTTAGGTTTCAATTTTAAAATATAAAATCAATATTTTATATATGAAGGGGCAGAATCATAATTCTATCTTATATACCAGATTGTAATAAAAAATAAATTTCATGGGTAAATATATAAATTACACCTCAAAAACCCTACTGCAATAAGTTATAAGGTGTAGAGGTAGACTTATAATTCTACCCTTAAAAACCTAGATAAGGATCTAGTGCCATAATCATAATTCTGCCTCTCATCTCTCTTTTTTTCCTTGGTTGTTGCCGGCAGTGGGCACATTGCCCACCATTAGAGCAGCCCCAACAGTGATAGCAATGGTTGTCGTTGCACTTTATAGAGATTGGATGTCACTGCGTTGCGCTACACAACCACCATACATGAGACAATAGCCTCATGCATGGCTGCCTAACAGCACTTCACACTATTGTTGCCAGTAGTGATTGGGTGTGCACATAACATAACTAAGTGCGCTACCGATATTTGCGCCACAACTGGTAGCTGTTGCAGCCACCTAAAAGCTTTTTTTTAATTTAGGGTCAAAACATCATGAGAGAAAAAATAATTTTTGAAAAAATAATTTTGCACATAAATTTAATTCGCAATTAATGCTAATAATAATTAAAACATGCAATCAACAAGCCTAATTATCTAACGATGGCTCTAATACCACTACTAGGTTTCCCCGGAATACATATATATAATGAAAATGATAAACTGAAAAAAAAATAGGAGTCCCAAGATCCCATTAGACAGATCTAGAGTTATTTAGGTTTTATACGAAGATCACAAGAAAATTAGATGTTCTTTTTATCTTTGAATAATTGCTTAAAAGCCAGGTTGTCGCAAACTATAAGTTGTCTAAGTTTCCAGTCTCTAATGATAATTCACATGAACCAACAATGATAAATCTCTTAAACCCTTTTATAAGAAAGGGATTGTTATGCTTTTAAGTGTTAGTTTTTTTCTTCTTTTATGTTTTTCAGGTGTTCTGTGTAAATTTATTATTGTACTAAAAATAAAAGGCATAACATTCTATTTATAGAAAAACCTGAAAATCTTATAAATAAAAAAATATTAATTTTCCCCTGAACAATATCACATATATTATTTCAGGTTAATTTTAAAAATTTATTCAATCAAGTTGCTACTTGATTTTTCTAGGTCTAGAATTGTAATTCCTTATATAAATTATATTTTAATCCTCAATTTTTAAAAGTTATTTACAATCAAGTCACACTTAATTAATTATCTCATTTTAATTTCTAACCAATGGTTCTTATGTGTGTGACCCATGAGGTTTCCTAATAAATTATCCCAAATTTAAATTATAATCCTAAATAAAATAGGATTATATAAATTAAATTATTATCAATTCAATAATTAATTTATTTATTTTTGAAGATCAAGTGCAATATTTATAAGATTTCATGATCTTTAAAATATTAAGAAAGTCATAAGTAGTTTGACTTAACATTTCAGTAACTAATTTTCCAATGCAATTATTATCCATTTTATCAATAATGTTTTGATTTAGATATTATAGTATGGAATGTGTCTACTCTTTCAAATCATGTTCATTCTCAACACTATAGTCATTGATTATTTGAATAAGATTTGAAACTCTTTTAAAATCTCATTTCACCTTATGCAAGGATTTACAATCAATACTATTTGAAAGTAGTCAACTTAATCAGTCTTGATTGTGACACCCATTTTGCAAAACCATTATATTTTTCATGTGTTTACCCTTCAAACCTTCTCAGAGAGTTCTTATCAAGGGTTGACCACATTTATCTTAAGATCAAAAACCTAGAAATAACTCTTTGCCTTTTAAGTTTAGCAAAATCACTGAAATCTCAAAAACCAAGTTTGTTTCAAAACCACAATTGCAAAATCAACAAGGTACAAAGTTGCAATTATAGAAGTAATATAAGGCCTAATTGTACCATATTACACCCAAAACTAAAAAACAATGCAAATTCATGGTCAAATTAAATGATTATTGGACGAATCTGCATAATAATTAAGTTCAAGGACATAATTAAATTTTTAATAGGTCAATTTGATTTAATCATGTGCCAAATTAAAGTTTGATTATGTTTAAGAATTAATTTGGATCTAATTGAAGGATTTAATTAGATGCAATGACTTAATTATACTTTAAATGGGTCAAATTAATTTTATTAGGGGCTTAATTAGTGAAAAATTTAGTTTTGGGGTCTAATTTAGGCTTAATTGAGAAGATTGAAATTTTAAGAGACCAAATTTAATTTTTACCAAGTCAATTGATTGAAATCAGAGGCAAAATTGCAAGACAATCAAAGTTTTAGGGTTAATTCGGGGTAAAATTGAAGTCATTCACAGCTATAGATCAATCTGCAAAAGGCGTCGAATTATGAGAACCCAATTGATTAAAATCAAGGGTGAAATTGAAGACAATTGAAAGTTTAATGGTCAATTGAGGGGTAAAATTGGATAAATCCGAGATTAAGGACCAAAGTGAAAAAGGCTCTGAAATCCAGTGTTAAAATTAAAGTTTGGCAAAGGCAAAATTGCATTAAATCAAAAGTTTTGGAGTCAATTAGGGGTAAAATTAAAGGAAATCAAAAGCCGAAGGACCACATTGCACTTTGGCCAAAATCCCTAATTCAAGGTTAAAACGGTGCCATTTTGAATAAAAAGAACTAGACGACGTGCGTCTTTTGGTTCATTGTCTAATTCTTTTTTGTCCGAAAAATCTACTCGGGTGGCTACTTTTCAGGTGTATTTAATGTTTCACATCTCAACCAAATTTGACAACACCCGAACCAAAATGATCATTTGACATTTCTCTACAACTAGGTATGGCTCGTTCAGACTGATTGACACTACAACGGCCGCAACGCTGGCCTAAAGTGACCAACTCAAGCAACCTTTAATTGACATATTTGACAGTTCATAATGCCTACTTTGAACCAACGATTGTGATCCTTTTCAACCGAAATAAGGGCTGAGATTTGGCACCATTAAAGACAACACTTCCCTCTTCCACCCCCTATAAGTAGGGGTGGATTCCATGGCCTGAGCATGAAGAAATTCGGATCTAAATTTGGCCATCAAGTTTTTCTCTCTGTTTTTCAGCCAATATCTCTCCCTCTTCTTTCTCTATCTGTCGCCCCTTCTGCCATTCCTCCGTAGCACTGTCATGACCAAAAGCAGCTCAACCTTCTCCACCAACCCAACTCCTCGTTGACGACAAAAACCACCACCACCACCGCCAACCTTTTCTTCTTCCTCTTCGGCTCTCCTGCAGTGGTTTTTTCTTCCTTTAACTCGACCTTAAGTCACCAGCACCTCCACCCACCTCATGTCAGGCCAGTGATAGTAGTGTCATCCCCTCCGCAAGGTCACCTTTCATTTCTTTCATGCCATCTGCCACTACATACTTTTTAAGATTTGACCGTATGCATGAAAACAAAACATTATTTTTTTGTTTTTTAAAAGGGGAAATTAATTTAACATTTTTGAGATTTTTTTAAAATTTTTTAAATTTTTTAGAAATATTTCGGAGAAAACTGAGTATTATTAAATTAGATATGTATCTTACAATATAAATATACAACCCAATATTATGCAAAATTAATAGAAAAATATGCAAGAAAATTACAAATTTTTTTGAAATGACCCTTAGAGATTTTTAAAATTTTTGTTTTTTTAATAATATTATAATATATATTATTATAATTAAATATATTATAAAATATATGGGTTGAGCTTGGCCTAGCTATATAGGCCAAGCTCATCCTGATTGAGCCGATATTAGCCCACCCCCTAAAAGAAGAAGAAAAAGATCTGCTAGATCGAGGTTTGTATAAGCTGGTTCGAATATCCATATTTACAACAACAACAAAAAAATCCCATCGCATACTCGACAACAAACGCCAATTTATTTATCAAGTAAGACACTCATTTATGTTGAATTGTAGCTTCTAAACCGTCATTATATGTTATAACTACGTAATAAGAAAAGCTTCGAAGTTTTAAAAAATAATGTTTGTGAAGTAACGAATAATATATTCAATAACACAATCTATAATTTCTTACGTGATAATTCATAATATAAGAACTTTTATTACTTTAACATTTTTTTAATTTAAACTATTTTAGGTAAACTACATTAAGTCTAGTGTAGTTCACTCATTTCTCATGTTATTTTTATTTTTTTAAAATTACATTTTATATATAAGTTAAATTAAATTTTTAAATTGATAAAAAAACTACCCTCATATACAATATATCAAAAATACCACAAATAACAAATTAGTTCAATAAAATTTCTCTTTTTATGCATGATTTCTTTCTTTCCTCTCTCAGAACAAAATATCTCACCAAAATCAAAACCTAATCTTTTGTATTTTTATATAAAAGTTGGGAATTTTGGAGAGAATCTTGTGTTTTGAAAGTTGTTTGATTTTTTGATCCTTAACTTTTTTTTTGTCAGGTTTATGTATTTTTGAGCCAGAAACCACTCACTCCACAACCTACACAACAACGGACTCCTTAAAAAATTAAGAAATAAATCCATGATAGAATCATTTACTAAGAGCCCGTTTAGCTATATTTGCGTTTGCGGCAGCTTTTTTATTTAACCGTGATTTCATCTTGTTTGGTTACAAAACATAATGCAATTTTCATGCATGGCCCCCACCATGAAATGCGTTCAAAAGTCAGTTTTGTAGAAGCTATTTCTACATGCTTTTCGCAATGCTACATTTCTACTCTGTTTATTTTGCAGACAAGAGGCCGCAAGAAAGAGAGAAGGAGAAGAGTAAAAACAGAGGAAAAAAGAAGGACCGTCGTCCATCAGTGGAGAGCAGCTCCCTTTCACCACTGCCTCCGTCGTTCCCACCGCTGCGTTGCTCTTCCCCTTCCCCTTCTCCTTCTCCTTCGTCTGTCTTCTGCATTCTCCACTGTTCTGCAACGTGAACAGTGGAGAGTGAATTAATTCACTCTCCACTATTCACCTTGCATGTGAACAATGAAGAGTGACCGGCCTCCGGCTTTTCCACCGTCCTTCAATCCATCACCGCCGCGTTCCTCTTCCCCTTCCCCTCCCCCTCCTCCTTCGTTTGGGCTGCTCTCCACTGTTATGCAAAGTGAACAGTAGAGAGTGTCTTCACTGTTCATGGTCGGACCGGGTCTGACCCAAACCTAAATGCGTTGGACCGGTCCAATTCAGTAAAATAAAAAAATCCAAAAACAATTTCTCAGATATTGTGTTTTATTAAAAAAAATAGTGTTTAACATTAATCAATGCCACCACATAATTACATTAAAAGGAGATCGCATGATGACGTAGCATTTGCAGAATTTGATCGCAATCCTAATTTTGTTCCGATGATATTTTACCTGATGTTGTTGCACGCTCAGGAAGCCATGGAAACTATAGTCCTTGTCGGATGGATTTTTGTATGTGATGGAATTACAGATAGTTTAATGGAATAATAAAAAATATTTTATATAAAGTATTATTTATTTCATGATGTAATAGTAGTAGTTAAGTCTATAATATTGAAATTAAAAACCATCAATATTAATATATATCTTTTTTAGTTATTTTATAACCTCAATTTCAAAAACATTCTTAACCAAACACATTAAACAACTTTTTGTTCAACCTCAATTTTACTACAGTTTTAACCAAACATATATTTTAACAAACCAACCTCAACTATAAGTACTTTTTATAAAACAATTTTTTTCAAACCACAACCACTAAAGTTATCACAATACCAAACACACATGTACTAATAAAAGCAATCTCCACAACGACGATTGTATCTCTACCTAAACATCCGTAATTAGGTTTTGGACTCTTTTTAACAACCCAATTTTCTTTCTTTATATCACCAGATGAAACAAGAATGATTCTAAAAGAAAATAATGGGAGATTTCTAAAGGGCCAACGATGCTTGGTCAAGTCCAATGGTATTCGCCATGGAAGTAACAAAGATTCGAGCAAAAATGTAGCATGAATTAAAAGTGATATCCTTATATTTGAATCATGATGCTTGTTGTTTTCATACAAAAGAGCATCAAAGAGAGGAGTTAACGCTGCTGTGACCACCACCACCCACAGATAACAACCACCCGCCACCGACCAACCCACCTTCATCAACCAATCAGCTCGACATCAACACACCACCATCATCGAATCAACCTAAATTGAACCAACCTAACAACCCCTCTTCATCTTTCTTCTTCTATCACTGAATCAACACAACCATCACAACCAAGGGCGGAGGCATGTATGGGCTAGGGTGGGCTCTAGCCCAGGTCAAGATTTTATCAATATTTATTTACTAGTTTTATATAAAGAAAATTTGTAATTCTCAATTGAGGTATCAAAAAATTCTGAAAATATACATGTAGCCTTTTAATATGATGCTTTAGCTTGGGTTAAAATTTCAGAATTTTTGGAGAAATTCAGAAATTTGATAAAAAATCACAATTTGACCAATTTTACGTTATTGGTTGTAATTTTCAATCTGACCATCAGATTGAGCTGAAATTTTACGAGAGATCTTAAAATATATTGAATAAAATCTGGTTTAAATTTTAGAATGAACAGAGTTTGGTAGTGCTAACAAAAAAAAATCAAATAAAAGCAAAACGACTCATTAAGGGTAAAATGATTATTTGCTATTAAAAAAATAAAACAAATCAGTTCTTCCTTCCTTTTATATGTTGCAGACTGGGCAGAAGCATAATAGAAAAATAATGAAAATAAAAGGCGAGAGAGAAAAAGAGAAAACTAAGGGAAAAACATAAAAAAAAATCCAAAGAAAAAAATTAAGAAAAGTGAGAGAATAACCTTGTAAACTTATAAAATCCAGCTTATAAAATACTAATCTAAGAAAGAATCAAGTGAAGGAAGGAGGAATTGAGAGAGGGAAAAAATTTAATTACTTTGATTTTTAGTTGACATGAGATTGTTATTTTATCCCGGTTGAGGGGTTGTTACAATATCGATTCAGATTCAATTATAGATGAATTATATTCCACAAAACATCGAAAGATGTTACTTTAATAGTGAGTTTATTTTTACTTTCACTTTAATTTTATATACTTTCAAATTTATTTTTTAATATTTTGGGTAGTGTATTTAAATTAAAACTTTAATATTAACTTTAAAAATTCATGTATATGAGTTAATAATTTATATTAAAAAAATTATATATTTATTTAATAGCCCAAGACACAAAAAATTCCTGGCTCCGCCCTTGATCACAACTTAACCCCAATCCCCACAACAACAACAACATGTGTCCAATAGCAAACCAATCTTTCTTTTTATCCATCACCAATGCCAGCAAACACGAGTCATTGTGTCTTTCTACTCTCTCTAACCTCACTAGCATGATCGAGCTAATTGTATTGGACTTGAATGACTTAGAGCTAATTGGGTTTGAATGTATATATTTGTTAATCGTGGATGTCTGGGTAGTTTATACGCACTCGATTAATTTGTTGAAACAAGTTGAAGCTATTTTGGCTTTTAGCTTAATCTTTGTGCTCTATTTATTCGTAAGGATGGAGAATGTGAGATTGTACATGGATATGAGATTAATGAATTTCTAGGTTTGAGTTTTTTAATTGACATCAAGTAGTCTGGTTTGCCTAGAAAGGAAGGAGAAAAAAAAATGAGATAGTGTCCAGGTTTTTATTATTTTTTTATTTTGATGGTAAAATTATAATATTTAATATAAAAACTTTTTAGTAATTAATTATAATATAATATAATTAGGTAAATGATTTATTTATTTTTATTTTTTTTTCCTTGCGCGAGTAATTGAGATTATAAAATGTTATTAACTTATAAAATATAAGATATAAAGTATAATTTTAAAGGAATTGAGGTAAAAAAAAACGTAACTTACATAAAGAGTTTATATAATTAATTAACCTATTTTTATTAATACTTATTCCAATGATCACAAATAAAAAAAATAAGTTTTTGAAAACAGACCCGCGCGGCCCATTTGCTACCGCTTCCACTCTCTTCGTTTTGCCCAACCTCACTCTAGAACCCTAACTCATCCACACTCTTCGAAACCCTCCCCTTTCTCACTCTCTGCATCAAAGATGATGAAACTATCGAGATTTCTGAACTTCAACAGGTATTCTTCTTCTTCTTCTTCTTCTTCTTCTTATTTTTATTATTATTATAACTGAAAATAATAAAACCCTAGTTAGCTAGCTCCATTCTCATCTTCCTCTCCATCCCTCATAAAATGCTCTCCTCCCTGCTTTTTCACGCAAATTAAAAAAAATTTATTGTTTTTAGATTGAAATGTGGAAGATTGGACTAACTTTTACTCAATGCTTTTTATGGTTGTGTTTAAATGGAATGCCTAGTTAGTTCTCAATCTTTCTTTGAGGTGGACTTTGGGTTTGGCTTGTCATAAATCATGCTCTTCATTACTACATTACTTTTTTTTTTAAAAAAAAAAAAAAAAATAGAATAAAAATAAATTGGGTTCTCCCATCTACCAAAAAGCGCTGCTTGCCTGCACGATCTCTTTAGTAGCAGTTCTATAGGAGGGAATCTTTATCCTCGTTTTTCCATTATTATTACACCTTGAACAAGAAATTCTACATTGTATGAACTATATTATTATCTTAGCAGTAGTAGTGTGTGGGGAACAAGGTTAAATTTTTTTGCCGTTGAACCCCAGCATTATTAGAAGGCATAATTCTTAGACCTTGAAAACGTTATTACGACTTTCTATTTCCTTTGTGTTAACATAATTCTCGATGTTAATAAATAATTTGGCAGTGATTTTGAAAGGGGAAAAACTTATGGAAACACTCGAAGATTTTTCAGCTTGGCTTCAGTCCATGAGAGTGCCACTTTGGAGTGGGATTTAACTTGATTGACATTTGTTGTACTTATATGCATGAGTATAGTACAATGCACACAAATAACCAGCAGGAGAGAATTTTTGTAATTTTAAGTATACACCTGTTATAGTCCCTTTGATTGAAAACTATTCTTTCACTAATCCTAGAACATTGAGGTAATTGTGGTCATAATTCTTTTCTTTTTTTTCCCGTTCATTTTCAATAGCTTTGGATATATGGCCGTAAGAGGAATGCTATTCCATCTGAATTTGGTTAGGAAGTTGCTTTCTTCTTCTCTCTTCCCTATCAAAAATTCCCGTCCTGCTCTTCCTCCTTTTTAACTGATAAAGGGATGTGCTACTAAAAAGTTGGCTTATGAATCTTTACTTTATTGGAAGCCTTGAAACTTCTGCATCTGAATGTCAACTTAAATGGTGCTTTTAGAAGGTTCCCCTCCTCATCTCTCCCTGTGTTTTTGGAGTTTCTTTACTCCATCTTTGGAATCCTAGTGTTAATTTCTGGATAAAGAGGATTTATAAACATTTCGATACCTTACCTGCTGAAAGTACAATGTATATCATGGTTTCCAATCTTTTTATGTTAATTTTCTTTTACCATTCTCTTGCTGGTAGCTAATTTCTTATAATGCTGCTCCATATATAGAAGTTGTTTCTAACTTTTGAAATGTTTAGGTTTTTGTTTCTTTATTATATATATTTTATTCAATTTGATTTTAGCTAAATATCCTTTAAACAGAACATGTTGTCTGAAGTAATACATGAATCTGATGGTGTTTTGGAGTTGTTTCAAACTCTTTGAGTTCATTGCATTATTGGTTGTATTGGTTTCTGCACGTCATGGTGATTTTTATTGTCTAAACAGGAATGCAGTTGGGAAACCTACTGATGTTAGAGATGGTTCAGCATTGCATGCTTTAACTTTCCAGGCTAGCATTTCTACTGGTGGGAAGAGTTCTATTCAAGGTACCGAGGCATCCATACAAATGGTTTCCTAGGTGTCTTGCAAGTTTGGATACTATGTCTTGTTATGCAACTAAAACTGGAAAGTTTGCAGATCGTGTATTTGCTCCTTATTCTGTTTTCAAGGGTAAAGCTGCGCTCTCTGTTGAACCTGTTCTTCCAACTTTCTCTAAGTTTGGTGTAAGTATAACCTTATGTTGCTCATATACTTCTGTCTAACTCAAGTAGGGTTGCTCCTCATCTTTCTTCTTTCTTAACAGTCTGGGAATCTTAGAGTTGACCGACGTGGTTCTATGATGTTAACTTTCTTGCCTGCTATAGGTGAGCGTAAGTATGACTATGAAAAGAGACAGGTAAATTTTCTTGATTTTTCCATCACTACTATCTTACTCATAAATGATTCCCATGCCATGTGATTTTTTCACCACAGGACGGACTTGACCTCCCCATTTATCTTTCTTTCTTCAAACTCTATTAAAAACAAATCACTCATACCAGATTTGAGCATAGTAAAGAGTCTAGTTTTAGCCATTGACTCATCAGGAGATGACCTAGAAATCCCCCCACCCTCATTTGCATCTCTGCAAGCTCTATGAAGCTTAATGACAAGTTCTGTTGATATTTTGTAGAAGTTTGCTCTATCAGCAACAGAAGTGGGATCTTTGATAAGCACGGGTCCCAAAGATTCTTGTGAATTCTTCCATGATCCCTCAATGTTGTCAAGGTTAATTTTCTGCATCACCATATTCACATGTGTGTGTGGGTAATCTGTACAACTAGTTCAAGATCATGCTCTGTTTCTCGAGACAGTTATGCTATTGTTTCTGTTGTGATACCATCCATTTCTAAGCAGCTAATTTTTTCCACAGCAATGCTGGCCAAGTGAGAAAGAACTTATCAATTAAGCCACACGCAGATGGTAGTGGCTATTTCGTTTCATTAAGTAAGCTTTTGATCCTGCTCATGATCTTGTTTGGTTTGAAATTTTAATCTCCTTTTGTCTTGTGTTCATTTTAGATTTTTTGGGATTTTCTTAAATATTTTAAATCCAAAAATAGATTTTTTAATGGACCAACATAAAATGTTTTGTGCAAGTTTAAGAACTACATAAAATTTTTATTCATAGTTGAACGAGTACTGTTATATCAAGGAAATCCTATATGCTTTAGAGATTTCCCCTTTCCTTAGCTGTTGCCAGCTGACTTGTGAGCTAACCTTGTTAGTCTACCATTCAAAGTATCTACTACAGTTCCACAGAAGTGATTCCTATTTTCCCTTATCTTAGAATCATTAATGCCATCATTTTTTATTGTAATTTAATTAAGCCTAAAATGGATTTAAATAAAAGGATGTATGAAACCTATTCTCTTTGAAATTCTCTTTATTGACTACTTTTTTCCACTTTCTATTACATTTTAGATATTGTTACCATGTTCTCAAATGGAACATCATTGCCATTACTAACAATCATGTTGAAGCTAACCTATGTTTATTTAGTCCTATGCATAATTTGTTTCAACTAAGAACATCATTACATTGTATTCTTCATTTTGAAATGCATAGAAGAAATAGCCAACTGGTTGATTGATTGATGTAACTTTGATGAGAAATAGTTAATCAAGGTAGGTAACACCTTGATTTTATTTGCTTTAATCACTTAGCTTTAAAGTACTTCATGTGGAAGTAACTTAGTAGGTGATTCATAGGAAGAGTCTAATGATGCTATTTATCCTCTCTATTAATCAATAGTTCTTTCGTATTCATCCCATCTAGTTTCAAACCATTTTTTATTTATTTATTTATTTGACTAACCTACCTAGTTTTTTATAATAGCCTTTAAAGCTGATGTGCAACTAGAAATGTAGACTAAATTGTCGATTTCCTTGCTGATTTCCAGCAAGATCTAGAATGGTGTGCAGCTGAAATGTGGACAAAATTGATGATTTCTTGCAGGATTTGTGGGTTGAATGTGATTGGGTTTACGGCTGGATTTTGAGCCGTAACTCTTCACTTTTATCTCTTTTAATGTTAAGTTATGGCTGTAGTTTTTTTTCCTTACTATTGTTGTTGGTTGTTTACAGCTGTAGAAAACATAATAAATTAGGTCTTAGATTGTATTCTTGGTCAATCCTGAATATTATTTGGTAATCTCAATTGTAAGAAAAGAGTTTCTCTCTAAAGTTTCTGTATTTCTTCTCACTTCCTATCAATTCTAGCATTTCTACTTCCAACTTTCCTTTGTTCCAAACTAGGATTACATCATTTGGTATCAGAGCAAATTTTGGTCCTCTTTTTCCCATTAATCATTTGATCCCTAGATTTCTCTCCATTCAGAATTCACATCTAGGCTTCCCATACAAATTCAACTTGTTCTAGACAACTTCGGTCATGAGATTTGATCAGTAGATTTAATCACCTGTGCCGGATTTTTGTTCAAGATTTTGAGCTTAAAATAGCACAAAAAGAGAGGATGGAGGGGTGGAGCAAGGGGTGTCAAATGGATGTTTAGGAAGGAATTGAAGCCAACCTTTTAAGTAGGGAGGAATGGTGGACAACAATAAAATGATGGTAGAATTGACAAGATTGCTGAATTACAAAGGAAAGTTGAGCTCCTTAGTAGGGCTTATACAATGAATGGTCTCTCTTAGTGAGGTTGATTATGAATTTTAGGATTCTCATTCCTAGTTTGAGAATCATTTTGGTGCAATGTAGCTTGGCAGGCTTGATGTTAATAGATTTGTGATTACTTGCCTCAAGGAAAGTGCTTTAGCTGGGTAGGAACATAAACCCTCAACAAATCCTTACACAACCTTAAACAAATGAGGAGCATGAAAGAGTATACCAATTCATTCTATCAACTCATCTCTAGAGTTGATTTGAATGAAAATAAACAACAAATGGTTGCTTATTATTTGAGTTGATTAAACCCTCAATTCAAGATGTTCTTGTCTTGCAAAGCTTGTAGAATGTTTCAAAGGCATATTTTTATAGAAATGAGTTGATTATCTTCAAGTTGTTCTATCAACAAATGGTTGCTTATTTTTATAGTCTTTTGTTGTTTATTTTCATTCAAATCAACTCTAGAAATGAGTTGATAGAATAAATTGGTGTACTCTTCCGTGCTTCCTACTTGCTTGATGTTTAGCAAGCTTTTGTAGAGGATTTGACTGTAGTTAAAAGAGAAAAATTGCTCACACAACTTTTTCTTCATCTTCTCCCAATTATTACTCTTACCTTTACCACTCCTTGACGAGAGACTTGCAGAAGTTCCTACAAAGCTGAAGCACTTTCATGGAGGCAGATAACTATAAGTTTAACTTTTCTTTTATCAACTACATCACAGTAGTAAAAAACTCTTTTCACAGTGTTCAATCAATCTACAAAGTCATCCGGGTTCAAACTTCCTTGAAAATCTAGAAGTTCAACCTTGAAGCTTTGTTCAAGTTGTGGCTTAGATCTATTAATATTAGGTTTGTCAAACTGCATTGCATTAGAAGGATTCTCAAACTGAAAATGAGAATCCTCAAGTTTACGATCAACCTTGCTAGGAGGGAACATTTGTTGTATTGTAAGTAGCTTAACTTGTCTTCATAATTCAACAATCTTGTCAACTCTATCATCATCTTTTTGTTGTCCACCATTCTCCTTACTAGAAGGTTGGTTTCAACTCCTTTTCAAACATCCATTTGATTCCACCTTGCTCCACCCCTTTGTCTTCGTGCCATTTTAAACTCAAAATCTTGAACAAAAATATAGCAAAAGTGATTAAATTTGCACCGGTCACAACAACACAACAAATTGATCGAATCTTGTGACTGAAGCTGTCTAGAATAGGTTTGATCTGCATAGCGAGCCTAGATATGAATTCTAGGATCTTGAATGGAGAGAAATCTAGGGAATAAATGAGTAATGGGAAAAGGTGGACTAGAACTTGCTTTGATACCAAATGACGAGAAGAGTTTCTAACCTACCTATTTTTTCAGAATAGCCCATGCCACTTCTGCTGCATTAGTTTTGGTTTTAGAGTTCTGGAGTTGAAAATTTTCGCCTACACTAGCCTCTTCTTTTGCATGTGCATCATGATAACTTGATGTTGATAGTTCCTTGTTGTCTTGTGTGGCTTCTTAATTTGTTGCTTTAAGTTAAAGTTTATTTGGGTAGAATTCCTACCTGACATCATATCATATGCAATTACTGTTTGCAGGTGTTGTCAACAACATCCTGAAAACTACCGAACGATTTACTGTTCCTGTCACGACTGCTGAATTTACAGTTCTGAAGACAGCTTGCAGTGTATGACAATTGACTCTTTTCTTTAATTTCTGCTTCTACCATTTAGCTGGATTTCGTTTTAGGAAAACAAAAGGCAGAAGAGGAAAATATACTAGAAAATGGCTATCTTTGACAATTGGTATGAATTCATAACTATAAAATATTAGATTATAAAAAATCTGAAGAAATTAGAAAATTTGCTATCTGACTGGTAGTTTGATAGGGAAATTTTGGAATGCAAAGAAAGAGCCAGTTGGTTGTGTTTTTATGAAGATATGTACTAATAGCATAATCGCTTTCTTCTTTTCCAAAATAGAGGGCACAGACATCTGGGGCTAGACAAATTTCTTTGCATGTTTTGGTGATACTAGTTATGTAACAAGCATCATTTTTATTTGTCACCGTGGGAAGAGCTGGAAAAAAAAAGTTTTCTTGTCACTGTTAACTGCAGCCTGGTTTTATAGATGACTGAGGACAATTTACGATGAATTTTCCTTTTTCCTTTTTCTTCTTCATAATCACTGGGGTGCATTTTTTTTTCCTGCTTTTCTTGTTAGTTGCTGGATACAGTCAAAATCACAAGTAGAAGAAGCTCACCTTTTCTAATATTGCTGCAAGTGTGGGTACATGCCCATTAAACGAAGATAAAAAATCCCTTACCAGAGTTAATAGATGCATCTCTGGATCATTCTTTTGATTTGGTGCCCACATATTACCGAGTGTTGAATATTTGGCAAATCAGTTACAAAAGACACGTGTCCAAATGGCTTCCTGGTCCTAAGTCTGTATGTTCATTGATGAGAAAGAAACCATTAGTACCATTAGCGCAGGATTATGCTGCTACAGAAACTTGCATATAACTTGCATATAATAAATATGAGATGGGGCGACAGCTTACCTTCAGAAGTGGCATCTAGAGATTGTAAGATAATTTTTGGGGGCAACTAAAGAAAAAGAATGATATCTGTAGTTTTAAGTTACCGAGCTGTGAGCGTTGCCCTTGAGGAAATAATGTGTACTCTGCATTCTGATGGATATTGAAAAATGCTGAGAGTATTAAGCTGCGAGAAATGTGATGACAGACAATTTAGGGCAATACGAATTAATCCTCAAAACAAGGTGCCCCCCCTCCCCTCTTTTTTCTCCACTAACCTAACTGAATATGCTGTCTGTTGCAATCATGTTTCTTGTTGATTCTTTCTGTTGCTTTTTTTAAACCTAAAATCTCAGGTAGACAATATCTGATCTCATAATTGCTTGTTAATTGTTTAAATTGAAGGGTTTGTCATGCATCCATATACAAACGTCTTCTGTATATGAACATTGACTATTGTCTGATCTTTCACTGTAATGCAGAATGACTAGAGCATGTAAACTTATGTCCTTGCTTTGTTTTCTTGTGTGATCTTCCTTGGTTGTTTCTTGTGCAGTTTGCATTGCCCCACATCATGGGTTGGGATCGGTTGACTACTCCACTGCCTGGAACCTTAGCATCAAAGCTGTCAAAAGTGGATCCACAAATGCCTGATTTAGAATGGGATAAATGAAGTCATACATATCCACCAGAATTTTGTCTGCACCACTTCATGCTCCGGCCTTCAGATTTGCATATTAATAGGACAGTTGCATGCTGTTCTTTGTAGTGCATTTTCTGTGTTTAGTTTTATGCAATCGAAAACTCTGTTCACTTGTGATTTACTGTTTGGAAATTTATTAGAATTGCTGTTTATGAATGTCCCTAGATGTGCTTTTTCTGGTAAATGACGCAGTTTAATTTTGATCGTTCCAATTTTTGTAGTTCTACCCGTGGGGGGTTAGGAAAAAAGGCATTTGGTCAGTTAAATGACTAGTATAATCACAGTGGGTTAATATTATTTTTTTAAAAAAAATATTAAGAGAATGAACACCAGCGGATGGGGTCGCTCACTCCTTTTGCTATTTCTTTTTTTAAAATATTTTAATATTGTTATTAAACTTAATTAAATAGATTAATTTTTAAATTTTTATTTAACTCTTTGCTAGACTTAAGTGTTTTGTGTTCAACAATTATATTAAGTGATTAAGTGAGCTTGAGAGTATTAATTACAATTTTTTTTTTGTTTAGTAAAATCAGTTAATTGATTCTTAAAATTTTAAAATATAGATTTAAGTTTGTTTTTGAATTGTAATTTTTGAATATTTTTAAATTTTATTTTTGATCCAAGTGTCTGAGCCTGACATCAATGCCATACTCATGCACTGATTTTTGAATGCTAGATTCAAGTAGCTTAGACTTGATATGATTGTCAGATCCAAGATGTTTTTGCTAGCATGGTTGTTATACTAAAGATTATTGGACCTGGTGTGGTTGCCTGATCCAAGACGCTTGAGTTTGGAATGGTTGCCAGACACAAGTACCTTGGGTCTGGCACTTAAGATTTGCATAATTTTCATGAGTCAGACAAAGATAATGGTTTTGTTGAGGATCAAAATACTCATATAAATATGTAGAATGTTCTCAGGATATTTAACTAATAATTCATTGTGGACTTCTGATGTATTGTTAAGAAAAAAGTCAGACCCACGCGCTTAGGTATGACAACCATGCCAGACCTAAGCGCCTAGGTCTGACATGACTCAAGCGTCTCGGCCTGCCAACCATGCTAGATCCATGCATATTTTTTTTAAATATAGAAATTCACTTATAATTGTTCTAAAAACATATTTATTTTGTATTTTTATGTCTTTTTAACCAAATATATTTTTATCTTTTCTATATTTATTTCTTTTATTTTGGAACATTAACCACACGTATTCTTAAAGTTTACTCAATTTTTTTTTATTAATCTCTAATTTTGGTGAAGAAATCATTTACAAAATTGCATAAATTATGATAGTCAAAAGGACAATAAATCTTTTTACATGTACAATATTTTCTTTTCCTACAACATAATGTATCAATTTAAAAAATTATGCAAATCCTAGGCGCAAAATTAATATTTTCATCCACAATGCATACAAGAAAAAAAAGTTTATTTTTTAAGACTTGAAATAAATCACTTAAAACTCAACATTTTTTTTTCCATTCTTTCCTCTTCAAATATAAAAAATTTATAAAATAAGTTGGAAAGAGTTTGCAGTTAAATTCTATTGCATATGAATGAAAAATCCTGTTTGAATGAGGCACTTTTTGTTTTTGTAGTCTAACTATTCTTTTGAAAAGTTTTAAATTTTTTGACCCAGACACGGGTTGGCAAACCCAGGCACGCGTGTCTAGCAGACCCAGGCGCATGGGTCTGGCATGCTTGCTAAGTCCAGTGCTTGAGTCTGCCATCCATGCCAGACCCAAGATGCGTGGGTCTCGTAACCATGTCAGACCCAAGACATTTGAGTATGACAAACATGTCTGATTTGACAAACAACAAACAAAGAGAACAATTGTGCACTCTAGTTGTCACGAGAGAGAAAATAAAGAAAAAACGCAAATAATCTATCATCGACGGCAATCCAATCATTATCTGTCTACACGTGCCATACAATATGGAAGATGGCACAATTGCGCATCCAGTGAGACCTGAGATGACCAGATTTGACCACCGGGAAGTGTCACACACGCCTTTTTAATGGCGCAGGCGCCCTCCATTCGTTGTGGAAAAAAAAGAAAGCCAAAGAAAATCTCGTAAAAAGATGAGAAATGAAAAGTAAAACTACTATTACAATCCACAGTAAAATGTTTCTTATTCTACAGTGATTTCCCCACATAATTTAACTTTTGTTATAATGATTTCACTTTGAGATTTTAGTTTATCAACTATTAAATTGAATCAAGAAAAAGATTTCAGTGTTTCACTCGGTGTTTTGCATATTGAAATTATTATTTAACCCATGAACAACATAACTGCTAGTCAATAAGTTTATAAGAGTTCAAATATTATTGTCAAATTCACAAGGGTTATTACGGTAATATCATATTTTACCCTTCAATTTATATTTTGATGATATTTAAAATTAGACCCTCAATGTTTTGATTTTAAATTTTGATTCTTAACTATTTTATTAAATTTTTTTTTTTTACAATTTCATTATTGAATCTATAATCTTGGTTTTTTATTTTTATAAACTTGATCTTTATTCTCTTGATTTTTATTTTTTGTTTTGGATTCTTTTGTTAATTTTATTTTTCTTTTCAATTTTACTATTCAATTAGAAGTTTCATGACATTTAAGGTTAGGTCCTTAATGTTTTGATTTTAAATTTTGACTCTTAAGTCTTTACCCTTTTATCAATTTGTTTTTTTCAATTTTATTCTTGGATCCATAATCTTGATTTTTTTATTTTTTCAAGTTTGGTCCTCATTCTCTTGGTTTTTATTTTTAATTTGGATTCTTTTGTTAATTTGGTTTTTCTTTTTGATTTTGCCATTTAATTCAAAATTTTATGTTATCCTCTCATTTTTCAGGAGTCAATTTGGGGCAAGTACTAGTCACGTGTCAGGTGGGTTGACTTGAGTTAACCAAATTAAATCAATTTTTTTATTTAATAAAAAAGTAAGGATGACATCATTTTGAGAAAATATAAAGAAAAATAGTTAACTATTTTTGACATGGTCTTGACTAGGTTTGCCATGGATTGACTAGGTCATGGGCCAACCTGTATTTTTTATTGTTTTATAATGGGTTAATTCTTTTCAAATTTCTTTTAAAACCTGACCCGCCTTAAGCCTCGAGTCAACCCATTGTTTTGCATTTTACTGGGTTATCCTATTCACATGATCTCTTTCACGAGTTTTGGTGACTTCAGTCGGATTTGCTGGTGCTTTGTTTTTTAGACTTCTTTTTGTTAATTTTTATTTTATTTTATTTTATCCTTGTATGTTTGGATTCTTCGGGATTGAAATTTATTTTTTTCAATTTTATTTTTATAGTGTCAAGTCATGGATTGTTTTCTTTAAAATACATTAATAACACTTTAGCATCATTTTTTAACATTATTGAAAATTCAGCCCGACCTGTAATAAAGTACAAGCCACTAAAATATCCATGTAAGCAATTTATACTTTAATGAGATAATTTTAAAGAGTTTTTATACTTTCAAAACAAGAGGTAGAAAGAAGATGTTTCTAGAGATAATATTTATTATTTTTTTATCCCTAAAATATCAATGTAAAAAACTCTTAATTAATAACCAGTTCAACCAAAGCATAGAACAATAAAAATAGTTGTTATCATAGTTTTAAAACTTGACTTTGAGGTTAACTTGGGACAAGGTTCAAGTCACAGATCAGGAGGATCAACTTTAAAAAAATTCTTTTTTAAAAACAATCAAATCAAATGTCATATCAACAATTTTTGTTTTCAAAAAGTCAAAGGGTTTTTAACCCAGTATTTGACCAGGTTTTACCTTGAGTTGTGGGTTGACCCGGGTCAATCCTTCTTTTATTTTTCTTAAACCTAGAGTCTTGGATCAGTCCCAGCTTCGGGTCAACCATCTGGGCCGGTTTAAGTTTCATAACTAGAATTATTATATTATTATTAATTACAATACTTAATATAAACTAAAGTAAAAAAATAAAATATCATCTAGCTAGCTTTGTTTTAAGAAATAAATTTGATGGTAATATATATTAAATATAAAATACTATTTTTCATATTTTATTTTGTTTTGTTAAAAACAAATGCATCACATGTCAAAATATTATCTAACTATTTCAACTACCATGTCAAAATCAACACCCCGACCCCGACCATCTCCTCCTCTTTCACCACCACAATGACCACCTCACAATCATTCTTTTCACCATCTTCACTACCATCGTCGTTATGTCACCATCTTCACTACCATCATCATCTCGTCACCATATACTCCACCACCATCATTATTATCATCTCACTACTACTATATTGACCACCTCACCATGAGCTCAATCATAATTGTCGTGTCACAACTACTATTATCATCATTTTATTCGCAATCATCGTCATACCACCACCACCATCATAGAAAAATATTTACATGTAAAGTAATTTATGTAAAAATATTTTTCAAATCAAATATTAAAAAATATTTTACATATAAAACATTTTACAAGAAAAAAACTACATCTTTACGTGAAACAAACGAATCCTTAAGAAAAGGTTGTGTGCTGAAAATTTGGTTATTGCAAATACTTTATTACGAGATTCAGAATTTACTAGATGGCATGCACTATGCTACATGCTGGACATAAATTTTTGTAACGTAAAAAAAAAATGTTCAGGTGGCATTAACATTTTTAAAAAGTAAAAATAATCTAAGACTTAGGTAATTGAAAGAGATCTTACGCACTGTCAAAACATCAACCCAGAAAGCAAACTAGACAAAATACTATGAATCGAGAAATTAATGCTTGCATTCAATCAATTAACTTAATTTAATTAAAAAATAATTTTTTTTTTAAAAAACTAAATTCATTAAAGACTAGAAAAAAAAAAACTCTGCGATACATGCTATTTTAAAAATCATTGAAAAATCTTATAGAAAGCAAAAAAATAGGGTCCAATCTCCAATTAAAATAAATGCCAAAAGAAAAAAGGGTTTGGATCAACTCGTCGAGTCGGTTCAAGTAACTGAAAGAGACCGCACACGTCGTTAGAGCAGTGATCCAGAAAGCAAACCAAACAAAATACTACGAAGCGAGCATCTAATGCTTATATCCAATCAATTAATGTAATTTAAAAATAAAATTCCTTTTTAAAAAAGAAGATTTAATAAAGACCGAAAACAAATCCGTGAGAACCCGTGTCATTTTTAAAATCATTAAAAATAATAAAAAAAACAGGGCCCAATCTTCAACTAAATAAACACCAAACAAAAAAGGGCTCAAATCGACCCACCGAGTCGGTCCAAGTTTTAAAACAACAGGTCATGTCATCTTTATATAAGAACGAGCTTAAAATATGATGAGATTGAAAAATAAAGCTTAAAAAAAGAAAAAAGAAACCAAGCAAACTCGAGCGAATCTTCTGAACCTGATTTAATCCTTCAAACTCGTAATCTATTAAATTATAGACTCGAGTTCAATTAAAAACTCATCACCCAACCAATTTAACGCTGGGGGATGAATTAAAAAAAAATATTATTTTCAAGGCAAGAAAAATAGCATTAAAAAAAAGGATTAAATTTGATAAAAAAGGCTAAAAGAGGATGAAATTGTAAGAAAAATTTGAAAACTATCTCAAATAAAAAAATAGCAATTGAAATAATAGGGGCCAAATTTGATATTTGAAAAAAAGGGGGGATGAAATTGCAAAAAAATTCAAATTTGATAAATTATTCAAAATAAAAAAATAGTAATAAAAAACATGGATCAGATAGGAAGGAAAAACAAATCGAAGGATTGTCCTTAAAATATGGAGGGCCAACACCAAAATCGAGAAGGAGAGAGGAAAGAATAAAATAAAGGCTATCGATACCAAACTAGTGACACTTCAAAAACATGCATGACCTAGTAGTGGAGGAGTCGCTAAGGTAATTTGGTCACCGTTCTGAAGTTGGTGTTCGACCGCTGAATGACACCACATGCGCTGTTAGAATCTAGCGGTTAGTGTTCATGCGCCATCTTTTTGTTTTTATAAATAATTTACATGCTCATGAAATAATCATCCTGTCCCTATATAACACGAGAATTATAAGAAAACCATGAAAAAGATGAAAACACCCTTAAGCCTAAATGTATTTTTTTAGTCAAAGGGTAATAGAATAAATTTGCTATGCTAAAACAATTAAATATGCTAAAAACCCTATGCATGTTAGATTTATTTTTTTGGCACCCAGGGTTAAATAAGTAATTTATTTGTGCATAAAAAAAAAGATCAATTTAACCCAATTAATTTGATAATGACTAATGGGTCCTATGAAAATAACAATAATACCCTCATTATCTAGGCCACTGATTTTTGAAACAAGGGGCAAAATAGTAAAAACACTAGTCCAATCCACAATAAACTGTGTATTAAATTACAATGTTTTATTGATGCCTTGAAATTTTTTTATAATGTATAAATAGAGTTTGGGTATTCCAAAATTCACAGGGAAGCTTACTTTCAAGTACATCTTAAATTTATATATAATGCAGTCTTGATAGATATCTGTTTTTATTGGATTAGTTGAAATGTTTTTAAATGCTTTACTGTGGATAGTTGCCAAGTTAGTTTAGTTTTTATTCTAGGCTTTATTAAATTTTAATTTTCTAAACATTACCATCTAAAAAAAAAGTTTTAAGAAAAGTGTTGCCATCTAGGTTTTTGGTATGGAAGAAAGTTTTTTGAGGAGTAAAGGTAGAAGATGATCCATTAGCAAATCATTGAAGTTTCCAAGCATAGGCACTTGTGTTTTACATATAAACTTTAACCAATTCCAGGTTTACGTTTGAGTCAGGGCGTGCATCTCTTATAAGAGCCTGGGACAGCCGATGTTTTACTCGCTCACCTGGGCTCACAAAGTGCGCTTTCCGGGAGGTGGGGTTTCCTTGAATAAAAAAAAATAAAAATTCCAAGTTTACAAATATGCTCCAACATCTAAAGAAAAGTGGTAAGAACAATGCAAGCTATGACCAACCTCTTATCATCCACCAACCTAGTAAGTTCAACGTTGCTTCTGCCTCCCTGGTTCTTCACTATACTGTGACTACTAAGTCATGTGTATATAGTTTTTACTTTAAGAGTGAAGAGTATAGATGTTGAAGGACTTTTTTTCTTCATTTTTCCTTTTGTATTCAAAGAAGCTTAGGAATCCCAATAACTGTTTGCTTCTTTGACTGAAGAGTTGAGCTCCCTTTGTTGTGGCTAGTGTGACATGTGGTGGCATGGTTGTTGCAATCGGGGTCCTCATATTGTGATCCTAGGCTACTACTATGTGTGGTGACTATTTAGATGTGTCCATGTATAATGTACTATATCAGCTGGTATGTCATTCTAGTAGAAAAAAACTGCTTTGACATTTTTCTTTTTCTTAATTTTTTTTCCTTCAACTTTGTATCTTAGGGAACAATTTCTATAAATTTTATTTATCTTCTACTCATTACACACTCTTTACTAAATTTCCTTATTTTAAAAAAATCACAAACCTTTGGATTTCTGAGCTTGACTATTTTTGTTTAATGCATACATTTATTAGTTCTTACTTATTTCTTAATTCACATCTTGTCAATGTATACATAAATCTAGAGGTTGTCTTCCATGGTTATCCAAAAATTCAATATCAATTGATCAAGTAGGACCCTGATTTTCACAATGTTGCCAAGTTGCTGTGCTTTCATTCCTTTAAGAGTTTGAGCTAATAAGAGCAGATATGTTTGCCATAAAAAACTATATAATTGACACATCTCTTGATTTTTGAACAACAAAAAGGCAAGAAAAAGACACATTTCATTAAAAGAATGAGGTGTGATCCTAAAACAAAAGTGCTGAATAGCAAAATTGCATGACAAAATCGTTGACAATGCGACACCCTATTTAACTTCTCCAGCAATCATCTATGTCTTGTCATCGCATATTGATTTTCTTATACTTGTGACGATTCAGAAATCTTTGATTTTGAGCTATCAACACTTCATTTTATGCATCAACCATTTTTTTGGTAGGTATTAAATGTTAGGTTTCTCGAAATGAATACACATAGTGGAGACAATAAATTTAAAATTTTTCAGGAGTCCTAAGGATTCAGTTACACAAATCTAGAGTTGTTTAAGGTTTATATGAATATTATCGAAAGATCAGATGTTTTTTTTCAACTTTGAATAATTTCTTCAAGGTTAAGTTGTCACAAACTACAAGTCCTTTAAGTGTTCATCCTCTAACAATATTACTACACGAACCACTAGTGAAAAATCTCCTAAATCCTTTTAGACAAGAGAGATTGCTATGTTTATGAGCGCTAAGTCTTTTCTTTTAAGTTTAGATGTTTCTGTACTAAACTATTGTACTATTATTTAATGTCCAAAAAACAAGAGGCATAACATTCCATTTATAGGGAAACCTAAAAACTCTATAAATAACAAAATATCAATTTTCTCCTTAAATAATATCACAAATATTATATTAGGATAATTTTATAAATTTAATCAATCAAGTCCCTAGTTGATTTTTTCTAGGTCTAGAATTGTAATCCCTTGTATTAATTACATTCTAGATCTTAATTTCTAAATAATCAAGTCATACTTGATTAAGCATCCCACTTTAATTTCTGACCAATGGTTCTTATGTGTGTGATTCATTAGGTTCTCTAATAAGTTAGTCCAAATATAAATCACAATCTTAAATAAAATAGGATTAAATAAATTAAACAATTGATTAATTTATATCTGAAGATCAAGTACAATATTTAACAACCTGTCATGATTATCTAAATATTAAGAAAGTCGTAAGTGATTTGACTTAACCTTAAAGTGACTAGTTTCTTAATGTAATTATTATCCCTTTATCAAATGTTTTGATTTAGACATTATAACATTGAGTTTGTCTGCTTTGTTAAATCATTTAGCTCTCAACAATATTATTATTGATTCTTTGAATAAGACTTGAAACTGTTTTCAAATCTCATTCCACCTTGGTCAATGATTTCTTAATTAATATTATTTGAGAATAAATGAAATATTTTTTTAAGTCACCGAAGGTAATGAATCCTCTCTTGATTACTCAAATATGTTCATATAATTTATGTTATACTCAATATTTTTCCTTTTGTTACCCTTTATTAGGGCAACATGTGGTCATAATCATAGTATAAAACTCTTTATATAAGATAACTTAGTGATTTTAAGTCTAAGGATCACCTACACAATTATCACATGAGTCTTTCCATAGACATATATGATCTTTCCATATAGAATTCTATTGCGGGTCAGTTCAATGTACATGTCATATGATAAACACTTGCATAGTAGTTCTAGGTATTACTCATACCTTAGTTTATGAGAGTAATTGCTTCCTTTCATGAAGGAAGGAACAAATGTATGCACCGGTTTCAACAACTCTAATTAATATTCAGTCTTAATAGAACATTGACTAGAAACATTGATCAGGAACATTTAAAAACAATGTTTTAAAAAGGAACAAATATATGCATCGGTTTCAACAACTCTAATTAATATTCAATCTTAATAGAATATTGAACAGTAACATTTAAAAACAATGTTTTGATACAATACGAATCTCATAATTATAACAATTTTATAATTTTCTATGCAAGATATTTTTTTCACGAACTTTACCTTTACTCTAGATTCATTAATCAAATATAATTGAATATTAAAGATAAAGAAAGTCTTTATTAATAATAAATATATTTTACATGAATAAAAGCAATGTTACATGTAACCAACTGATTGATTAAAATATATTTTCACTAAAATTAAAGATGTTACTCATGTCCGTTAATTTTGTCAATTATTGATGTTCTGAAAAACTCAATTGAGTAATGTTTATTACACTCTAGAGCAACTTAAAAGGTTAACATGATTGTTTGTTGTTTGTTTTCTTACTATTGATAATAAATTCTATATTTGTGAAGAAAAGAGTTAGGGCTAATGGTCACGAAGAATGGTAGTGTAATGAAAAGAAATAATTCATAAATGGTAGATATCTGTTAGTACCACACTAGTCATTCTCTAGTTAGAAGAACTTTATTGAGAAAAGAAGCAAAAAATAGAAATTCCATCCAAAATAATAGTAAAGAGCTATATATCTCATACCAAAAAAAGCTTAAAAGTGTCCTTTTCAAATAAAAACTCCCCTTTTCTTTTTTATGTACCCTTTATCTAAATTCCTGTATTTATGATACAATGTTTTTAGGCTGTCCTGATTTGAACTTTCTCTCTGTCCTTCTCTTCTAATTCAGCAATATAGATGGCATTACTGGATTTAGGTGCCGTTTGGTAATGCGGTTGTAACCGAGGTTAAAGCAAGCCACAATGTTTTTGTGGTTGGTTATGTTTCAAACCCGATTTTATTTTGGTGGGACCCATCAACACTTGTAGCCGAACTTGTGGTTTAACAAAAGTTGGAAAAGGCAACTTGGTAACAGTAAGAACCCCATTTTCATCTTCTTCTGTTGTGGAGAGTGAACTAATTCACTCTCCACTGTTTATGTGAACAGTGGAGAATGTCTCCACTATTCCGGCTGGACCGGGTTAATTTTTATTTTTATTTTTAATGCACTGAACCGGATCCAACCTAGTAAAATAAAAAAAATTCAATTATTTATTTATTTTTAATTGTGTTTTATTCAAAAAACTAGTGTTTAATATTATTCAATAACACTACATAAATTAGAAGGAGATCGCTTGATGACGTAGTATTTGCAGAATTTGATCGCAATCCCAATTTTGTTCCTGATGATATTTTACCTGATGTTGTTGCACGCTTCAGAAACCAAGGAAACTGTAGTTCTTGTCGAATGGATTTTATACGTGATGAAATTGTAGATAGTTTAATAGAATAATAAAAAATATTTTATATAAAGTATTATTTATTTCATGATGTAATAGCAGTAGTTAAATCTATAATATTTAAATTAAAACCATCAATATTAATATATATCTTTTTTAATTATTTTATAACTTTAATTTGAAAAACATTTTTGACCAAACACATTAAACTACTTTTTGTTCAATCTCAATTTCAACTACAGTTTTAACCAAACATATATTTATATATACCAAACCAACATCAACCAAAAATACTTTTTATAAAATAACTTTTTTAAAATCACAACCATAAAAGCTACCACAATACCAAACAAACTCTCACCTGAAAGTTTGTCTTATGTTGTGTCTTGTTTAAACCTTTGGACGTTGTCTGAGCATCTATTAGACAACTAATTCTTGTTACTGGCACCCTTTACGACATGCTGTTATTGAATCTTCTACTGACAAGGACAGACTCCTGTTCCTGGTTTCGGAGATATTGAAGAGAAGTCCTTTGAAACTTCACAATCTTCTTATGATGGATCCACAACTAAAATACAAAAGATGAGCATTGCAAATTTGAGTTATTTCTGTGTTATTTTTTTTTACAATCTTATAAAATATAGCAACATTTTATTATTATATTATAATTATTATAACTATATTATATTATTATAAAAAAACTAATTGGGGGTTGGTGTTTTAATGTGAAACCACTCACATCACATTTCATTGTAAATTCATATAATGAAATAATTGTTTCTTCATTCTAAAACAAAATAAATAACTAAATAATTACCCTTTAAACTAATTTTTCTTAGGCTTGCAGCCAATGGTTTTTTGTCATTTCATTCTTTATTTTTTTGTAATTATAAAGTGGACTCCAAGGCAATTTGATATTTAATAAAATATAAAATATCATTAAATTTTTTTTTTGTTAGTGTGTGCTAGTGTGTGGAAGGCACCAAACATTTCAGGCAGCGTGCGTGACACCTTCCAGTGGCAAAAAACAACAAGCCATCATTTCATCCAAAGAGTCAAGTGGCGACGTATCCTTTGAGGGAAGTGCATGTACGATGGTTTGGTGATGGTTGAATTTTTTTCTCCCCCTCTTTGCTCAGGAATTGTGCTGGCCCAAATCAAATTTAAAGTTGTCCTCCCATTTTGTTTTTATTTCAATTCTAGCCATTATTTTGATTGCTTTTTATTTGTTTTGAATCTTTTTTTTATTGATTTGTTTTTCAATTTTGATTGAATCTTTATTTAGTTCTCATTCTTTTAATTATATATATATATATTAATTATTATTTTTTTAATTTCATCCCTCATCATTTTATTTTATTTTATTTTTTTGTCAGATTTGATTTTTGTTCTTTTAATTTGTTTTTTTGTTGCTTTGGTTCCTTTTTTAAAATTGATTTTCTTTTTTCAACTTCATACTTTAACAGGATTGGTTGAGTGTTGGGCTTCACAATGTTTTTTTGTGCGGTGATCCTTGTCTTATGACCTGAGTCACGGATATGAAATGTTAACCTGAAATGACATCATTCTTTTTATTTTTATTTTTTTTACATCGATTTTCTTTTTCGATTTTACTTTATTAAAGATTAAGCTTCTTTATTTTTTCTTGTTTGTTTTCTACAAGGATAGCTTGACCTCACAATCTAGGTCATGAATTTGTCATGCTTACTTGGATTGGCTCAGGGCTTTTATATTATTTTATTTTTATATTAAATTTGGTATTTATTCTTTTAATTTTTTTTTGCGTTGGGTCATTTTTTGAAATTGATTTTATTTTTTCAATCTAATCTTTCAACATTAGATGTGTTAAGAATTGAGCCTCATAATTGTTCTCAATGCAGTGATCTTGATATTATGACTTAGGTCACGAGTATGTTGAGTTTTTTTAAAATCTTTATTACACTGATTGTTTTTTGATGTCATCCTTAAACATTGAGTTTATTTAAGATGGAGTTTTTGTTTTTTGCTTTCTATAAGGATAGTCCAACCTCACGACCTAGGTCATGGATTCTTCATGCTAACTCAGATTGACTCGGGGCTTCTACATCATTTTATTTCATTTAATTTTGATGTTAAATTTGTTTCTCATTATTTTAATTACTTTGGATCCTTTTTTTGAAATTGATTTTATTTTTGAAATTGCTTCATTTAACATTGAATTTTTGAGAATTGAGCTTCATAATTTTTTTTGATGCGGTGATATCGGTTTCATAACCTGGGTCACAATTATAAAATGTTAACCAGGATTAGCATCAATTTTTTTTTAATTTTTTTTCGATTTCAGCCTTTAACATTGAGCTTATTAAAGATTGAGCTTTTGTTTTTGTTTTTTTTTTAATTTGCTTTCTTTAAGGATGACTCGACCTTATGACTAGAGTCACGAGTTTGTCATGCTAACTCGGATTAGCTTGGGATGTTTTTGTTATTTTGTCCTTTAATATTAGGTTATCTTGGAATCCAGCTTCATAATTTTTCTCTTTTTGGCAAGCATTCTTTTTTTTACAGGTCATCGTTATCACTTTTTTTTCTTTAGATTCAATATATTTATTGTCATTGTTTTTTTATTATATAATTAAATAAAATCATCTTATTGGACCCAACATGGTCTATAACTCAAGTTGCGATGTTTTTTTTCTTACTTTAAAACATGTTAGTAGTGCTTGAAAATCTTTTTTTAAGTTATAAAAAAAATTAACACGGCTTACGGTGAATCACAAACCACCTATCTAGTAAAGAAACTAAGAGAAAATGATGTTTCCTTATAGAAATGGTGATTTTATAATTGTTTTCAATTTTCTATTATAGCGGGTACTTTAGAAATAATATTTTTGTAATTTCTTCCAAATCGTTTTACTATAACAGTGGCAAATCTATAAAAACAATTTTTTTTTTAGATTTTTCCCCTTTTCCTTTGTATTTGACATATTTATCACTTTATATTTAGCCTAGTTATCACCATTCTTTTTATTCTTATCTTCATTCTTTTATAGTTTTTCCTTTTTTATTCTTCACAGTTGTTTTTTTTTAAAAGTTATTATTATTTTTTCCTTACACTTGGTATATTTACATTATTTTTTTATATCTTTATTCTTTTGTAATTTCTTTTTGTAATTTTTTTCTTTATAGTTTTTGGAAAAAAATATTATTTTTTATTCTTTACATTTTACCTATTTATCACCATTTTTTTTAATCTTCATTCACTTAATGTTGGATTTTTATTCAATTCTTTTTATTAGGTTTTAGTTTTATTTTAACATATTTTTTAGCAAATCTTGCAAATCTTTATGATGTTTTTTTTAATGTAATACAATTGAATTTTTACTTAGTTTACAAATAAGATTTCAATATTTTTTTTTATGATATTAGAAAATATTCTTTCTAAATAGCCCTACTTAATTTTGTTTCCTTTAATTTTATTCAATTACTTTTGTAAGTGTCTTTTTTTACTATCTTTTTATTAAATAAAATATTAGTTTCAAGAAACAAAGTTATTAAACACCACCAAGTACATGACCCATGTTGCGAGATCAAATTTTTTGATCTACATTTATCTCTTGATTTTTTCAATTTAATTTTTAGTTGTCATAAATGATTTTCTTTTCATTTATTGGGACAAAGAATTCTTAATTTATTTAATTAAATACATGCATTAATTTTTCAATTTACAATTAGGATTTTTTATGTCAAAAATCATGTTGGAAAGGCTTGCATATTTTTTTTGTGTTGAAAATAAAATTTAACCGACTCGTAACGAAGCACAAGTTAGATAGTTATTCTTGTTCTATTTTGACAAGCACTTAATACCTTTTTATATGAGTTTTTTTAGGGGACGGGAATGGTTGGCTAACATCTTATTCTTAGTCTATGCTCAAAACAATAATGAAATTCCCTTGTTTATTGACTTTATTTTCTAAAGGTGATTGATTGAAATGTATCCTAGCTTCTTGTTATATTATTTTAGCTCGAAGAGAAGGAATCAAATTCTCTTCCTTTGCCTTCAAATTATACATTAGAGAGGCCTTATCTATGCACTGGTGATGATCTATCTTGTATGGGAGTTCTGTATAGTATAAGTTTGACAAACTAATAGTCCTTTTCTTTCAATAGCTTCTCCCTTGTTTTTTAGTATTTCTTAGTAATTGATAATACAATAAAAACTAAAAGACATCTCTCTCTTTGTGTGTTCCCCTCACTCTCTCCTCCTTTTATCCACTATCTCCAAGTCCATGTGATCAATTTCTCTAAGTCCTCGTGATCAATTTTATCCAAGTTTTTATGACTAATATCTCCAAAAAAATCATGAATCTTTCACCATAAGACATTGACAAAAATCTCTAACAAATTCAAAAAAGAGTAAACTTTCAAAGGCATGCCTATACAAGTAATATTTTTATGCAAGCATACATTATGAGTATTTTCTCTCCCTTTCTAACTGGTTAAAGTCTTCCAAACATATAATGTTTATAAGACTTCAAGGAGCAAATGATAATATAACAAAAAATAAAAAAAAGCTCAGTTAGGCCTTGGCTCAATTGAGCTCCCTCTTTCCCTCTCCTTTTTTTCATCTCTTTCTTTTTCCTCTCTCTCTCTCTCTCCCCTTCTTTTCTCCATCTTCCCTTGGTCAAGACCTAACAAAGCTACAAGGTGGCTCGGTTTGACTGCACTACTTTGGCTCACCTCGGTTTATTATTCATGAATAGTACTTTTCATGAATAGTACTATTCATCACTATTTATGAATAGTACTTTTTCAACCCAATCATGCTCTAGGGCTTGGTTAGGCTGAGATACAAGATAACTTTATATTTTCCCTTTCTTTCTCCTTATTTTTCCTACTGAAATAAGCTTAAGTTAAAGCTACCTGTGAAAATTACCATGAAATAGAACTGCCATCTTGAGCAACTTAAGATATTTTTCAGATATTTTCCAATGCTATATATTTTTAATTTTAGTAAGAGAGTGATGATTCATCTAAACAACACTACACATAAAACACACTCAACAAGATAGACAACACACATTTCTTCTATATACATAAAAAATACATATTTCATTCTCTTGATTTTCTATATGCTTGTTACTTGATCAAATAAAATCAAATGTTGACTTAAAAATATGAGTGTCCCTTGTTCTACGAGAAAATTGTTTTACAAGTACAACTCAGGCCCATAACTCATAAGCCAGGGAATGTTTACATTATTCTTTGAAGCTTTTCCATGACTTCATTGGTGGTGTCATGGAACCTGAATAGAAAGTTAGTTCAGTCCCTTTCACCTTTTTCCAAAAAAGCTTTCAATGGCTTATAAGACTCCAGCTCTTCTAGAGCTCTAATTGATCTACAACCAAGTTCAGTTACTTAACGATGTTGTTCTAGCGATGCAACTGCATCTTTGGACTCTTCCTCCTACATAATAAGAAGCTTCCCTTACATGATCCAAGTGTGCATAAACAACTCTATTTCCCTAAAGAAACAATGCAGAATGACATGCAAATAAGTAACACTCGCCTCCTACATTTAAAAGGAGCTATTGATCCCTATCACCTAACTTACACACCAGAAAAATACTTAGGTGTGAGACAACCTCCATGACTACAAGTTCATAAGCTAGAACACAATATCCATCAAGTGAAAAAGTCTTCACTTTGTTAAAGAGTGTTGTTACACACTCAACTATTCAAAGATCGTGTCTCTGTAAAAGCCAATTTAGATAACTATGAGAGATTTATAAACCCTCATGAACATATATGAAATGTGAAAAGCATCCTAGAACTTGTCACACAAGACATTGATGCTATGTGCAAAGTTCTTTCAATAGCACTTCGTGGATTTGCATGTGTATGGTATCACAATCTAGAACATGACTCTATTCTTCACTTTCATAATCTCAGCTCTAAAACTAACCTATCGCTTTAGCATAATCATTCCTACTAATAAGAGTACCACAAAACTTTTCACAATCATATAACAAAAAGATGAAAGTATTAAAGCCTATCTCCAACAGTTCAACAAAGACATGCTCAATGTGGAAAGACTTCTTAAATCCAACGGTTCAACAAAAAAGCTCTAATTAATGGAGTATACAACTATTCCTTTTAGAAAAAAGTTATACACCCTCTCTAATAAATGTCTCCTCGAAATAAAACAAGCAATATAAAACTACATTAGGGTGGAAGAAGCTATCATGACCAAACGAGGCCACCCACGTTTCCAAGCACGAGTAGAGTTTCCACCACACCATCAATCTCCAACAAGAACATCCAAAATAAACACCAAAGAGAACATTTATGATCGCCTGATATTCACTAAACTCATGACCACACCTTTCACAACTACATGTGTTAAGGTGGTGATTGCCATAAAAGAAAAGGACATCTATAATACCTGTTTCAAATGAAAAATCATTTATACATAAGGAATCCCAAAAAGTTGTCTTTTTTACCATGACAACGGGCATGACACTAAGGAGTGGTACACACTTGAAAAGGTTATATAACAATTGATAGCCAGAGGTCACCTCCACTATTTTGTGAGAAAAGAAAAGCAGCCAGAGCTAAGGAAAGAAGTCGGTGCACTTATCGCGTTGCTTAAGATCAAATAATCCATGGTTATATCTAAAAATTTAAATCTCAATCTCTTGAGTTTTTTAGTAAAATAGTATATTAATTTTCTCTAGGTCTTCGTGACCAACTATCTCCAATTTCCCATGATCAATTTTCTTTAAGTCTGTACAACTACTATCTCAAAAAAGATCATGAATCTTTCTCCACAAAGCATTGATAAAATCTCTCATAAATTAAAAAAAAAAGAGAAAACATTCAAAGGCATGCCCATACAAGTAATATTTTTGTGCAAGCATATATTATGAGTATTTTCTCTCCCTTTTTAATTGGTTAAAGTCTTCCAAATATATATGTTTATAGGACTTCAAGGGGCAAATGATAATACAACAAAAAATAAAAATAAAAAGCTAGGTTATGCCTTGACCCAATCAAGTTCCCTCACCCTCTCTCTCTTCCCCTAGTCGAGACCCAACTGAGCTAAAAGGTGGTTCAGTCTAACTGAACTACTTTGGCTCATCTCGGTTTACTATTTATGAATAGTTATATTTCACCTATTCCATGCATGGTACTATTCATCATTATTCATGAATAGTACATTTTCAACCCGAGCTCTGAGGCTTGGTTAGGCAGAGATATAAGGTAGCTCTCTCCTCTCCCTTTCTCTCTCGTTTCTTTCTCTCCTCATTCTTATTACTAAATAAGCTTAAGTTAAAGCTAAATGTGAAAATTACCACGAAATAGAACTACCATCTTGAGCAACTCAAGATGTTTTTTTGTATATTTTTCAGATTTTTTCTAACACTATATATTCTCAATTTTAGTAAAGAGGGAGGAAGATTCATCTAAACAACACTACACAGAGAACATACTCAATGAGACAAAGAGCACACATCTCTTCTCCACACATAAAAAAACACATATTTCATCCTTTTGGTTTTCTGCATACTTGTAACTTAATAAAACAAAATCAAATACTAACTTAATAAAACAAAATCAACTACTGACTTAATCATTAGAGTATTCTTTATTCCATGAGAAACTTGTTGTACAGATACAACTCAGGTCCAGAACTTATCAGTAAGGGAATGTCTACATTTTTCTTTGAAGTTTTTCCACGACTTTATCAGTAATATTTCAAAAATAATCTTTTCCAGTTTAAATGTTTAAGCTATCACTAAAGAATTAAGTGCATTTTGAGGCTGAACTTTATTTTTTTTTCAATTTATTTTGTCTGGTAGGTTTTTCATTGTTCCTTTCACTAATTCTCAACCTTTCTTTACCTTTGAAGGTGTGCAATGGGAGGTTTTTCATTGTTCCTTTGACTAATACTCAACCTTTTTTAACCTTTTAAGGTGTGCAATGGCATGTGTTCATTAAAGAATTAGTCTTTATGTGGCATTATAATAGTATTTAAATTGTTTTTTTTACCTTGTAAAAGCATTAAATTAATGTTTTTAGGTGTTTTTTTTTTTATGATTTTGATATATTATTGTCAAAAAAAAAAAACATTATTTAAATATATTTATAATTAAAAGACACCTTTAACAAGCATTTAACATAATATTATTACACACGCTAATAAAGGAATATTTTATGCTTTTCCAAATCCAAACTAGTGCCATTAGGTAGTGTTCACAAGCTACGAGGAGACAGAAGCTTAAATCATCATTATGCTATTTTCAGAATGTGTGCCTGAAAAGGTTCTTGATATCATTGGAGACGATAAGAGCTGCTGATGTCAACTGAACTGCAACCGCTGTTTGTTAACAAGAAAGTTCTGGGTCATGATAGAATTTAATTGAGCATTCTTTCAAGAAATGGGATTTGAACTTCTGCGCCTGATATTTACAAAGAGGATGAATGAATGAATTTCCTCATAGCGAATGCAGATGCTCCTTGACAGAGCTTTGGACACAGAAATATGCCCTCGGAGTTCCACAGCCAATATATAATATGGCTTCATTTTTTACGGCAATGAAAGTGCGTGTGATTTTACCTTGATGGATTGTATATCATTTAACACCTGACATTGTACGTTAATTATTCTGATTTTATTCAAAGAAGCTACTTTCGATCAGAAAGGATTTCGTGTCGACTCAAAAGAATAAAGTACAGTCTCTCAACAAGGGTTCTAGAGATGGAATAGTTTTTTTCAAGCTTGCCCTGTAATAGTGGATTATATCTTGCCATTGAAGCAAAAATATTACCAGCACAGGTGGGCTAAACCTGACCTATCTCCCAGCAAATGGACGTCTTGACTATGTGGAGGAGTTCGCGAACAGCACAAAGCTCATCGGAAATAGTCATGAAATCTACACTACTGTACCCTATCAGCACATGAATGATATTCCACGTCCCACCGTATCCTTCTATTCAAGCATGGGTCAAGAATATGGACACTTAAACCTAGAGAAACTTAAAATGGTTCATTTGATTAAAAGAAAAAATTGAACCTGCCCCCCAATTCATTTATTCAAAGAAATCTTTCATGACTTTAGCTCAAAATCTGAAATAGCTATAGCACAGTACTATCAGCCCCACAACTTACAATTTCACAAGTGTCACTAGTTCAGTTCTATCAGGCAAGAAACCTCTTAGCTGATTGCAACTTGGTTGCATTCTTTCCTTATCAGAATCACTTCGTTCCTCAAATTGTGACGGCGTTGCCAACAGAACTCAACAACAAGGATTGAAACAGCAGTATCAAAGTAGGATTGGATCGACATGTCTATCAATTCTAATTATATAATATACTAAAAGGAGTACCCCTCTTACTATTTACTTAGAATCAAAACACTGTGAATTGAAGCAGTGTAATGGCAGCTCAGCCCTTGCCACAAAGAGTTGCAAGGGCAGCAGGGGAGGGGTGGAGTTGTCTTTTCACTAGGATGCATTTGACATTGAAAGGATGATTGATGAGAAAATGGTCACTTCGAGTTTTGGTTGGGCTGCCCTGGGCGTGAGCCAGGCCCACGCCCCCACGTGGGGACACCTGACGCTTGGGCTGACCTGCCCTTGCGCTATGTCAGGCCCGAGCGCCACATGGCGCTAGGGTTGGCTTGCCTTGCCCTGGGCGTGAGCCAGGCTAGCGCCCCCATGCGGGGACACCTGGCGCTTGGGCTGCCTTGCCTAGGGCGCACAGTGGGACCCGCGCGCCACGTGGCGACACCTAGACGCGTATTAATGCTTTGAATTATAATAAAAATAAAAATATTTGTATCTCAAATAATAATATTTTTTATATTAATGCTTTGAACTATAATAAAAATAATAATATTTATAACACAAATAATAGTATTTTTAATATTAATACCTTCAATTATAATAAAAATGATAATATTTATGGCATAAATAATAATAATAGTAATAATAATTTTAAATTTTATCCTTCAAGTCAACTATATGGTTTTTCTTCGGTGGTAATAACATGGACCTGGACGCGTCCACACCCAACCTCACGTTGGGTCTGGACATGATAACGTCTAACTCCATGTTGGACCTGGACGCGTCCACACCCAACCCCACTTTGGGCCTAGACGCGACTGCGGCCAACTCCAGGTTGGGTCTGAACATGTCCATGCCTAATGATGCAACTATATTATTCGATAGTTTCACCCTAGTGTTTTACCTATGTTTTATATATAAAATGCATTGATATTTTTTATTTTATGTTTTGAAGGCACTTTTGGATGAAAGATGCAAAAAAGAGTAAATTGAAGGTAATTAATAAATTTGACCTTCAGTCGATGTTTTGTGCAGAGCGTAAGCTCTAGAGGTCGAAAGGAAGTGATTCCAGCGGCATTAAAACGCTAACATTCATACATTTCTGAACATCTAAGGCAAGAAAATAAAATAAGAAAGAGCATGGAAATCACAGCCTTCAAAGTCAAATCTCGCAATCTATCAATGTTGACCTTCAGCCATTCTGACTTGAATATCTGGAGTTTCCAATTGATGCAAACTCAATTTTATTGGATTCCTGACTCAAAGACCTATCAACGCTCCAAATTTCAGCAAAAAACGATGTCATATGAGGGAGATATGAGTTTTCAAAGATGACAAATGAATTCTGCCAGCAAACAGGTTTCGTGAAGAAACGAGTCTAAATTACGTTCCGAAGCATCTAAATCGACATCCAAATTTTTATTTCAGCAATTTAGCTCCTCTAAGTCAAAGCTTGAAGATTTCATGTAAGGCTATTTCTCATTTTTTAGAAAAATAGTTATTGAAGTAATTAAATGTAAACTATCTATTTAAAGGAGGATTATTTTGTAAAATAGAGACTAGGATTTCCTAGGATATAAAAAGAATAAGAGAAAAGAAGAGGGAAGCCAGCCAAGAAGAGAAAAACACCCCTTTCCTCTAAGAAACCCGAAATCATGCATTCCTCCTTCTGTTTGATTAATTGCTGAACAAACATGCAAGGCTAAACTCTTTTTCTTGGTTGGAAAGACACAGAAACCTTCAGATTTCAAGAACTGTGAGAATTATTTTACCTTTTCTTTCCAGTTTATATGATGAATATGTTTGTTCTCCTATGTTTATTTTTTCTATGATTGTTTATTTTAATTGCTAGAGCGGACTTTAAATTATTATTGTAGACAATCTATTGCTAAATTTGATATCAAAACTGGAGTTGTGGTATATGAACTTGTGAAGCAACTGAGTTTAATAATTGTGGCGGATCTACGTTATTAATCTTAGGGAGAACATTCAATCAAATCAAACATAGACTGCGTACAATTATGTTTTCTTGATTAATCAACTTATCTAGTTCT
>Ga0307515_10002166_pt1 | contig 43111 bp, 41 predicted proteins | sample 17_EM_MG_FD_194513 | JGI IMG/M metagenome (GOLD analysis project Ga0307515, IMG submission 194513) | Populus trichocarpa ectomycorrhiza microbial communities from riparian zone in the Pacific Northwest, United States - 17_EM | ecosystem: Host-associated > Plants > Roots > Unclassified | place... | reverse complement strand
CGCCGCCGCGTCTGTCGTCGCCCGACGGGCAGGCTGCGGCGCTGTCGACCACCTTGCCCTGGTTCCAGCACAACGCGCTGGTGCACTACTTGGCGCCGCGCGGGCTGGAGCAGTATTCCGGCGGCGGCTGGGGCACGCGCGATGTCTGCCAAGGCCCGGTGGAATTGCTGCTGGCGCAAGGCAGCCTCGCACCGGTGCGTGATCTGCTGACCCGAGTCTTCAGCGCGCAGAACGCCGACGGCGACTGGCCACAGTGGTTCACCTTCTTCGAGCGCGACCAGGCCGTCCGCGCTGGCGACTCGCACGGCGACATCGTCTTCTGGCCGCTGCTGGCGCTGGGCCAGTACCTGCTGGCCTCGGGCGACGCCGGGCTGCTCGACGAGCCTCTGCCCTTCTACGCCGACGCGGACGACATCGCCGACAGCGCGACGCTGTGGCAACACGTCGAGCGGGCGCTGGCGGTCATCGCGCAGCGCCGCATCCCGGGTACCGCGCTGGCGGCCTACGGCCATGGCGACTGGAACGACTCGCTGCAACCGGCCGACCCGCTGCTGCGCGAGCATCTGTGCAGCAGCTGGACCGTGACGCTGCACGCGCAAGTGCTGGGCACACTGGCCGAGGTTTTCGGCCTGTTGGGCCAGACCATCCGTGCCGAAGCGATGCACCAGGAACGCCTGCAGGTGCAGACCGACTTCAGACGCTGGCTGATGCCGCCGGCATCGTCGGCCCCGAACGCGCCAGCGGTACTGACCGGCTACGCGCTGTTCGACCCGCCAGGCGAGCCGCCGCAACCGCTGCTGCACCCGAGCGATCGACGCACCGGCGTGCAGTACAGCCTGCTGCCCATGGTCCACGCGGTGCTGGCCGACCTGCTGAGTCTCGACGAGGCCGAGGCGCACTTCGCGCTGATCGAGCAGCATCTGCTAGGCCCGGATGGCGCGCGCCTGTTCGACGCACCGTTCGCCTACCGTGGCGGGCCGCAGCAGCTGTTCCAGCGCGCCGAAAGCAGCAGCCACTTCGGCCGCGAGATCGGGCTGATGTACACCCACGCCCACCTGCGCTATGCCGAAGCACTGGCCCACCTGGGCCGGGCCGAGGCCTTCTGGCAGGCGCTGAACCTGGCCCACCCGGTCGACCTGAAGCAGCGCCTGCCGAGCGCCGCGCCGCGCCAGGCCAACTGCTACTTCTCCAGCTCCGATGCCGCCTTTTCTGACCGCTATGAAGCCAGCGCGCAGTACGAGCGAACGCTGCGCGGCGAGGTGCCGCTCGAAGGCGGCTGGCGCATCTACTCCAGCGGCGCCGGCATCGCGCTCGGGCTGGTGCAGCGCTGCCTGCTCGGCCTGCGACCGCGCGCTGACGCGTGTGTGATCGACCCGGTGATCGCGCCGTCGCTCGGCAGCTTGCAGGCCGAGACCACTCTGGCAGGCCACCGGGTCTCGATCGATTGCCGGGTGGGCCCACGCGGCCACGGCGTGCTGACGGCCGAGTTGAACGGCACACCATTGCCTTTCGCGCTTGAACCGAACGCCTACCGCGAAGGCGGTGCGCGCATCGACTGGTCAGCGATGGCGCCGCTGTGGATCGCCGGCGTCAACCGGCTACGGCTGAGCGTCGCCTGAGACCGCGAGGCGAACTCGGGCGAGCCTGCGTACCAGTTCGCAGCGTCGCGCTTGATTTGCAACCGATTGATTCCCTCGTAACTGCACATCGCGCGCTGCGGGCAAACAGTCAAGTGGTCTTACTGGTCCTATAGTGGTTTTCTCTCGTGACGGGTCCGACCCTCGGCCGGATCATCACGGCCGAGGGGCACGCAGCGCGTGCCCTGTGGTCCGTTCAAGAGATCAAACCCCAAGGAGTTGGAACCATGTCCGACCAAAGTTCGTCGCGGCGCGCGCGGCTCGACTGGCTGATGGCCTTGTCGGCCGCAGTTGCGGTCGCTGCAGGCACCGCCCCGGTGACCGCCGAGGCAGCCCCGGTGAAGGCCGAGGCGCCTGCCTGCCAGCCGTGGTCCACCGACATCGCCTATGTGCAAGGCGACACCGTCACCCGCAGCAGCCTGACCTACCGCGCCAATTGGTGGACCAAGGGCGAGGACCCGGCCACGCACAACGGCGGTGACGGCACCGGCCAGCCGTGGACGCAGGTCTCGAGCTGCGGCACGCCGCCACCACCGCCCCCACCACCTCCCCCGCCCCCGCCTCCTCCTCCTCCGCCCCCCCCACCGCCGCCGCCCCCGCCGCCCGCTGACTGCGAGGCGTGGAAGTCCAACGTGCGCTACCTGAAGGGCGCACTGGTGACCGAGAACAAGGCCGGCTACAAGGCCGTGCTGAAGAGCACCAACCAGGACCCGGCGACCAACAACGGCCCCAAGGGCAGCGGCGAGCCGTGGCGCAAAACGACCGCTTGCGACACCCCCCCGCCGCCACCCGGTGGCCACCACCTGATCGGTTACTGGCACAACTTCACCAACCCGTCGGGCAACACCTTCCCGATCGCCCAGGTCAGCAACGACTGGGATGTGATCGTGGTGGCCTTTGCCGACAACGCCGGCAACGGCAATGTCAGCTTCACGGTCGACCCGAGCGCCGGCAGCGAGGCGCAGTTCATCGCCGACATCAAGACCAAGCGCGCCGCCGGCAAGAAGGTGGTGCTGTCGTTCGGCGGACAGAACGGCTCGGTCTCGCTGAACAACGACACCGAAGTCGCCAACTTCGTCAACAGCACCTACGCGCTGCTGGTGAAGTACGGCTTCGACGGCATCGACCTCGACATCGAAACCGGCGTGTCGCAAGGCGCACCGATCCAGACCAACCTGGTCAAGGCGGTCAAGCAGATCAAGGCCAAGTACGGCGCCGGCTTCTACCTGTCGATGGCACCCGAGCATCCCTACGTGCAGGGCGGCCTGGTGGCGTTCGGCAGCATCTGGGGCGCCTACCTGCCGATCATCGACGGGCTGCGCGAAGAGCTCAGCGTCATCCACGTCCAGTACTACAACAACAACAGCTTCACCTACAACGACCCGCCGAAGTACACGGTCGTGCCGGAAGGTACTGTCGACGCGTTGGTCGGCGGCAGCCTGATGCTGATCGAAGGCTTCACGACCGACTACAACACCGGTTGGAAGTTCAACGGCATCCGACCCGACCAGGTGGCCTTCGGCGTGCCGTCGGGCCCGAGTTCGGCCAACAGCGGCTTTGTGAGCGCCGCCACCGTGTCGGCCGCGTTGAACTGCCTGACCAAGCTGACCAACTGCGGCACGATCAAGCCCAAGGTGGCCTACCCGACCTACCGCGGCGCGATGACCTGGTCGATCAACTGGGACAAGCACGACGGCTACAACTTCTCGAAGCCGACCCGCGCGGCGCTCGACAGCCTGCCCTGAGTAAACGCCGCCCCCAGGGCCGGCCCAAACGTCCGGCCCGCCCCCCAAGGGGGAGCAAGAAACTCGGGGCGGCCCTTCGTTTCTCCGGGGGTTGACCGCCCCTTTGATGCACCGGGCCGGCGGGCCCGTGCATCACGCCCCGGTTCGCGACAGCGGATGCGGGGCGTTTTTTTGGTGCTGTGGTTCTTAGACTTGCGGCAGCAAGAAGCGTCGCTCCCAGGCGCTGACCTCGCGGTCGAAATGATCGAACTCGATCTCCTTGACGGCCAGCAAACCGGTGACGAAGTCGTCGCCGAGCAGCCGCCGCGCATGCGCGCTGTCGGCCAAGCGTTGCCAGGCGTCGCGCGGGCTGCGCGGCAGCGCATGGTCGTGCGCGTAGCCGTCGCCGCTGATCGGCGCGGTTGCCGTCAAGCCTTCTTCGATGCCGGCCAGGCCCGCGGCCAGCGTGGCGGCGATGGCGAGATAGGGGTTGGCATCGGCACCGGCCACGCGTTGCTCGACGCGCCGCGCCGCCGGGCCGCTTTGTGGTACCCGCAGCCCCGCGGTGCGGTTGTCGTAGCCCCACTGCAAATGGATCGGCGCCTGGCTGCCCTTGACGAAGCGGCGGTACGAGTTGACGTGCGGTGCCAGCAGCAGCATCAGGTCGGGCAGGTAGGTCTGCAGCCCTGCGATGAACTGGCGGAACAGCGGCTGTTCATCGCCGTTGGCAGCACTGAATACGTTGCCACCGTCGGCGTCGACCAGGCTGACATGCAGGTGCATCGAGCTGCCGGCTTCATCAGGCAGCGGCTTGGCCAGAAACACCGCGTTCAGGCCGTGCTGGATCGCCACCTCGCGCGCCGCATGCTTGAACAGAAACGCCTGGTCGGCCACCGACACCGCGTCACCGTGCCACAGGTTGATCTCGTACTGCGAGCAGCCGACCTCGTGGATCCAGGTGTCGGCGCGGATGCCCAGCGTCTCGATCGCCTGCTGGAAAGCGCCCCAGAACGGCGCCAGCTCGTTCAGCATGTTCAGGCTGAAGGCCGACTGGCCGACCTCGGCGCGGCCCAGCCGGCCGGTCGGTGCGCGCAAGGCTTCGTTCGGGTCGATGCAGGGGGCGCTCAGGTAGAACTCGATCTCGGGCGCGACCACCGGCGCCAGGCCGCGCGCGGCGTAACGCGCGAGCACCGTCTTCAGCAGCGAGCGCGGTGCGAAGGCACAAGGCCGGCCATCGAGCTCGACGCAATCGTGGATCGCCATCGCACGCGGCTGGTCGGCCGGGGCCCAGGGCGCCAGCCGCACGGTGGCCAGGTCGGGCACCAGCCGCACGTCGGGGTCGTCGTCCGGAAAGATCGGGTCGTACGAATACTCGCCGGTCACCGCCTGCATCGGGATGGCCTGCGCGATGCGCAGCTCTTGTCCGGCCAGGAAGGCAGCCGCGGGCATCAGCTTGCCGCGCGGGTAGCCGGTCACGTCGGGGAACAGGCATTCGACCTGGCGTACTCCCGCGCGTTGCAGCAGGTCGGCGATGTCGGCGGGCAGGTCAGCACTCATGAAACGTTGGACAGCTTTGGCAGAGATCCGATCTTCGCCGAAGCCGTGCGCGAAAACCGCCTGTCGCAGGCGCGCCAGCGGGTGCCAGCCCAAACACACTGTTCAGGCGATCAAACAGTGGTCGACGGTTCGGCCAGCAGGCGGCGCAACAGCGCGGGCAATTGCTCCAGCGTGAACTCTTTTTGCATCACGCTGCGCACGCCCACCCGCGCGGCGGCGTCCAGCAGCGCTTCGGTCACGTAGCCCGAGCTGATGACCACCGGCAGCTCGGGCCGCAGCGTGGCCAGCTCGCCCGCCACCTCCAGGCCCGACAGCCCCGGCATGTTGAAGTCGGTGACCACCAGGTCGACATCGCCAGGCCGAGCTTGCAGCCGCGCCATCGCTTCGCGCGGGTCCTCGAAGGTGGTGACGCGGTAGCCGGCGTGACGCAGCAGGCCTTCGACCATCACCACCATCACCGGGTCGTCGTCGAGGTACATCACGTGGCGGTCGGGCGCTGGCGTGGCCGGCGTGGCGCTGGCCACCGGTGCCACAGTCTCGGGCAGGTCGGGCTGGAGCGGGAAGTACAGGTCGAAGCGGGTGCCGCGACCGGGGGTGCTGGTCACGCCGATCGCGCCCTGGTGCGCCGAGACAATCCCGTGCACCACCGCCAGGCCCAGCCCGGTGCCCTGGCCCACCGGCTTGGTGGTGAAAAAGGGCTCGAACAGGCGCTGGCGGGTCGCCTCGCTCATGCCGCAGCCGTTGTCGATGACAGCCAGGTGCGCGTGCGGCCCGCTTTGCAGGCCACGGCGCTGGGCCGTTTCGTCGTCCAGGGTGTGCCGGTCGAGCCGGATCTCGATCCGCCCGCCCGCCCCGTTCATCGCGTGCCAGGCGTTCGTGCACAGGTTCATCAGCACCTGGTGCAGCTGGGTCGCATCGGCCTGCACCGTCATCGGGGTATCGGCCAGCACCAGCTCCAGCTCGACCATCGCCGGCAGCAGCGGCCGCAGCAGGCGCACCGACTCTTCGATCACCGGTGCCAGCACCTGGCGCTTCAGGCTGTGCGGCTGGCGCCGGCTGAAGGCGAGGATCTGCTGCACCAGGCCGCGCGCCCGTTCGGCCGATTGTTTGATCTGCCCCAAGCGGCCGTGCATGGCCGACTCGATCGGCTCTTGCTGCGCCAGCGCGACGTTGCCGAGGATCGCGGCGAGGATGTTGTTGAAGTCGTGCGCGATGCCGCCGGCCAGGGTGCCGATGGCCTCCATCTTCTGCGAGGCACGCAGTTGCGCCTCCAGCTCGGCGTGGGCGATCTCGGCCTGCTTCTGCGCCGTGATGTCGGTGACCATCGCCAGCGAGCCGTCGAAGCGGCCGGCGGCGTCGACGATCGGCGTGGTGGCCACCAGCGCCCACACCCGGCTGCCGTCGGTGCGGCGCAGGCGTCGCTCGCGCCCGCCGGGTGGATCGAGCGCCAGCGCGGCGCCGACCGTCTGCCCGTTGACCAGGCCCATGGCCTTGGCCACCACCGCGCCGGCCACGTTGTCGGGCTCGATGAACTCGGCCATCGGGCGGCCCAGCAGCGCCTCGCCGGTCAGGCCCAGCATTTGCGCCATCTTCGGGTTGGCAAACACGGTGCGGCCGTCGGCGTCGGTGACCCAGATGCCCTCGTCGGCGGTTTCGACGATGCGGCGGTAACGCTCTTCGCTGGCCCGCAGCGCCATCGTCATGCGCAGCGCCGCCTCGTGTGCGCGCCGGCGGCCGGTGGCGAGCTGGTGCGTCAGCAGCGCCAGCACCAGGCTCAAGCCAATGCCCGACCACGCCATGATGGTGGCCGCCGCGCCGCCCTGGCGTTGCTGGAACTCCGGCAGCGCCTGCACATCGATCGTCCACGAGTGGCCGGCGAAGCCGATGTATTCACGCGCCTCGAAAGCCGGGGACAGGCCTTCGCGCCTCGGCCCGGGGGCGTACATCAGCGTGTCGTCGTTGACCTCGACACCGTCGTGGATGCGCGTTTCGACGCCGCGGGTGCCCTCGCCATAAAGGCTGGACATCAGGTCGCCCATGCGCACCGCTGCCAACACCCAACCGGTAATCGCCGCGCGCCGCGCCACCACCGTGTCGAGCGGCTGCCGGCGGGCGTAGACCGGCAACGCCATCACGAAGCCGGGCTCTTTCTTGCCGGTAGCGTCGGCCGGCAACAGCAGACGCGGTGTGATGGCCAGGCCGCTGGAGTCGCGCGCCAGTTGCAGCGCACTGCGCCGCGTTTCGTCGGCGAAGGCATCTTCGCCAAGCGCGCGCAGGTTCAGGCCGGCGGCCGGGGCCACCTGGACGATGCGCGCAGCGCCGCCAGACGCACCTTCAGGCTGCCAGGGCGCATAGGCAAACCATTGGATGCCGGAGTAGTCGGCGCCGGCCAGCAGCGTGTCGACATAGGTCGCGAAATCGCGCCGGTCGGCCTGGTCGACCGCCTGGTACAGGCCCTGCACGCCACGCAGCATCTGCTCGTAGCTGGCCATGCGCTGCCCGATGCGGCCAGCGGTCTGGCGCACGCTGACGTCGAAGTCTGCCCGCAGCGCCTGCTGCGCGCCACGTTGCTCGTGGCGCCACAGCCCGGCCGTGATGGCCAACGACACCGCGCCAACGGCCAGCGGCAACAGAATCGGCAAGACACGACGGACCCGCATGGCGCTCTCAGAACTGCGTCATGGCCCGGGCCAGATCGCGGGTGAAGTATTTTTCGAAGATGCGCTGCACCGTGCCGTCGGCACGCATGCCGTCGATCAGGGCGCGCCAGGCCTGCTGCTGGGCGGCGCTGAGCGCCTTTTTCGACATGATCAGCCCGTGCGGCACCGACGGGTCGTCGAACTCGACGGTGGTGGTCTGCTCACGCACCTTGCCGCTCTCGATCGCCGGGTAGTCGAACGGTTCGATGATCATCGCCTGCACCTGGTTGCCGAGCAGGATCTGGTAGAGCGGGTCGAGGCTGGTCGAGTAGCTGACGCGGTGCTCGGCCTCGAGCGAGTCGACCAGCTTGTTGGCGTTCGGGCTGTAGCGAAAGCTGCGGATCACGCCCAGCTTCAGCGCCGGGTTGTGCTCGAAATCGGCCAGGCGCTGCACCCCGGCGTCCTTGCGCACCAGCAGGTAGTACTTGTTCGAGAAATACCAGCCGAACGCGGCAAAACGCTCGCGCGCCTCGTTGGTGATCCCGGACAGGCTGAAATCCAGCGCGCCGGACTCGATCAGTTGCCAGATGCGGGCCCGCGGCATCACCGTGACACCGACCTTGCAGCCGCTGCGGCGGATCAACTCGTCGGCGATGTCCTTGTCGATGCCCTCGCCGGTCTGCGCCGAATAGAGCAAGCCATGCTCGTGCAGCGCCAAGCTGAATGGCCGGTCGCAGTTGGGCTTGTCGGCCGCCCGCACCGCGGGGTGGCTGAGCAGGGCCAGGGCGATTACCAACGACACGGCGGCGCTACGCATGTTTCCCCTCCGGACGAGCGCCGGCAGAGCTTATCCCACCCGGGCTCGCCGTGCCCGTGATGGAGTGCGCCGGGCGGCTATTTCCCGGTGCCTGTCAGGCCCACCGTCTGCGGGCTGTCGAGTGCCGTGTCGATGACCAGCAGTTTCGACGTGCGCTTGCCCACCGCCAGTGGGCGGAATTGCAAGTCGACTGTGCACGAAGCCGCTGCCGCCAGGCCACTGTTGCAGGTGCTGGCGCTGACCAGGAAGTCGCCCGCCTGGCCGCCCGATACCACCGTGTCGTGCAACGCCAGGGTCTTGTTGCCGCCGTTGGTGAGGGTCACCGTCTGCGCCGGGCTGGTGCCGCCAACCGCCAGCTTGGCAAAGGTCAGCGAAGCCGGGCTGACAGCCGCCAGCGGCTGCGCGCTGGCGCTGCGCACTGGCAACTCGGCGATGGCGTAGGCCGAGCAGCTCCAGTTGCCCGCCGGCAGGTTGTCGATGAACAAGGCCGTGGTGCCCGCCGCGGCGGTGTCGGCCGGCTTGATCGCGAGCTTCAGCTGCGTCGCGGTCGCGCTTTTCGGCGCGCGGTACAGCCCGTTGACGAAGGCCCGCGTGCCGGCCGTGAAGCCCTGGCCGTTGATGGCCAGCGTGACCTTCGGCTGGCCAGCCACCCGGCTCGCCGGCGCCAGCTTGGCCACCGAGATCGGCACGCTGCTGGTGTTGTAGTCGGCGACGACGATGTGCTCGTCGTTCATCACCAGCGGCGTCGGGCTCTGCGTGCCGGCGCCAGCGAGGTCGCGTTGCCAGCCGGTGAACGTCCAGCCGGCCACCGTCGACTGGCTGACGCTGACGTTGCTGCCGGCGGCGTAGAAGCCGTCGCCTGACGGTGGTGTGACGGCCACGCTGCCGGCGCAAGGCTGCTGCGCCCAGCCCCAGAGGTTGTACTCGGCACCGAAGCTGGCGCTGACGCTGCTGCTACCGGTTGGCACGGTGATGTTGTGAGCCGCTGCGCCAGCGTCGCTCCAGGTGGTCCACGGGTAGCGGATCGACCAGCTCCAGGGTTGCTGCGGCGCGCCGCCGACGTCAACCTGGTGCACGCTGCCAGCGCCCCAGCCGCTGTCGTAGTAAGGCGAGAAGTTGACCGGCCCGACCCAGAAGCCACCGTCGACCCACAGCCAGCGGCCGGCCGGCTGGGTGGCGATCGTCGTCACCGGCTGCGGCGTGAAGTAGGCCAGCACCCAGTCCGGCGAGCGGGTGGTCTTCGGGTTCTGGCTGACGCCGCCTTCGGAGGTGTAAAGCCTGTAGAGGCTGTAGCCGGCCTGCGCGTTGGCTTGCAGCTGCACCGGCTGGCGCTTGACGTAGTAGACGCCGGCCAGCGGCGGGTAGGCCTGCGCCCCCGGCGTGGCGATCACGCTGCCCGAGCTGTCGGGCCAGACGAAGGGCTCGTACTTCAGCAGCTCGACGAAACTGGCCTGGTAGACAGTGACGGCCGGCTTGTTGGTCGGCGCGCCGGTCAGGCCATTGCCGCGCCCGATCGTGACCGTGTGGCTGGCGGCGCGGTTGTCGTTCCAGCGGCCATAGATGTAGTTGCGGCTGTTCAGCGTCTGCGGGCCGGCCGACACGTTCAGCGTGTGGTTCGAATCGAGCGCCGGCGTGAAGGTGTAGGGCGTCGTGCGCGTGACGCCATCGACGATCACCTGCAGCCCCGGCGGGTTGCTGGTCACGGTGACGGCGCTCGGCGCGTGCTGGTACAGGCGCAGGACCGCGTCGATGTCGCCGGCCGAGTAGTCGCCCAGTTCGGCGATCAACATGCCGGGCGGGATCGACTCCAGCGTTGGCTCGCCGTTCTTCGTGAAGGTGAATGGGCCGTAGTGCATCAGCGAGGCGATGTCGTAAAGCCCCAGCGCCTGGCCGCCGCCGATCAGCGGCACGACATCGAGGTTGGGCGCCAGTGAGCCAATCGCGTGCTGCAGGCTCAGGATCAGATGCGCCTCGCGCTCGGCCCGCGAATGCTCGTGCCACAGCCCGGTCGCATGGCCCATCTCGTGCAAAAAGGTCGGCAGGTTGCAATCGATCGAGCCGCCAATCACCTGCCGGCCGCCGACGCGGCCGAGCGACGAGAAGCCCGCGCCGGAGTGGTCGTTCGGGTCGAGTTCGAAATCGACATAGTCGGCCTGCGTGGTGCGCGCGACCCACTGGATCACGCCAGCGAATTCGGTGTTGTAGCGGGCGATCGCGTTCGGCAGCTCTGCATTGCCCTGCGTCACCACATACGGGATCTCGATCACACCGCCCACCAGCGGCCACAGCCCGATGCTGTTGGCCAGCCCCAGGCCTTCGGGTTCGATCTCGCCCTGCCGCAGCGGCGGGCCGAGGCTGATGTCGCTCTCGACGATGCGCTGGCCCTGGCGCAGCTGCCACGGCCGCACGACACCGCGCCAGTTGAGCGTGCCTTGTGGCGCCAGGTGCGGTGCCGGCGCGGCCTGCAGCCGGCGCCATTGCGCAGCGACGCTGCGGGCGCCGCCGTGGGGTTGCTGAGCGAGGGTGTGCGGGTCGACCCGCTCGACCGCGGCAGCGCCGCTGGCCGCGATCGCCGGCAGCAAGCACAGCAACGCCAGCACCACGCAGCGTGCGGTCGTCATGCCGGGGCCTGAGGTCACCCGTGTCGTGTTCATCGCCAAGCCCTCCAGAGGCTGGCACCAGAATACGCGCCGCCCGGTGGCCACACCAGCGGGTTGTCACCCCAAGGTCACCCCGGCGCACGCTGGGCGTAAAGTCAGCCAACCCATGCTGCGCTTCGCCGCCAACCTGACACTGCTGTACCCAGACCTCGGCTTTGTCGAGCGCATCGCTGCGGCCGCGCGCGACGGCTTCGACGGCCTGGAATGCCAGTTCCCGTACGAGTGGCCGGCGGCCGAGTTGGCAGCCCGCGCCACCGAGGCCGGCCTGCCCTGGGTGCTGATCAACACCCCCGCTGGCGACTGGGCCCGCGGCGAGCGGGGCTTGGCCGCCCTGCCCGGCCGTGAGGCTGAATTTCGCCGCGGCGTCGACGCCGCACTGGCCTACGCCGACGCGCTGGGCTGCCGCCGGCTGCACACGCTGGCCGGTGTCGCGCCCAGCGGCGTCGAACGTGAGCGCTGCTTCGCCACCTATGCCGAGAACCTGGCCTGGGCGGCGCGGCAGGCGGCCGACGCCGGCTGCGAGATCCTGATCGAAGCACTGAACCCGCGCGACGTGCCCGGCTACCTGCTCAGCACCCAGGCCGCCGCGCACCGCTGGGTCCAGGTGATCGCCGCACCGAATTTGAAAGTGCAGATGGACCTCTACCACTGTCAGGTCGGCGAAGGCGATCTGGCAACCAAGCTGCGCCAGCACCTGCCCACCGGCCGCATCGGCCACCTGCAGATCGCCGGCGCGCCGAGCCGCCATGAGCCGGACGACGGCGAACTGAACGCGCCGTACCTGTTCGCTCTGATCAACCAGCTGGCCACCGATCACGACCTCGGCCCCTGCTGGATCGGCGCCGAGTACAGCCCGCGGCGCGGCACCGCACCCGGCGGGACGACCGCGGGCTTGGGCTGGCTGACGGCGGCTCGCGCGCCGCATGCGACGGCGTAGCGACTGCCGCCGGGGCCGGCGACCTCATTGAACACGGACCAGCATCCACTGCATCATTCGATGCCAATTCACGTATCAACACGCCCATGCCCATCGAACTGTCCAAAGAGGTCCACAAGGAAGCGGTGGCCTCGATCGAGCGCTACTTCCGCGAGAACATGGAAGAGAAGATCGGCAACATCGCTGCCAGCGGTCTGCTGAGCTTCTTCCTCGAAGAGATCGGCCCGAGCATCTACAACCAGGCTGTCGCCGATGCGCAGGAGCGCCTGCAGATGCGGGTCGCCGAGCTGGACATCGAAGTCCACGAGGACGAGTTTCAGTACTGGCGCAAGTTCGAGCGCCAGGCCAAGGGGCGCAAGTGAGCCGGGCAGCGCTCAATTGACCGCGGAGCGGATACGCTTGCCAACTGCCGCCCACTCTGTCCGCGAGAAAACGCCTTGAAGACCACCTTGCGCCGCGCCTTGATGATTGCCTTGCTGGCTTTGTGTCACCTCGCCGCGAGCGCCGCCGGCTTGATGGCGAGCTTCGGCGCGACGATGCAGCGCCTCGACACCGGCGCGCCCGGCTCGGCGCTCGACTTGATGCTCGATCGCCTGCTGACGCTGTTGTACTTTCCGCTCGTGCACCTGGCGCAGCTCGCGCCGCGTGAATGGTTCAAGGGGCCGATGGGCTGGTTGCCATTCGCGCTGAACAGCCTGCTGTTCGGCTGGGCCATCGCCAGCGCTGGCCAATGGTGGCGGCAGCGGTACCTCAGGATCGCGGCCCAGGCGCCGAACAACGTCGAACTGACCCCATGAATCGCCTTTGCACCACTGTCGCCATCGCCTGCCTGTGCGTGTTCGCCAGCGGCGTCTTCGCCCAGGTCACGCCCGGCTCGAATGTCGGCACGCGCGAGCAATACCGCGCCTGCCTCGACGAAGAAGAAGCGTTGAGAGCGCAGCGCGCCACCTTGCTGAAGAACACCACCACGCACAACGTCGAGCTGAAGCGGCTGCAGAGTGAGATCGATGCACTGGTGGCGACACAGGATCAGGTGATGGCCGAGGGTGGCGAAGCCATCAAAGCGTTCAATGCGAAGCTCGAGGCGCTCAACGCCCGGGCCCAGGCGATCAACCGGCGCGGCGACGAATACGACCGCGAGCAGGCCGACCACAACGCCCGCGCCAAGGAATTGAATGCGCGTTGCGCGGGCCTGCCCATCAGCTTCAAGGACCGCGACGCGGTGTTCGCCGAACGCGCCGCGGCGCGCGCGAAAGCCAAGCAGGCGCCACGCGCGATCGACCTGAAGCAGTCCAAGCCCGACTGACCGCGCCCAGCCCGCCCCCCGCGGGGGTTGAAGCAAAGTGGCCAAGCCACATTTTCTTCAGAGGACCGCGGCGCCCTATTGGCGGCTCGACAACCTGCGCCATACTGCGCATGTCGAGGGTTAGTGAAGTCCTGAATGCAAGCCTTGCTGCTGGCGCTGATTCGCTTCTACAAACGTTTCATTTCTCCGCACAAGGGCTACGCCTGCGCCTACCGGGTCTACACCGGCCACGCCAGCTGTTCGACCCTCGGCTACCGCGCGATTCGGCGCCACGGCGCGTGGATGGGCCTGGGGCTGCTGAAGAAGCGCGGCCGACTCTGCGGCGTCGCGCGGCGGCGTTACGCGCCGGTCCAACGTCCGCTGGCCGCGCAGCGGGGCGACTGTGATCCGGGCTGCGACGGCGACGGCTGCGATCTGCCCGGCCCCAAGGATCTGGATTGCTGTGACCTCGTCGACTGTTGCGACTGGCCCGAACGCAAGAAGCGCGAGCGCAAGCAGCGAGACAAGAACGCCCGCATCCCACCGAAACGCCCGCCCCTCCCCGCCGACTGGCCGAACGACACGAACCGCTGACCGGCCGAGCTGGCTCACGGCTACGGCCACGCAACAAGTCCCTACGCCGGCGGGCCGGTCTTCGTTCGCGCCAAATTGGGGGGTGGGTGAACGCCCCCATTGAAAGCCGGCGCGGCGCACCCAGTTTCTGAGTTCCGCCCCGGGTGGGCGTTGCCAAAGGACCGGCGTGCCGTTCTCGCTCGATGCCCTGTCGCTGCTGCTGGGTGGCCTCGCGTTCGCCGCGTTGCTGCTGGCCGGCCTGTGGGGGCCCCGCGCCTGGCGGGCCTGGCGCCGCCGCCGCGTCTGGCAGCAGCCGTTTCCGGCCGCCTGGCGCAGCATCCTGCGCCGCCGCATGCCGATGCTGCGACGCCTGCCGGTGGATCTGCAGTTGCAGCTGAAGCGCCACATGCAGGTCTTCCTGGCCGAAAAACCCTTCATCGGCTGCAACGGACTCGTGGTGACCGAGGAGATGCGGGTGCTGGTCGCTGCCCAGGCTTGCCTGCTGATCCTGAACCGGCCGAGCGAGTACTTTCCGAACCTGAGCCAGGTGCTGCTGTACCCCTCGGCCTACTGGGTCGACAAACGCGAGGGCGACGGCAGCGGCGTGCAGCACGAGCGGCGCGAGGCCCGCAGCGGCGAGTCCTGGGTCCGGGGCCAGGTGATCCTGTCGTGGCCCGATGTGCTGGCTGGCGCGGCGGACCCGACCGATGGCCAGAACCTGGTCATCCACGAATTCGCACACCAGCTGGACCAAGAGCGCGGCCGCGCCACCGGCGCACCTTTCCTCGGCCACCGCAGCCGCTATGCGCGCTGGGCCGCGGTGATGAGCAACGAGTACAACCGCCTGCGCCAACAACTGGCACGGGGCGAAGAAACGCTGCTGTCACCCTACGCCGCGACCGAGCCGGCCGAGTTCTTCGCCGTCGCATCCGAGGTTTTCTTCGAACAGCCGCGCGAGATGGCCGAGCGCCATGCCGCGCTGTACGGCGAGCTGGCGCGCTACTACGCTGTCGACCCGCTGGCCTGGGCGTAACGCGCGCCGCAGAAGCCCGGACCGCCACCGGGCTTTGGCCGATTGGGTACGCTCGGGCCCTGGCAGCGAGGACGACCTTGCACACGCCTTCATCGACCGGGGACGACCCCGACCACCTTGGAGTCAGGCATGTCCCGCGCCCTGCGCCTTTGGCCGCTGCTCACCGGCACCCACCGCTATGAAAAACTGGTCTCGACCCGCGATCGAGGCCACGGCCTCTACATCCACGCGCCGATCCTCGCCTACCTGATCGAGACGCCGAACGGCCGCATCCTCTACGACGTCGGCTGCAACTACGCCAAGATCGCCACACCGGAACTGCGGTCGAAGTATTTCGACCCGATGCGGCCGCAGTTCGAGCCGCCCGAGATGTCGGAGGAACAACGCATTCCGCGCTATCTGGCGCGGCTGGGCCTGACGCACCGCGACATCGATCTCGTCTTCCTCGGGCACCTGCACTTCGACCACGCCGGCGGCTTGTGCGACCTGCCAGGCTGCGAGGTGCACGTGCAGCGCGATGAGCTGACCGCCGCCCAATCACGCCAGGACGACGGCGTGCTCGACGACGAGATCGCGCAGTCCGCCAGTTGGCAGCTCCGGCAGGGCGAGTACCAGGTCGCGACCGGCGTGCACGCGATCGCGACGCCCGGCCACACCGCCGGCCACATGTCGATGCTGATCGAGCTGCCCAAAGGCCGGCCGGTGATCCTGTGCGGCGACGCCGCCGACCTGCAGGAGAACCTGTCAGACGAGGTGGCGCCGGGCTACTGCTGGCAGGACAACGAGGCGCTCGCCCTGGCCAGCATCCGCAAGCTGAACACGCTGGCGCGGGCCGAAAACGCCGAGCTGTGGCCCAACCACGACTTTGCGTTCTTCAACCGCCAAGCGCCGTTTCCGGCTTGGCGCGATTAGGCACTTGCAGCGCGGGCAGTCGATCGATCGGCTGCCTGCGGAAACAGCGTCGGCACCTGGCGGTCACGCCAGCGCATCACCGGCTTCTCGACCAAGCGGTAGAGCACCCAGCCAACGAACACGCACACCACGGTGATGAGTGCGATCAGCAGCGGCTGCGGCAAGGCAAAGGCAGCCAGCGCTTTGGCCACGATCACCGCCACCGCCTTGTGCGTCAGGTAGACCGAGTACGACCAGGCGGCCAGTGCCGCCGCGCCGGGCACCCGCCACTGGCGCAGCGGCGAGCCCGCAGACAACGCGGCCATCACCAGCGCGGCATAGGCCCAGGCGACGAGCGAGTAGCCGGCGATCGACATGAAGGCCCCATAGCCGTAGCCGTCGATGTAGTAGTGCTCGGCCACGCCATACCAGGCCAGCGCTGTCACCGCGATGGCGGCGAAGAACCAGGCCCGGCCATGGGACGTGGCGCGGGCCCAGCTGGCCGGGTGCGCATGGCGCCACAACGCGACCGCCAAGCCGGGCAAGAACTCATCGATGCGGGTCAAGGTGGCGTAGTAGACCGCCGGGTAGTAGCCCTCGGTGCCGACGCCGCCAGCCGCGATCTCGCGGCCAAACTGGTCCCACAGCGAAGCGCGCCAAGCCATTGCCGCCAGCGTCAGCCCGGCCATCAAGCCCCACAGCGTGCGCACCTTCAAGCCCCAGGCCGTGGCGGCGCGCACACCGGCCCAAACCAGCAGCGGCAACACGAGGTAGAACTGCTCTTCGATGCACAACGACCAGGCGTGCGAGAAGGCCGTGCCGGGCTGCAGGTTCCAGTTCTGCGTGAAGCTCAAGAAGCGCCACAGCGGCGGCGGCATCTTGCCACCCATCACCGCCGGGAACAGGAAGTACAGCGCCAGCACGACCCAGAACGCTGGCATCGTGCGCAGCAGCCGGCGCGCATAGAACGCCGGCAACGACAACGCCTGGCCCTGCGCCAGGCCGGCAAAGACCTGGTGCCCGATCAGGTAACCGCTGAGCACGAAGAACAGGTCGACCCCCGTCCAGCCCACGTTGCCCAGCCAGCCAAACGTCGGCGCATGGCTGACGAAGACCTGGTAGTGATAGAAGAAGACCAGGGCGATCGCGAGGGCGCGCAAGGTGTCCAGGCCGGGCTGACGTGCGTTGGGCGCGTTAGGCAGCGGGGCAAGGGCAACTGAGCGCATGAAGGTATCTCCTGGTTTGGGTGCAAGGTGCAGCATGCTAGAGGTGGCCACCGACGTGGCGGCCGGTGATGCGATCGGAATCGGTTTCAGGCGGCTGAAATCGGGCGGTGCCTGACGCGCGCGTGGCACTGACGCGGGGAACCGCGCGTATGCGACCGAATCAACAGCGCACTGACAACCCTGCGGGTTAGTATCTAGATTCCGAGGTTTGGGACGGAGGGTGCATGCACCATGACGTGGTGGTGGTTGGTGGCGGCGCGGGCGGGCTGGAGCTGGCCGCACGGCTGGGGCGCAGCCTGGGGCGACGCGCAGGGCCCAGGCGGGTGCTGCTGGTCGACCGATCGGTGTTCCACATCTGGAAGCCGACGCTGCACGAGGTGGCCGCCGGCACGCTCGATTCGCACCAGGAAGGCCTGAGCTACACGGTGCTGGCGCGGCGCAACCACTTCGGCTTCACGCTCGGCGAGTTGCGCGGGCTGGACGCCGCCAACCGCACGCTGAGGCTGGGCGCGATCCACGACGAGCACGGCAAGCTGCTGGTGCCCGAACGCAGCTTGAGTTACCGCTGGCTGGTGCTGGCGATCGGCAGCGGCTCGAACTTCTTCGGCACGCCCGGCGCCGAGCACGCCTATGTGCTGGAGCAGACGGCCGACGCCGAGCGCTTTCGCCGCCACCTGCAGGCCGCGTTCACACGCAGCGCATTCGCCGCCGACAAGCGACTGGGCATCGTCATCGTGGGCGGTGGCGCCACCGGCGTCGAGCTGTCGGCCGAGCTGATCGAGGCGCACCAGGAAACCCTCGCGAGCCTGGACTCTGAGAACGCCTTCCGGCTCGACCTGACCATCGTCGAGGCGGCGCCGCGCATCCTGGCCGGCCTGCCCGAGCGCATCTCGGCGCAGGCCAAGACCGCGCTCGAGCGCAAGCAGGTGCGGGTGCTGGTCGACACCAAGGTGCAGGCGCTGCAGCCGGACCGGCTGGTCACGAGCCACGGCGAGATCCAGGCCGACCTGATCGTCTGGGCCGCCGGCATCAAAGCCGCCGAGGCCAACGCCGGCTTCGGGCTCGCAACCACCAAGGCCAACCAGTTCATCGTCAACGAGAAGCTCGAGACCTCGGTCTTCGGCATCTATGCGTTGGGCGACTGCGCGGCCTGCCCCTGGGGCGGCGGCCCCAAGAACGAAGGCAAGTGGGTGCCCTCACGCGCGCAGGCGGCGCACCAGCAGGCGAGCTTCCTCTACGCGACCTTGAAGTGCCTGTTGCAAGAGCGCGAGCCCAGCGGCCAGTTCCGCTACAAGGACTTCGGCTCACTGGTCTCGCTGGGCGAGAACAAGGGCGTCGGCAACCTGATGGGCGGCCTGGGCGGGCGCAACTTCTTCGTCGAGGGGTTGCTGGCGAAGTGGATGTACATGTCGCTGCACCTGATGCACCACCGCGCGATCCTCGGCACCAGCGGCACCTTCGTGCTGGCGCTGGCGCGGCTGCTGCAGCGGCGGGTGTCGGGCCGGCTGAAGTTGCACTGATCGGGCCCCGATTAGAAGCTCTTCTTCGCGATCCGCCCGTGGGCGTCGTTGACCAGCATCAGCGCCGCCGAGCCGTAGTACTTGTGGTACTCGGCCACCATCTCGCCGTTGATCACGACCGGGTCGGTGGCGACCCAACCGCGCGCTTCTTCGATGTCGGGAGTGGCCATCACGAACAGGCCGCGCCAGCCGTCGACCCCGTCGAACGGGCCGGCCAGCGCCAGCTTGCCTTCCTTGGCCAGCCGGTTGATGTTGGCGAAGTGACCGGCGAACATCGTGTCTCGCTCGGGGCCTTTCGGCATTTGCTTCGGCCCGGTCTTCAGGACCACCAGCACGTACGAGCGCATGCCGTGCTCGTCGGCGCCAACCTTGCCTGCCAGTTCGGCGTCGAACGCCGCCTTGGGCGGCTCGGCAGGTGTCTGGGCTCCCGCGATGGCCGACAACGCGGCGAAGCCCACCCCGATCAGCCCTTGACGAACCTGCTTCATGCCCCATCTCCCACCAATGCCGGGCGCTCATCCTAAGCCCGGCCCCGCCCCGTGGGCCCATTGGGGTCGGCCCTAGAATCCAGGCCCTTGACAGCCCCGCGCGGCGCCGCGGGGCGCTACATACGACGTGCCCCAAGACCTTTCCACCCGCCTCGGCCGCCTCCGGGCCTGGCTCAGCATGCACCTGGTGGACCATGGCTTCATCCGCGCGGTCTACAACAATTTCCACGACCTGGGCGGCGGCATGTACCGCCTGTCGCAGCCAAGTCCGGCGCAGATCCGCGCCTACCAAGAGCGCTTCGGCATCAAGACCATCGTCAACCTGCGTGGCGACCACGGCTACGGCTCGTATGCGATGGAGGCCGAGGCCTGCCAGGAACTCGGCATCACGCTGGTCGACCACAAGCTGTACTCACGCCAGGCGCCCAACCTGCCAACGTTGGAAGCGACCAAAGCCTTGTTCGATTCGATCGAGTACCCGGCGCTGATCCACTGCAAGTCGGGCGCCGACCGCGCGGGCCTCGGCAGCGTGCTGTACAAGCATTTCCGCATGGGCGTGCCGATCGCCGAAGCCCAGCGTGAGCTGAGCTGGCGCTTCGGCCACTTCCGCATGGGCAAGACGGCGATCCTCGACTACTTCTTCGAGCGCTACCTGGCCGACAACGCGAAAGAGCCGATCGGCTTCATGGACTGGGCGCGCACCCGCTACGTCAAGAAGGCGCTGCACCAGGACTTCCATCAGCTGCGCAAAGAAAACGGCATCGGCGACTGGATCCTCGACAAGGTGCTGCACCGTGAATGACAGCCTGACGCTGTACCGCCGGCTGCTGGGCTACATCAAGCCCTACCGCCCCGTGGTGGCGATCTCGCTGCTGTCGATGATGGTGGCGGCGCTGCTGGAGCCGGTGCTGCCCGCGTTGCTGAAGCCGCTGATCAACCATGGTTTTTCGGGCCAGGGCGGTGGCCCCGCGTGGCAGTTGCCAGCGATGCTGATGGGCGCCTTCATGGTCAAAGGCGTGGCCGAGTACTGCGCCAACCTGGCCAGCCAATGGGTCGCACAACGCGCGATCACCGACCTGCGGCAAAAGGTCTTCCACCACCAGACCGGCCTGCCGCTTTCGGCCCACCAGGCACAAACGCACGGCCGCATGTTGTCGCGCGTGCTGTACGACATCCCGCAGGTCGGCCAAGCGCTGTCGAACGCCTGGATCATCGTCGTGCGCGACACGATGATCATCATCGGCCTGACCGCTTTTCTGCTCTACACCGCCTGGCAGCTGACGCTGCTGATCGTCGTGGTCGCGCCGCTGGTGGCGGTGATCATCCGCACGGCTAGCCGCAAGCTGCGCGGCTCGAACCTGCAGGTGCAGCAGCTGGTCGGCCAGGTCGCCGGGCTGGTCGAGTCGGCGCTGACCGGCGTCAAAGAGATCAAGATCTTCGGCGCGCGCGACTACGAAGCCGGCCGCTTCAACGCGCTGTCTGAGCGGCTGCGCAAGGCGACGATGAAGACGATCCGTGTGCAGGCGGCCAACGTGCCGCTGGTGCAGGTGCTGGCCGCAGCCGCGGTGTCGGGCGTGATCTTCATGGCCACCACGGTGACCTCGACCAACCCGCTGACACCGGGCGACTTCGGCGCCTTCGTCGCGGCGATGGCGATGCTGTTCGAGCCGATCCGCCGGCTGTCCAACGTCAACTCGACGATCCAGAACGGCCTGGCTGCGGCACAAGGCATCTTCGCGCTGCTGGACACGCCGGTCGAGCCGGAACGCGAGGGCGAGCCGGCACCGATGGGTGTCGACGGTGCGGCGCAACCGCTGGTGTTCCGCCATGTCAGCTTCACCTACCCCGGCCAGACCAAGCCGGCGCTCGCCAACTTCAACTTGGTACTGACACCGGGGCAGACGGTCGCCCTGGTCGGCGCCTCGGGCAGCGGCAAGTCCACCGTCACCAACCTGCTGGCACGCTTCTACCTGCCCGAGGACGGCCAGATCCTGTACGGCGACCACCCGATCGAAGCGCTGCCGCTGTCGGCCTGGCGCTCACAACTGGCGCTGGTCGGCCAGCAGGTCGTGCTGTTCGACGACACGCTGGCCAACAACATTGCCTACGGCCGGCCCGACGTGCCGCGCGAAGCGATCGAACGCGCCGCCCGCGCCGCCCACGCGTGGGAGTTCATCGAGAAAGCGCCGCAAGGGTTGGACACGCCCTGCGGCGAGAACGGCCTGAACCTGTCCGGCGGCCAACGCCAGCGCATCGCGATCGCCCGCGCCTTCCTGAAAGACGCGCCGTTGTTGATCCTCGACGAAGCGACCTCGGCGCTGGACAACGAGAGCGAACGCCAGGTCCAGCAGGCGCTGCCCGAGCTGATGGCCGGCCGCACGACACTGATCATTGCGCACCGCATGTCGACGATCGAACACGCCGACCTGATCGTCGTGATGGACCAGGGCCGCATCGTCGAGCAGGGCCGCCACGCTGAGTTGCTGGCGCGCGGCGGCCACTACGCGCGGCTGCACTCGGCCCAGTTCAGCGTGGCGCCGGCGGCGCCCGAAGAAGCCGCTTGATCCGGCGGCGTGGCGCAGTCGCGCGCCACCCGCCCGCTACCCCGCTCAGGGCTACTTCACCGGCACCAGAATGGCACCTACGTTGCGATGCATCTGGGTGTCGACCACCTCCACCGCGATCTGCCCGTTATCGGCGATTCCGCGGGCCCCTTGCACCTTGTACCGCCAGTCGTTGTCGACCAGGACGGCGTTCAGGCGGTATGCGGCCGTACCGTCGTACACCCAGCCTTCGGTGGAGAAGTCGGACATCGACGACAGCCCTACGACAAAGCCATGGTTGTTGATGTCGGTGGCGACGGCCCAGCGGGCGCCAGGGACCATCGGGACGGGGGTCTTGACGCCATCTTGATGGATGAAGACCCGACTGGTTTCGCCGCCGCCCGAGTTGCCGACAATCTGCCCGGCATCGTTGATGCCGGTGGCGTCGGAATAGTTGTCGCCCGGCAAGGTGCCAAGATCGCGCATACGACCATGGCGATAGACGAACGCATGCCGTTCTCCGCTCGCCGTTTCGGCAAACCCAACCACGTGCCCGTGGCGATTGATGTCGAACGCGGAGCTCTCGGTACCGCCGAGGGCCCCCAGATTCTTCAACGTTCCGTCCTGCCAAAGAAAGGCTTGGTAATGCGTTCTGTCGCCACTGGCGCCGACGACCTGACCGCGGTCATTGAGCGCACTGGCGGTACTGGTCAGCGTGCATCCGCCGCAGCCATCGTTGTCGAAGACGCCCAGGTCGACGCTGCGGGATCCGTCGAAGAAGAAGGCATGGTCAACCGTGCCATCGCCCGCCGGCGATGCGCCCACGACATGACCTAGGCCGTTGACCGCGTGGGCCGATGTGTTGCTGAGACCCTTGTCATTGGGCAATGCCGGGACCGGCGAGCACACCTCACGCTGGCACCGCTGATCGGTCGACAGAAGCGACGACACGCTCCATCCATGGTTGGCGACATCAGCCACCGCCGAGGTACCGTCGATGAGGACCAGCTTGTATTTCGGGCCAGCAGCCGCCACCGGCCCGACGGCGAACAGGCTGAGGATGGCCGCTGCGGTTGCAGTGCGTGAGATGAAAGTCGACATGATTTCTTGCTTGATTGAAATAGTTGGATGCCGTTCGATCGCGTCACCTCCGTGTAACTCGTTACGATCGACGTACCCAAATGCTACAGGCCGGCAAACCCGTTCCGCGCTTCGACTTAGGGGGCCTCAGGGCGCCGCGAACGGTGCGCGACGTGCACCTTGTCACGCTGCACGCGAGCTTGTCGCAGCCGCCGGCTCATGACGAGCGTGGGGGACGTCATGACGGGCGCGGCATCCCCACGGGGCGCGCTTCACGATGACGTTGCTCGCCTCTGCGGCAACGGTCACTGGGGCCGCCAATTCGTCGGCCATCGACGCATTTCATCCAACCGCCTCGTTGGCTTGTCGCAGCCGGGTGGCGAGCGGGTCCATCGCTTCCTACAGTGCCGTCTTCTTCAAAGACGGCGGCGCCGAAGCGGGACCCACCCCCTTGACCAGTCAGCTGACTCTTCAGATTGCAGGTGTCGGAGCCGATGACCTCGAACGGGGCGTCAGCGCGGCCCGCGAGGTCTTTCGTGCGCATGGCATCGCGCCGGCGGAGGCGGACCACGGGCGTTGGCGCCGCGACCTTTGCGAAGCACTGGGGCTGGCGGACGACAGGACGATCCTCAGCCGGCGCGACGCGTTAGCCGCCTATGCCTGGGACGAAGCCCTTCGCGCGGCCGTGGCGGCAGCCTGCCCTGGAAGCAGCTGGGTGTCATGCCCCGATGCCCAACTCCGCCTGAATCAGCCTCTGCCGCAGTTTGCTGTCGAAATCAGCCACTGAAGATCGTCGTCGCAGTACAGCCTGCCCACAGGCTGCCACTGACACCTACTGCAGGAGCACGACACCATGTCGACGACCGACAAGCCCAAGGGCCCCGCGTCCTACTTCCCCTCGATCGAGAAGACCTACGGCCAACCGATCGCCCATTGGCTGGGCCTGGTGGCCGGGTTGAAGGACCTGAAGCACATGGAGAAAGTCGACTGGCTCAAGCGCGAGCACGGGCTCGGGCATGGCCATGCAAATGCGATCGTGGCCCACCACCTGGCCGGCTCAAAGAAATGATCGAAGGCCCGACACGGGTCGGCAGCGGGCCGGCCGACACCGGCCCGCTGCGCCCTGCGTCTCTTATGCGGTCTTGAACGGCAGCTCTCGCGGCGTCTTGCCGGTCAGCTTCGCGATCGCGTTAGCGAACGCGGGTGCCAGCGGCGGCAGGCCGGGCTCGCCCATGCCGGTGGGCGCATCGGCGCTCGGCACGGTGTAGACGGCGATCTGCGGCATATCGGTGATGCGCGGCACCTGGAAGTCGCCGAAGTTGCGCTGCTCGACCTCGCCGTCTTTCAGCGTGATCGCCGCACCCGGCAGGCACATCGACAAGCCCATCAGCGCGGCGCCCTGCACCTGCGCCTCGACCGTGCGCGGGTTGACGACGAAGTTGCAGTGCACGCCGGCGGTCACCTGGTGCAGCACCGGCTTGCCTTTCTGCACCGAGGCTTCGACGACGTAGGCGACCACGGTGTTGAACGACTCGTGCACCGCCACGCCCCAGGCGCGGCCTGCGGCCAACTTTTTCTTGCCGTAGCCGCTCTTGTCGACCGCCAGCTGCAGCGCCGCGCGGTGGCGCGGGTGCTCGTTGCCCATCAGCTTCAGCCGGTAGGCCACTGGGTCTTGCTTGGTCTGGCGCGCGATCTCGTCGACCAGCGTTTCCATCACATAAGCCGTGTGGGTCGAGCCCACGCTGCGCCACCACAGCACCGGCACGTTCAGCTTCGGGTGGTGCACGGTCAGTCGCATCGGCACGTCATAAGGCTCTTTCATGCCTTCGACCGCGGTGTTGTCGATGCCGTCCTTGACCATCATCGATTCGAACGGCGTGCCGCCGAGGATCGACTGGCCGACGATGACGTGGTCCCAGGCCAGCACCTTGCCCTGCGCGTCGAACCCGATGCGCGCGCTGTGCAGGTGCATCGGTCGGTAGTAGCCGCCCTGGATGTCGTCTTCGCGGCTCCACAGCGTGCGGATCGGCACGGTGACGCCCGCGCCCTGCGCCGCCTTGACCACGTTGCAGGCCTCGACCACGTAGTCGCTGGTCGCGATCGCGCGGCGGCCGAAGCCGCCGCCGGCCATCTGCACATGCACCGCCACGTTCTGCACCGGCACGCCCAGCACCTTGGCCGCGGCCATGCCGTCCAGGCCGGGCATCTGCGAGCCCATCCACAGCTCGGCCTTGTCGCCTTGCAGCTGCACAGTGCAGTTCAGCGGCTCCATCGGCGCATGCGCCAGGTAGGGGAACACGAACTCGGCCTCGATGCGGTGCGGCGCCTTGTTCGCGCCATCCAGGCCCGACACATCGGCGTCGAACTTGCGCGGGCCGGGCTGGCCGACCAGCGCGCGGTACTGCGCGAGCTGCTTCACGCTGTCGACGCGCTCGACACCGGCCAGGTCCCATTCGAGCTTCAGCGCGTCGCGCCCCTGCTTGGCCGGCCAATAACCATCGGCGATCACCGCCACGCCTTCGCCGCCGCGGTCCACCGGCACGCGCAGCACCGCCTTCACGCCGGGCACCGCCTTGGCGGCACTGTCGTCAACGCTCTTCAGCTTCCCGCCGAAGACCGGCGGCCGTGCCACCACCGCGGTCAGCATGCCGGGCAAGCGCATGTCGATGCCGTAGTTCTGCTTGCCGCTGCTCTTGGCCGGCGCATCGATGCGCGTCGTCGGCTGGCCGATCAGGCGGAAGTCTTTCGGGTCTTTCAGTGCCACGGTCTCGGGCACTGGCAACTTCATCGCCTCTTCGGCCAGCTCGCCGTAGCTGAGTTGCTGGCCGTTCGGGCCGATGACCATGCTGTCACGCGTGCGCAGTGTGGCGGCGTCCACCTTCCAGCGCGCCGCGGCAGCGGAGACCAGCATCGCGCGGGCCCGCGCACCCAACTCGCGGTACTGCATGTAGCTGTGCGCGATCGAGCCCGAGCCGCCGGTCAGGTGCATGCCGAACAGCGGGTCGACATAGGCCGGGTCGTTCGTGCCGTGCGTGCTGCGGACCCTCGACCAGTCGGCGTCCAGCTCCTCGGCCAGGATCATCGGCAGCGCGGTCTGGACGCCTTGGCCGAAATCGAGCCGGTTGATCGTGACGGTGACCGTGCCATCGGCAGCGATGTGGACGAAAGCCGAGGGCTGCTGGAAGGGTTTCAAGCCGGCAGCCGGCGCGGCGCCCTGGGCACCGGCGACGAGTGGGAACGCGCCGAGCGCGAAACCACTGGCGGCTGAGAGTTTGAGAAAGCTGCGGCGGGCGATACCGCGCGGCTCTGCGCCGGCAGCGGCGTCGCGTGCCAGCATGGCTCGCAGGGCCTTGGGCAGTTCGTCGGCCAGGTCCTGGGCGGTGGTGTGTTCGAAGTGCATGGCGCGTCTCCTCGTGTCAAGCCAGGGACCGGGCAGCGTCGCTGACCGCAGCGCGGATGCGCGCATAGGTGCCACAGCGGCAGATATTGCCGGCCATCGCCGCGTCGATCTCGGCCTCGGTCGGCCGCTTGCCCTTGGGCAGCGACTTCAGGAACGCGGTGGCCGACATGATCTGCCCGCTCTGGCAGTAGCCGCACTGCGCCACGTCGTGCTTGACCCAGGCGGTGTGCACGGCCTGACCGACCTTGTCGTGCCCGTCGGTGACCGATTCGATGGTGGTGATCTTCTGCCCCGCGGCGGCCGAGATCGGCGTGACGCAGGAGCGGATGGCCTGGCCGTTCAGGTGCACGGTGCAGGCACCGCACTGCGCCGCGCCGCAGCCGAACTTGGTGCCGGTCATGCCCAGCGTGTCGCGCAGCGCCCACAGGATGGGCGTGCCAGGGTCGACGTCGAGCGCCTGGTCGCGCCCGTTGACGTTCAAGGTGGTCGTCATGCGAAATCCTCCTGTAGGCCGGCGAGTGTCGAACCAAGGCAGTGGCCGCCGTTAGCCTGAAGCTGCGAGTTCATTGCCTGATCGTCCGGCCAGTGCGAGCCGCCGGCAAGGGCGGGCCGGTCTGCGTTGGCATCGGCGCTAGCATCGGCGTCTGTGCGCCCCTGCCGGAGATGCGCTGTGCTGCAACGAGTCACCCCACCACCCCCTGATGCGGACGAAGACCGCGCCGACGCCGCGCGCCAGGCGCTGGCGCGGGCGATCCTGCGCTGGGCGCCGGATGGGCAGCTTCACCGCCTGCCCGAGCTGCCGGCGCTGGCGATGTTTCGCAGCAGCACCACGGCCGGCCCGGTCTGCGGTATCTATGAACCCGGCGTCGCACTGATCGTGCAGGGCAGCAAGCGTGTGCTGCTGGGCTCGGACAACTTCGTCTACGGCCGCGACCGTTTCCTGATCGCTTCGCTGAACCTGCCGGCGGTGGCGCAGATCCTCGAGGCGAGCGCCGAACGGCCTTACCTCGCGGTGATGCTGCGGCTGGACGCGCACGAGATCGCCCAGCTGATGATGGACGGCCAGGTGCCGCCGCCGCGTCCACAGTCTGCTGAGCGGGCGATGGCCACCGGCCGTGTGACTGCGCCGTTGCTGTCGGCGTTCCAACGCCTGGTCGAGCTGCTGGACGAGCCGGCGTCGATCCCCGCGCTGGCGCCGCTGGTGCAACGCGAGATCCTCTACCGCCTGCTGATGAGCGAACAGGGCGACCGCCTGCGCCAGATCGGCGCGGCCGGCAGCCAGAGCCATCAGATCGGCCGCGCGATCGACTGGTTGAAGACGAACTTCTCCGAGCCATTGCGCGTCGAGGCGCTGGCCGAACTGGTGCGCATGAGCCCGTCGACCTTCCACCACCATTTCCGTGCGCTGACGGCGATGAGCCCGCTGCAGTACCAGAAGTGGCTGCGGCTGACCGAGGCGCGGCGCCTGATGCTGGCCGAACGGCTGGACGCCTCGACCGCCGCCTTCCGCGTCGGCTACGAAAGCCCGTCGCAATTCAGCCGCGAGTACAGCCGCCAGTTCGGCGCCCCACCGATGCGCGACATCGCCGGGTTGCGCGGGCAGACCGCCCCGGCCGAATCCGCGGCGTGACGATGCGAGACGTGGACCTGGACCTGGACCTGGACCTGGACACCTTGTTTCCGCGACACACCATTCGCACCGGCCTTTGTGGCCGCAACTCGCCAGCAAGCACCCGACCGTGCGCTGACACCGCAAGAGGCGACAGGCGCGGGCCAACCGTCGCATCCCGATCGGTGCGCTGTCGAGGGCATTGGATGTTGGCGGCGATCGTCGACCGGCTGGCCCGCTGGCGCACCCACACAGCCGACCACTTGCCCGCTGTCGGGGCCGCGTTGTGGGCATTGGCAGCTTGGTGACGCTGGCCGGCTTCGGTCGAAGTTGGCCGCGCTCACGGGATCTCGACCGTGATCGCCTTGTTCAGCCGCTCGATCGTCTCGTCGGGCACCGCCTTGCTGCACAGGATGTAGCGGCGTTCGCCCGGTGGCAGGTCGGCGAAGTGCTGCACCCGCAGCTGCTGTGCCGGCACGCCGGCCTGCTCGACCAGGTAGGCCGCCTCTTCCTCGGCAGCGAACATGAAATGGGCGCGCTGGGCGGCGACCATGTGGATCATGGCCACCGATTCAGCGCTGGTCACCACCCGCTCGACCTTGCTTTGCGTCAGCAGGTTGTCAATCAGGGGGCCGTAGGAAAACCCGTCTTTGACCAGCACCTGCAGGCCGGGTTGGCGCAGCGTGTCGGCCAGTGTGGCGTTGGCGGCGCGGTAGTCGGCATGCGCCAGGCCCACGGTGGGCCGGTCGCGGTAGATCGGCTTGCTGAACTTGAAGTGCAGCTCACGGTCGGGGTTCTTGAACCAGCCCACCGCGCAGGCCGGCTGCGGGCTGTCTTTCAGCGTGACGAGCTGACGCACCGTCGGCATCTCCACCCAACGAAAGGGGATGCCGGCGGCCTTGAATGCTTGTGCCGCCGGCGTCGCGGTCAGGCCGCTGACATCGTCGCTGCCGGGGCGCTGCGCCACATAGGGCGGACGATCGAAAAAGTACAACGCCAAGGGCTCGGCGGCCCGGCTCGTGCCAACCGCGATCAAGCCGCAGCCGACCACCACACGCCACCACAAGGTTCGACCCAAAGCGGCCATTCGGCGCCGCCCGCTTCAGACGCCCGGGTGCAAAGGCCTGGGCGGCATCAGCAGGCCGCCGGACTCGCCGGGAATGGGGTCGAAGCCGTGGGCAGACCAACGTTCGGCAGCGCGCTCGATCAACGCGCGATCGCTGGCCACGAAGTTCCACCACATCATTCGCTGCGCCTCCAGCGGCGCACCGCCAATCACCGCCACGCGGGTCGGCAACGCGGCGCGCAGCACCGCGCCGTCGGCGCCGGTCACCAGCGCCATCTCGCCGGTCGGCAGCATTTCGCCGGCCATTTCGATGCACTCGGTCAGGCTGTAGACCGCCATTTCCTCGGCCAGCCGCGGCAATGTCCATGGCACGCCGGCGGGCAGCTCGATGTCCAGGTACAAGGTGGGCGACGCCGCCTGCACCGGCGACCGCAGGCCAAAGGCTTCGCCGACCAGCAAACGCAGCGTTGCCCCGTCGACCACCTGCTGTGGGATGTCTTCGGCCGCCACGTGTTGGAAGGCCGGCTCGCCCTGCTCCGCATCCAGCGGCAACGCCACCCACAGCTGCAACCCGTGCAGCCGGCGCGCCTGGCCGCGCTGCGCGTCGGGCGTGCGCTCGCTGTGCACGATGCCGCGGCCGGCGGTCATCCAGTTGACAGCGCCGGGGGTGATTTCTTGCACCGTGCCCAAACTGTCGCGGTGCAAGAAGCCACCCTCGAACAAGTAGGTGACTGTGGCCAGCCCGATGTGCGGGTGAGGCCCGACATCGGTGTCGGCATCGGCGGCCAGGGTCACCGGGCCGAAATGGTCGAAGAAGACAAACGGCCCGACCGCACGCCGCGCCGCCACCGGCAGCACTCGCCGAACTTGCAACCCGCCGGCCAGGTCGGTGACCCGGGGTGTCCATCGCAGCATCGCGATCTCCCTTCGCGTCATCAACGGCCGGTTCGGAAGCCCCGGCCACGGCTGCGATGGTACGCCCGGCTTCAGCGCCGCTGAGCCGGTTTCGGCGCCTGCCCGTCGCGTCTCGTCGCATACCCCCGCGGCAGACCAAGGCCTCGCCTAGCCTGCCGGGCTTTCAATGCCAACGGAGACTCCCCATGCGCCTGATCGCCCTTGCCGCACTGATGTGTGCCGTCGCCACCACCGCCTTGGCCGCCGACGTCCCCGAGCCGAGCCCGTACCGGCCGGTCGAGATGCAGGCAGGCGTGTGGGACGCCGAGATCCAGTTTTTCGACACGACCACCGGCAAGGCGGAAGGCGGCGCCCGCGGCGTGCAGACCAACGTGCTGCTGAGCAATGGCCATTGGGTGACCAACGACCTGGTCGTGCACGGACCGGCTGGCGCGTCAGCCAAGCCGGCGTTCCAAGGACACGGTGTGTGGGGCTGGGACCCGGTCGCGAAGCAGTATGTCGACACCTGGGTCGACACCAACGATGGCGCGGTGCGCACCGACTTCGGCCACTGGAACGCCGAGACCCGCACGATGCACTGGACCGCGCTGCAGCCCGACGGCATGGGCCATTCCGTCAACTACCGCATGGCCGAGGCCTACGAGAACGACAGCACGCGTACCCTGACCTTCTACCAGGTGGCCCTGCAGTCGGGCCGGCTGGTCAAGCTGGCGGAGATGCGTTTCACCAAGCGCCAGTCATAGCGCCAGGTACCCGTCCTTGTTCTCCGTCCAAGGGCTTGCTTACGTGAGCCCGAGTGTTCCATCCGGTGACGGGTTCCGGCGCCGCCCAATCGTTGCGGCCGATTTCCGCCGCGGCTCGGCGCGTTGGCGCGGCTGCGGCTTCTGGTTGATCCTTCCCATCGCGGTTGTGCTCCGGCGCGAAACGCTGCTGGGTGAGGCGCGTCCGCTGCACGACACCGGCGTCCCGGTGGCGCACATGCCGGCTGCAGCGGCGCTCAACAGGCGCGGCCGCAGTCGTTGTGCCAAAGCACACCCGCCATGGGAAGGCGGAAAAACAAAAGGCCCGGATCCTTGGCGGGATCCGGGCCTCGAAAGATTCGAGTGGCGGGGTGTGCTGGCTATGCAGCTCCCCGGCCCGGAGATGTCGCGGCCCCATCCTCACGCAGCGATGCTGGCCTGACGAAACGCACAAGCGCGCGGCTGCCGGTGATCGGCAACAGGGGCTGGTGGTGATTCGCGGCGCAGGTCTTCACGGTGCAGGCAGACGAGGTTTGAAAGCGACGGAGGCGGACTGTAAAGAGTCTTCACACAAGCGTCAAGCCGATGCGACAATCCGCAGCCCTTGTGTCGTCGCCTGCCTGCAACACCTTGACCGAACCCAACCTCACGCTGACCCGCCGCCACAACGCCCAGCAGCTGTTCCAGCAATTCGCCGAAGCGCGCATGCGTGCCGGCGAGCCGCCCAAGGGTTTGGAGCAGGCCTTTGCGCAAGCGCTGCAGGTCAGCCCCAGCATGTGGAGCCAGATCAAGAGCAGCCGCCCGATCGGCGACAAGCTGGCGCGGCAGATCGAGGCTGCCTGCGGCCAAGCCAACGGTTGGCTCGACGAGGAACATGCATCGCCCGGTCTGTCACCGGCGGAAGAGCAGTTCCTCGAACTGGCGCTGAAAGCCTGGCGCGGCAGCAACGCCACCGGCCGCAAGCAGCTGAAGCTGTTGCTGAAGCAGACGTTGGCCTGAGAGCCACCGAGGCGTTCTGCCTCTGGTGAAGCGCGACCGGTCGGCGTAGCATTTCGCATCGGCCACCGGCTCGTGGAGGGCGTATGGCCCACGAAGACGACAACTATGTGCAGGCGCGTGAGCGCATGCTGGCCGAGATCACCGCGCTGGTGATCTTCAACTGTGGCCGCCTGGGCAAGGCGGCCTTGAACCGGCGCGTGCTGGAAGCACTGGCCGATGTGCCGCGCCACGCCTTCGTGCCGCTGGACATGCAGCCCTATGCCTACGCCGACTCACCCTTGCCGATCGGCTGCGGCAAGACGATCTCGCAGCCCTTCATCGTCGCCGTGATGACGGACCTGCTCGACCCGCAGCCGGACGACAAGCTGCTCGACATCGGCACCGGCCTCGGCTACCAGACAGCAATCCTGTCGCGCCTGGCCAGCCACGTCTACAGCGTCGAGCTGATCGAGGCGCTGGCGCTGAGCGCACGCCAGCGCCTGCGCCAGCTGGAATGCCACAACGTGACGCTGCGGGTGGCCAACGGCCATCAGGGCTGGCGCGAAGAGGCACCGTTCGACAAGATCATCGTCAGCGCCGCGCCAGAAGAGGTGCCGCAGGCGCTGCTCGACCAGCTTGCGCCTGGCGGTCGGCTGGTGCTGCCGGCCGGCCCGGCGGACCACCAGCAGCTGCTGGTGATCGACAAGGCCGGCGACGGCACGCTGCGCCGGCGCGACATCTTCGCGGTGCGCTTTTCGGTGCTCGAAGACACCGTGCCGCGCTGAATTAGTGTCCAGTCCGGGCACGGTAGCAGCGTGCGTCTCCCCCGGATGGGGGATGCGTCGGCGAATTGATGGGCGTAGTGTTTCAGGGCCGACCCTATGTCGGCCGTACCTGCTGGGAGCACCCATGTCACCGACCCCGCTGACGCAGTCCCCACCGATGGCCCCTGCCGCGACGAGCACCGCGGCGGCGGTCACTCGCCGCATCGCCGACCTGCCCGGCCCGCCCGGGCTGCCGCTGCTGGGCAACACCCTGCAGCTGGACCGCGACCGCCTGCACCAGCAGGCTGAAGCCTGGGCCCAACAATACGGCGAGACCTACCGCATGAGCATTGGCCGGCGTCGCTTCCTGGTGCTGTCGAACCCCGAGGTGGTGGCCGCGGTGCTGCGCGACCGGCCCGACGGTTTCAAGCGCACCGAACGGCTGAGCCAGACCGCGCGGGAGTTCGGCTTCAACGGCCTGTTCAGCGCCAATGGCGAAGCCTGGCGGCGTCAGCGCCCGATGGTGTTGGCCGGCCTCGACCCGACCCACATCAAGACCTTTTTCCCGACGCTGGTGAAGGTGACGCAGCGTTTTGCCCAGCGCTGGCAACGCGCGGCGCAGCGCGGCGAGGCGATCGACCTGCAGGCCGACCTGATGCGCTACACGGTCGACGTGACCGCCGGCCTGGCCTTCGGCGCCGACATCAACACCATCGAGTCGGACGACGAGGTGATCCAGCAGCATCTGGACAAGGTGCTGCCGGCGCTGTTCAAGCGCGTGATGGCACCAGTGCGCTACTGGGACTGGTTCAAGCTACCCGCCGACCGCCAGCTCGACCGCCACCTGGCCGCACTGGCCGACGCGGTGCAGGGCTTCATCGCCGCGGCGCAGGCGCGCCTGAACGCCGACCCCGCCCTGCGCGCGAACCCGCGCAACCTGATCGAAGCGATGCTGGCCGCGCGTGACCGCGACGGCAGCGCGGTGACCGACGAAGACGTGTCGGGCAATGTGCTGACGATGCTGCTGGCCGGCGAAGACACCACCGCCAACACCTTGGCCTGGATGATCTGGCTGCTGCACGGCCACCCCGATGCCGCCGTGCACGCGGCCGCCGAAGCACGCGCCGTCGTCGGCCAGGCCGGTCAGGTGACGGTGCCCGAACAACTGCAGCGGCTGGACTATGTCGAGGCCTGCGCGCACGAGACGATGCGCTTGAAGCCGGTCGCGCCCTTGAACATCCAGCAGGCGGTGCGCGACACGGTGGTGGCCGGCATCGAGGTGCCGGCGAACAGCCTCGTGATGTGTCTGATGCGGCCGGCAGCCGTCAGCCAGACGCACTTTGTCGATGCCGACCGTTTCATGCCCGAGCGCTGGTTGGCCAACGGGCCGGCCGGCCAGGCCGCCAGCTCGGCCAAGCGGGTCTCGATGCCGTTCGGCGCCGGCCCGCGCATCTGCCCCGGGCGCTACCTGGCACTGGCCGAGATGAAGATGGTGATCTCGATGCTGCTGGCGTCGTTTCGCATCGAGTCGGTCGACACGGTGGATGGCTCGCCGGTGCGCGAGCGCCTGGCGCTGACGATGTCGCCGATCGGGTTGCGGATGCGGCTGCGCACCGCATCCGCCCTATCGGTCTGATCGCCGACGGCTCTGTCCGAGCCTCAGGGCTTCAGGTCCAGCACCACTTCGCCCGACACCGGATCGGTCACGCCGAGGCCGTTGCCCAGGTCTTCGAGATCGGCACGGAAGCTGTCGAGCAGGCCGATCATCTTCGGCCGGGCGGCGGCGAGGTCGTCGAACGACGCCCATTCACCGACCATGCAGAAAGTGTGGTCGCCGGTTTTCACCAGTGAGCCACGCAAGAAGCCCTTGAAGGTCGGGTCGGCCTTGCGGTGCGCCTCGAGGAAGGACTCTTCCCGGCCAGGCTTGACGCGGAAACGGACGATGTTGAACGCGGTCATGACGACTCCTTTCGACAACCAAAGAGGCAGCGGCGGCGGCCGCTGTCACGCTTGGTCGCCGCCGGCCGTCTGGACATTACGCCTTGCGGCCCGCCACGTCGATGTTTCGTTCGCCATCGAAACATCAGCCCGGCGTAGCGGTCGACACTGCAGCCATCCCAGCCAACGAACCAACGACTGCCATGACCCTGACCTGCTTCATCCGCTACCGCCTCGACCCCTTCCAGCGCGAGCAATTCGAGCGCTACGCCGAGACCTGGGCCCGTGTGATCCCGCGCTGCGGCGGCCACCTGCTGGGCTACTTCATGCCACACGAGGGCACCAACGACGAAGCCTGGGGCCTGATCGCCTTCCCCAGCCTGGCCGCCTACGAGGCCTACCGCCAGCGCCTGCGCGAAGATGCCGAGGGCCGCGCCAATTTCGAGTTCGCGCAGAAGCAGCGTTTCATCCTGCAGGAATGGCGCACCTTCACCCGCGTGGTCGATTCGACCTTTCTGCAAACCCCGACGCTGGAGACCGTTTGATGCTGACCGTGATCTTTGAAGTGACCCCGAAACCGGGCCAGTCCGAGCGCTATTTCGAGATCGCAGCCGAGCTGGTGACCGAGCTGAAGAAGATCGACGGCTTCATCTCGGTCGAGCGCTTCGAAAGCCTCAGCCAACCGGGCACCTTCCTGTCGCTGTCGACCTGGCGCGATGAAGACGCAGTGAAGCGCTGGCGCAACCAGTCAACGCACCGCGACGGCCAGCGCGAAGGCCGCGAGGCGGTGTTCGCCAGCTACCGCATCCGCGTCGCGCAGGTGCTGCGCGACTACAGTTTGGTCGAGCGCGAAGAAGCGCCGATCGACTCGAACACTGCCCTGCTTTGATGCCCGTGAAGACCGCTGCCCACGAACCCCGCCTGGTGCGCGTCGCCGCGCTGATGGCCGATGCCACACGCGCCCGCATGCTGAGCTACCTGCTCGGCGGTGAACTGGCCAGCGCCGGCGAGCTCGCCGCCTGCGCAACGGTCAGCGCCGCCACCGCCAGCGCCCACCTGGCCAAGCTGCTGGACGCGGGTCTGGTGGCTTGCGAGCCGCGCGGCCGTCACCGCTACTACCGCCTGGCCGACGCCGAGGTGGCGCATGCGCTGGAGGCGCTGGCGCTGGTGGCCGAACGCGGCAGCCACGAGTCCACTTGGGCCCGACCGGGGCGCGCGCGGCTGCGTGAAGCGCGCTGCTGCTACGGCCACTTGGCTGGCCGCGCCGGCGTTGCGCTGCTGGAGCACCTGCAAGGCCAAGGTTGGCTGTGCGCCGGGGCCAGCGCTGCCGGCCCGGTCTTCACGCTCAGCGAATCCGGTGGGCGTGGCCTGAACGATTGGGGCCTCGACGGCGCCGCGTGGCAGGCCCGCCTGGCCTCGCTCGGCACGCGTCGCCAGGCCTACCCGTGCCTCGATTGGTCCGAGCGGCGGGACCACTTGGCCGGTCCCTTCGGCAGCGCGCTGCTCGAGCACTTCGTCAGCCGCGGCTGGTTGCGTCGGCACGACGGCGAACGCGCACTCGACACCACGCCCACCGGTCGTCGCGCACTCGGCTGGATGCCCCACTGAGCCGGTCGGCCCAAGCTCGTACCGGTTTGTAAAACACCGCGGCGGCAGGGTAGAGCCCGCCTTGCCGTGAATCGGCAACAGGAGTAAAACCGCCGAAACGGTTGCAGTCTTTCTTGCTCTAACTCTGGCAAGGGGGTGGCTATGCACAGGCGAACCCGCCCGTCGCGAACCGAGCGGCCCGACGCTACGCAACAAGCGCTGGACCACCCGCAGTGCGCCCCCATGCGCGGGCGCCGTCGCGCTTTTGGTGATTTTGTCGTCCGCTCGGGCGATGAGCTGCTGCCTGCCCCGGCCGCCGTGCCGGCCGTTGTGCCTGTCCTTGTCCTTGTCGGACCTTTGCCCCACCGTGTCCGGCCGCTCTGCGGCCGTTTTGCGTTCTTGGCGCCCTGTGCAACGTCTTTGACGTCGGAGTCCCCACGAGGGGACCAGGGCGACCCTTCCGTTTCTTTGAGGAGGTGACCATGGAACTGCGTCTTCGTTTGCACCACTGGGAGGGCCGCTCGCCCGATCTGATGGCGGCCGCCGTGGCCGGCTTTGCCGCCGGCGCGGTGTTGATGGTGCTGGAGCTGTTGTGGGCCGGCGCGATGATGGGCGAGGCGCCATGGCGCATCTCGCAATTCGTCGCGGCGATCTCGATGGGCCCCTACTCGGTGCTGCATGCGCCAGCCCATGTGTTCGACCCCACCACCGTCGGCGTCGCGCTGCTCACGCACTATGTGCTGGGCATCAGCTTCGGCCTGGTGCTCGGCGCGGTGGTGGCCGGCTACCACTACGACGATGACACCAAGGTGTCGCTGCCGCTGATCGGCGCGATCTTCGGCGCGTTGCTGTACCTGCTCAATTTCTTCGCGTTGACCGAGGTCTTCCCGTGGTTCGCCGAGATGCGAGCCTGGGGCACCTTCGCCTGCCATTTGATATTCGGCATCACGGCCGCCGAGCTGTACGGCAAGCTGGCCCAGTACCGCCAGCAGCGCCAGGACCAGGGCTGACCAGCCCTCCACCGGGCTGCCCATGGCGGCCCGGTGAGTCTTCAGGCCCCGCGGCATGGCGCCGCGGGCCTGCACCAGCCCAGCATCGGGCCCGCCCACGTCGGAGCTTCGAACCATGAGCATCGCGATCGCGCTGTTGCTGATCGTCGTCGGCAGTGTCGTCTTCCACCTGCTCACACCCTGGTGGTTGACGCCGCTCGCGTCGAACTGGAATCAGATGGACCACACGCTCTCGATCACGATGGGCGTGACCGGTGCGTTCTTCGTCGTCATCCTGCTGTTCGTGGTCTACACGCTGTGGCGCTTCCGGCACCGGCCGGGCAGCCCCCGCGCCGCCTACCAGCCGGACAACCGCAAGCTCGAGCATTGGCTGATCGGCGTCACCTCGGTCGGCATCATCGCGCTGCTGGCGCCGGGGCTGAAGGTCTATGCCGACTACGTGCATCCACCGGCCAATGCGATGCAGCTCGAGATCCTCGGCCAGCAATGGCAGTGGCGGTACCGCTTCACTGGCGACGACGGCAAGCTGGGCGGCAGCGACGCACGCTTCTTCACCGCCGGCAACCCCTTCGCGCTGGACCCGGCCGATGCCGCCGGCCAGGACGACGTGATCATCACTGGCAACGAAGTGCACTTGCCGCTGAACCAGCCGATCAAGGTGCTGGCCCGCTCGCACGATGTGCTGCACGACTACTTCGTGCCGCAGTTCCGGGCCCGGATGAACATCGTGCCGGGCCAGATGAGCTGGTTCTGGTTCACGCCGACGCAGGTCGGCCGCTACGAAGCGATGTGCGCGCAGCTGTGCGGCGTGGGCCATCCGAACATGCACGGGCTGGTGGTGGTCGAGGAAGAAGCCGACTTCAAGGTCTGGCTGAAGAAGCAGACCACCTTCAGCATCAGCATGAAGCCTGCGGTGCCGGCTGGCGCAGGCGGTGAGGACCTGGTCGCCAAGGGCGCTGCGCTGGCCCAGTCCAAGGGTTGTGTGGCCTGCCACACGGTCGACGGCAATCCGGGCGTCGGCCCGACCTGGAAGGGCCTGTACGGCAAGACCGAGACGATGGTCGACGGCGCGACCGCCAAGGTCGACGACGCCTACCTGCGCGAATTCATCAAGGACCCGAAGGCCCGTGCGGTCAAGGGCTTTGCGCAGGTGATGCCGCCGATCCCGCTGGCCGATGACGAGATGGACGCGATGGTCGCGTTCATCAAATCGCACGGCAACGCACCCCAGTAACGAACCGGCCAACCTGGCTGACAGGACACAAGCAATGGCCTACGCCGACACCGACGACCTGCACGAGCACCACGAGCCGCAGACCTTCATCACGAAGTACGTCTGGAGCCAGGACCACAAGGTGATCGCGGTGCAGTACGGCGGCACCGCGATCCTGGTCGGCATCGTCGGGCTGGTGCTGTCCAACCTGATGCGGCTGCAGATCGGCTTTCCCGGCGTGTTCGAGTTCATCAACGCCGAGCGCTACTACCAGTTCGTCACCATGCACGGGATGATCATGGTGATCTACCTGCTGACCGCCCTGTTCCTGGGCGGCTTCGGCAACTACCTGATCCCGCTGATGATCGGCGCGCGGGACATGGTGTTCCCGTACATGAACATGCTGAGCTTCTGGGTCTACCTGGTCAGCGTGATCGTGCTGATGGCGAGCTTCTTCGTGCCCGGCGGCCCGACCGGCGCCGGCTGGACGCTGTACCCGCCACAGGCGATCCTGCCCGGCACGCCAGGGTGGGACTGGGGCATCATCCTGATGCTCGTGTCGCTGCTGATCTTCATCGTCGCGACGACGATGGGCGGCCTGAACTACGTCACCACGGTGCTGCAGGCGCGCTGCGAAGGCATGACGCTGCTGCGCATGCCGTTGTCGGTCTGGGGCATCTTCGTCGCCACGATCCTGGCGCTGCTGGCCTTCCCGGCGCTGTTCGTCTCGGGCGTGATGATGATGCTGGACAAGACGCTGGGCACCAGCTTTTTCATGCCGGCGCTGGTCAGCATGGGCCAGGTCAGCGGCCACAGGGGCGGCAGCCCGTTGCTGTTCCAGCACCTGTTCTGGTTCTTCGGCCACCCCGAGGTCTACATCGTCGCGCTGCCGGCTTTCGGTGTCGTGTCGGACCTGATCAGCGTGCATGCACGCAAGGCGATCTTCGGCTACCGCACGATGGTCTGGGCGATCGTGATCATCGGTGCCTTGAGCTTCGTGGTCTGGGCCCACCACATGTTCGTCAGCGGCATGAACCCGTGGTTCGGCTTCTTCTTCGCTACCAGCACGCTGATCATCGCGGTGCCCACCGCGATCAAGGTCTACAACTGGGTGCTCACGCTGTGGCACGGCGACATCCACCTGACGGTGCCGATGCTGTTCACGCTGGCCTTCTTGCTGACGTTCCTGTCGGGCGGCCTGACGGGCCTGTTCCTCGGCAACGTCAGCGTCGACATCCCCTTGTCGGGTACCTACTTCGTCGTTGCGCACTTCCACATGGTGATGGGCGTGGCGCCGCTGCTGGTCGTCTTCGGCGGCATCTACCACTGGTACCCGAAGATCACCGGTCGCATGCTCAACGACACGATGGGCAAGGCGCACTTCTGGATCACCTTCCTCGGCACCTACCTGATCTACTTTCCGATGCACTACCTGGGCGTCCTGGGCATGCCGCGGCGCTACTACAACTACGAGGGCTACACCTTCATCCCGCCTTCGGCCCACACCTTGAACCAGTTCATCACCGTGGTCGCTCTGTTCCTCGGCGCGGCCCAGATGATCTACGTCTTCAACCTGCTGTGGAGCCTGAAGTACGGCGAGAAGGCACCGTCCAACCCGTGGCGCGCCTGCTCGCTCGAATGGTTCACGCCGCAGACGCCACCCAAGCACCTGAACTGGGGCCCCAAGCTGCCATCGGTGCACCGCTGGGCCTACGCCTTCAACATGCCCGGCTCGCGCGAAGACTTCATCCCGCAGAACGCCCCAGCCTCTGCCGGCGGCGCCGAACCCTCCCAAGAACACTAGGACCGCACCATGACCAGCCGAGTCCTGCCCCCTTCGACCCTGCCCGCCGCGGCCGAGATCAATCACCCGCATGCCGCCGGCACCGCGCTGTGGTTGTTCATCGGTGTCGCGACGACCTTCTTCTCGCTCTTCGTTGTCGCCTACGGCATGCGCATGGACGCCGCCGACTGGTCGCCGATCGCGATGCCGTGGCAGCTGTGGCTGTCGACTGCGCTGCTGATTGCCGGCAGCGTGTTCATGCAACGCGCCGGCACCACGGCAGCCGCCGGCAACAGCGCGCAGCTGAAGCCGATGCTGGTGGCTGGCGGCGCAGCGGCCGCCGCCTTCGTCGGCTCGCAGCTGTGGGGCTGGCAGGCGCTGATCGATGCGCGGGTCCTGCTGGCTGGCAACCCGGCGGCGAGCTTCTTCTATGTGCTGACAGCCCTGCACGGCCTGCACGTGCTCGGTGGCTTGGTCGCCTGGAGCATCGCCGCGCAGGCCTTGTCGGCACCCGCCGCTGAACTGCCGGCTGCGGCTTGGCGGGTGCAGCTCTGTGCGCGCTACTGGCACTTTCTGCTGGTGGTGTGGGCGGTGCTGTTCGCAGCACTGGCCCTGTTAACCCCCGAGATCGTCAGGATCATTTGCGGTCGCGGTTGACGACATCAAAGGAGTGACGCGATGACCGACATGCCCTTGGATCCTCCCGGCGCTGTCGCCGGTGGTGGGCGCAGCCCCGCGCCGCCGGCCCATGCCGCGCCCCACGGCGATGGCCAGGTCGCCGGCTTGCGCGGCCTGGTGGCCGACTGGTCGGGCGACCAGCAGACCTTCCAGGTCGCCTGGGGCAAGGCGATGATGTGGATCTTCCTGCTGTCCGACACCTTCATCTTCGGCTCGTTCCTGACCGGCTACATGACGGTGCGCACCTCGACCACCGTGCCGTGGCCGAACCCGAGCGAGGTGTTCGCGCTCAACATCGGTGGCAAGCCAGTGCCGCTGCTGCTGATCGCGGTGATGACCTTCATCCTGATCAGCTCGAGCGGCACGATGGCGATGGCGGTCAACTGCGCCTACCGACGCGACAAGGTCACCGCGGCGAAGCTGATGTTCGTCACCGCCGCGTTCGGCGCGATGTTCGTCAGCATGCAGGCCTTCGAGTGGACCAAGCTGATCATGGACGAAGGCGTGCGGCCCTGGGGCAACCCGATGGGCGCGGCGCAGTTCGGCTCGGTCTTCTTCATGGTCACCGGCTTTCACGGCCTGCACGTGACGGCCGGCGTGATCTACCTCTCGGTCGTTGCGCTGCGTCTGCTGGCCGGCAAGTACGACCGTGGCAACTTCCAGATCGTCGAGATCGCCGGCCTGTACTGGCACTTCGTGGACCTGGTCTGGGTCTTCATCTTTGCCCTGTTCTACCTCTGGTGAAAGGCGCGCCGCCATGGAACACGTAGCAACGCCCGCATCGGCCCCGCAGCAGCACGCGCAGCAGCACCCGATCGGGCTGTACTTCAAGATCTGGGGCCTGCTGTTCGTGCTCAGCACGCTGTCCTACCTGGTGGACTATTTCCACTTCCAGGGCGGCCTGCGCTGGACGCTGATCCTGCTCTTCATGATGCTGAAGGCGGGGCTGATCGTCGCCGTCTTCATGCACATGGCCTGGGAAAGGATGGCGCTGGTCTGCGCGATCCTGATCCCGCCCGGGGCGTTGATGGTGTTGGTGGGCCTGATGGCTTCGGAGGCCAACTACACCAACCTCACCCGGCTGCTGTTCTTCCGCTAGGAGACCCTACCATCGCCACCCCGCTGACCTTGCCAGCCGGCCGCCGGGCCGTCTGGCGCGAGTACTTCGAGCTGACCAAGCCGCGCGTCGTCGCGCTGATGCTGTTCACCGCCGTGGTCGGCATGCTGCTGGCCAGCCCGGCGGCGCCACCGTGGCCGGTGCTGGCCTTCGGCTCGCTCGGCATCGCGCTGGTGGCCGGCAGCGCCGCAGCGATCAACCACCTGGTCGACCAGCGCATCGATGCGGTGATGGCGCGCACCCGGGGCCGGCCGCTGCCGCGCGGTGCGCTCGGCACACCGCAGGTGGCGCTGTTCGCGGCCGCCATCGGACTGGCCGGCGTGGCGCTGCTGCTGGCCTTCACCAACCCGCTGTGCGCGGTGCTGACCGTCGGCTCGCTGATCGGCTACGCGGGCGTCTACAGCCTGTTCCTGAAACACCGCACACCACAGAACATCGTGATCGGCGGCGCGGCCGGCGCGGCGCCGCCGCTGCTGGGCTGGGTCGCCATCAGTGGACAGATCGAGCCGGGTGCGCTGCTGCTGTTCCTGATCATCCTCGTCTGGACACCGCCACACTTCTGGGCCCTGGCGATCCACCGCAAGGACGACTACGCCCGTGCCGGCGTGCCGATGCTGCCGGTGATCCACGGCGTGCCCTTCACCGCCTTGCGCGTGCTGCAGTACGCGATTGCGCTGTGGGCCATCACGCTGATCCCGCAAGCCATCGGCATGGTCAGCGGTGTCGGCGGCTGGCTCTACACGCTGGGCGCTGCCGGCTTCGGCGCGCGCTTCGTCTGGTTCGCGTGGCGGCTGCGCCAAGACCCGGTGCGTTGGGCGATGCCGACGTTCCGCTATTCGATCGTCGACCTGTTTGCGCTGTTCGCTTTGCTGCTGAGCGCGCATTACCTGTCGATGGCGCTGGCGTCGACCTAGGTCGCTCGGCCGCGGGCCAGGTCCTCGCCCGGGCCCATCGCTTGCTCTTGCAGGTGACGGCCTACACACCGATTCGCCCGCGTCCGATGGAGGTGGCGTCGCGCGCCGCCCAAGATGCCCGACATGGCCTGTCTTCACAGAAAGGAGCCACCATGTTGAAAGCATCCGTGATCGCGTTGTCGCTGCTCGCCCCGATGGCGGCGATGCTGCCGCAAACCGCCTCGGCCGGGGTCGACGTCGACGTCGACTTGGTACTGCGTGTGCCGCCACCGGCACCCCGTTATGAACCGATGCCGCCGCCGCGGCCTGGTTTTGTCTGGGCCCCGGGCTACTGGGCCTGGCGCGGCGGCACGCACGTTTGGGTCGGCGGCACTTGGACCGCCTCTCGCCCCGGCTATGTCTACCTGCAGCCTCGCTGGGTGGAGCGCAACGGTGAATGGCGCTTCACGCACGGCGGCTGGGCCCGCCACGACAAGGACAACGACGGCGTGCGCAATGGGCGCGATGCCGACCGTGACGGTGACGGCGTGCCGAACGGGCTTGATCGCCACCCGAACGTGAACGGCCGCTAGGCCGCCCACACACAGAAACCTCTCGACTCCCTCCTGAAGTTTTCGCCCGGCCGGTCGGGAAGACGGCCGGGCTTTTTTTGCGACCCCATTGCGGGATCGGGTAGGAGGCGGGGTTACCCCCGCCGTCCTCCCACACCACCGTACGTGCGGTTCCGCATACGGCGGTTCATGGTTGAAGCTGGAAGCGCCGGTGGGTATCCACCAGCGACACGAGCCC